>Ga0164243_10007986_pt1 | contig 15716 bp, 12 predicted proteins | sample OricompcompostOP_FD_108781 | JGI IMG/M metagenome (GOLD analysis project Ga0164243, IMG submission 108781) | Organic Plus compost microbial communities from Emeryville, California, USA - Original compost - Organic plus compost (OP) | ecosystem: Engineered > Solid waste > Mixed feedstock >...
GCCCGCGAGCTGGTCGCACGGCAGGCGGCCGAGCTCGGCGAGCAGGAGCCGCGCAATCTGGAGGAGAAGGCGATCTCCCTCATCGGGCGCCCCTTGTATGAGGCGTTCATCCGCGACTACACGGCCAAGCAGTGGCAGACCGACCCGCGGGAGCTGGCGCCGGAGATCATCACCCGGCTTCCCGTCCGCTTCACCTACGACAACCGCTACTTCCAGGACGACTTCGAGGGGCTGCCCCGTGAGGGCTACAGCAGCTGGCTGGAACGCATGGCCGATCATCCGCGCATCGAGGTCCTCCTGGACACCGACTTCTTCGACGAGTCGCAGCCGCTGAACAAGGGCAGCGCGGTGGGGTCCGTCCCGGTCGTGTACACCGGCCCGCTCGACCGCTACTTCGGGGATGCCCTGGGCGCGCTGTCGTGGCGCACCCTCGACTTCGAGCTGGAGGTCGTGCCCGTGGCGGACTTCCAGGGCACGGCTGTCATGAACTACTCGGACGGAGACGTGCCCTACACGCGCATCCACGAGTTCCGTCATTTCCACCCGGAGCGGGACTACACCCGGGACGCCACGGTGATCATGCGCGAGTACTCCCGTTTCGCCGGTCCGGAGGACGAGCCGTACTACCCGATCAACGCCGGCAGCGACCGGGAGCGCCTGCTGGGCTACCGGAAGCTGGCCGAGAGCGAACGGGGCGTCGTCTTCGGCGGCCGGCTCGGCACCTACCAGTACCTGGACATGCACATGGCGATCGCCTCGGCGCTGACCGCGTTCGACTCGCGCGTGCGCGAGCTGATCTGAGCCGACGCGGCGGGAGGCCTGCGCTAGTGCGCTGCCCCGCCCGGGGCGATGACCGCCTTCGCCGTGCGCACGAGGATGAGGATGTCCTGCGTCAGCGACCAGTTCTCCACATAGTAGAGGTCGAAGCGCAGCGCCTCCTCCCAGGACAGGGAGGAACGGCCGGAGACCTGCCACAGACCGCTCATGCCGGGTTTCATGATGAGGCGGCGGTGGGCGACGTCGTCGTAGAGCGCGACCTCGGCGGCGACCTGCGGGCGCGGACCGACGAGGCTCATCTGGCCGAGGAAGACGTTGAACAGCTGCGGCAGCTCATCCAGCGAGTGCGCCCGGATGAACCGCCCGAACGGCGTGATCCGCGGGTCGTCGGTGACCTTGAACAGCGGGACCTCCGCGGTCCCCTGCTGGGCGAGCAGGATCGCGAGCTGCTTGTCGGCGTCGCGCACCATGGAGCGGAACTTGATCATGCCGAAGGGCTTGCCGTAGCGGCCGATGCGCTCCTGCCGGTAGAAGATCGGGCCCGGGCTGGACAGCTTCACACCGAGGGCCACGGCCAGGAGGACGGGCGAGCCGATGATGATGAGCAGCGAGGAGCCGACGATGTCGAAGAGCCGCTTCACCAGCCGGGAGAAGCCGGACATCGTGGGGAAGTCCACGTGGATGAGCGGCAGCCCGGCGACCGGGTGGGTGCGCAGGCGCGGGCCGGCGACGCCGCTGAGACTGGGCGCGATGACGAGCTGGTGCCGCGCGGGGTCGAGGTCCCAGCCGAGCTCGCGCACCCGGTTCGGGGGCAGCTCGTCGCCGCTGGTCACCACCACCGTGTCCGCGCGGAGGGCCGCCAGCGCATCCGACACGTCGTCGACCGTGCCGACGACGGGGATGTCCGTGCCCTTGAGCAGCCCGCCGAGGCTGCGCTGCGGCACGCAGGCGCCGACGATCTGATATCCGGCGGCGGGGTGCCGCTCGAGGTTCTGCGCCACGTGCATCGACGCCGCCTCGGAGCCGACGAGCAGCACCCGGTAGCTGAAGCGGCCGTGCAGCCGCTGCGCCGTGAGCCACTTCCGGCAGAGCCAGCGACCCAGCAGCAGCAGGACGACCCCCGCCGGCAGGGCGACGAGCACGTAGCCGCGCGCCAGATCCCAGTCGAGCACATAGGCGACGACGGCGACCAGGCCGAAGAAGGCGAGCGAGGAGTTGAGGATCTTGCGATACTCCGCCGGCCCGAAGCCGATGATCCGCACGTCGCGAGTGCCGCTGACCGACAGCGCGACGACCCATCCGAGCATCGTCGCGATGGACACGCCGACATAGAGGAGAACGGGCCCGGGGTGGTGGTGCGGGGCTCGGATCGCCCAGATGAGCACCGCGATGCCCACGGCGGCGATCACCGCGGCAAGGTCGGTGAGCAGCAGGATCCGCGCGTATCGCACTGTCCAGTGACGCGCCCTCGCCGTCGCCGAGGCGGCCCGGACGGCGTAGGTGGTAGCCGCCGGCTCTGCTACCAAACGCACACCTCCGCTCCGCGCTGCGGGAGTTGACCGAGGGGGCGGGAAGTCCGCATCTGCTCGCCTACCCGCGCGGAACAACTCTAGACGACAGCTGCGCCAGCGGGCATCGGCCCCACCGGGGAGCTGTGATCGGCGAGCCCGAAGCCGCGGCTACGATCGGCACATGGCTTCCCTCGAACCGGACGGTCGCGTCTGGGTGAGCGCTGAGGTGCGCGAGGAGATCCAGGAGATCCTCTTGATGCTGGAGCGTTCCGGCGCCCGATTCACCGAGGTGCTCATCGATGCTCCCGAAAGCGTGCTCGCGCGACTGGGCGCGCTGCCGGAACGGGTGGCGGGCGGGAAGGTGCGCGCGGTCCCCTATCGTCACAGCACTCGGATCGGTGTCGCCGCCAAGCTCCTGGGCCTGGCGCAGTTCGCCATCCGGCTCGCGCGGCGGCGGCCCCGACTGCTGTTCTCCGGGTTCTCGATGATGAAGCACCGCGTGGTCTCCGGCGTCCTCCGCGTGCCCCATATCGCATACATCCGCGGCGTCGTCTTCGACCCGACAGTGTCCGTCGGCATCTCCGACCGGATCCGCTTCGGCAGGCTTGCCCGGCTGGTGCCCTCGCGCGTCACGGCGAGCTACCGTGCCGATGCGGTGCTGACCGTGGGGGGCATGAACCGCGACTTCCTCGCCGCCCGGGGGGTTCCGGCAGAGGACATCCACGTCACGGGCCCGGTATGGCTGGACGCGCTCGAGGCCGCTGCAGCCGGCCCCGGCACGGCACCGGCGAAACAGGCGACCGCGTACTTCCTCACCGTCGCCTGGCAGGCGCACGGACGGCAGTCCGAGCACGAGGCCCAATTGCGCGTCACCCGCACGCTCGCCACCCGCTGGGCCGACCCGAGCCGGCGGCTCGTGCTGCGCGTGCATCCGCGGGATCTGTACGACTACGAGGCCGACCCGGACTACGCGGCGGTGGCGCTGGACCGCGGCTCCCCGGAGCAGTTCCTCGCGCAGCTCGGCGCCGACGACCTCGTTATCGCGCCGCTGTCGACCCTCGCGTTCGAGGCCGCTCATCTGGGCCGCCCTGTCGTGTTCTACGCGGACCCGGTCGCGACGGCGCCCTACAACCACATCTACGAACGACTCGGCATCCAGCCCCGCACCGTCGACCAGCTCGTTGCCGGGCAGCTGAGCCCGCAGCCCGCCCCGTTGGCCTCGATATTCTCCGCCATCGACTTCGGCTCCGTGCAGAAGGCGCTGTGCTCGCTCGGCGTCCCCACCGCCGCTTCCGTGGAGGCCGTAACCCATAGGATGGGGCGGTGATCGTCGGCGGTCTCGATATCGAGGACTTCATCGCCCGCCGGGTGACCCGGCGTTCCCGGAGCCTGCTGGCCGATGACCTGGCCGCATACCGAGAACCCCTCGCCGAGCGTGTCGAAGGTCGTTCCGTGCTCGTGATCGGCGGAGCGGGCACGATCGGGAGCTCTTACGTGCGGGCTCTGCTCGCCTACCGGCCGGCGCGGCTCGTCGTCGTGGACACGAGCGAGAACGGCCTGACCGAGCTCACCCGTGACCTTCGCTCCACCGAGGGTCAGTACGTGCCCGAGGCCTACACGAGCTACCCCGTCGACTTCGGTTCCGAGACCTTCCGGCGGCTGCTCGCCGCTGAAGGCCCATTCGACATCGTCGCGCACTTCGCAGCCCACAAGCATGTGCGCAGCGAGAAGGATCGCTTCTCGATCGAGGCGATGCTCGGCAACAACGTCCTCGCCACCGTCCGACTCCTCGATGCGCTCGCCGAGGCCGCCCCCGAGCGATTCTTCTGCGTGTCGACGGACAAGGCCGCCAATCCGGCGAACGTGATGGGCGCGAGCAAGAAGCTGATGGAGGAGGCCGTGCTCGCCTACGCCTCCGAGTCGCTCATTCCCGCAACGACCGCGCGCTTCGCCAATGTCGCCTTCTCCAACGGCAGCCTGCCGGCCGGCTTCCTGGAGCGGCTGGCGAAGCACCAGCCTCTGTCCGGCCCGAGCGACATCAAGCGCTACTTCGTCTCTCCGGCTGAGAGCGGGCAGCTCTGCCTCATCGCCTGCGTGCTGGGCGAACCGGGAGACATCCTGTTCCCCCGCCTGGACGAGCAGAGCATGCTCACCTTCGAGGAGATCGGCCTGGCGCTGCTGGAGGAGCTCGGCTACCGTCCGGCGCCCTATGAGAACGACGACGACGCCAAGCGAGCAGCCGCCGCGCGCCAGTCGGCCGATCGGGACTGGCCGGTGTGCTTCACGCCCTCCGCCACATCGGGCGAGAAGCCTGCCGAGGAGTTCCATACCGCGGAGGAGCAGGTCGACACCGAACGCTTCGCGGCGCTCGGCGTCGTGCACCCTCCCGCCCGTTTCAGCACGGAGCAGATCCGTTCCATCAGCCGCGAGCTGGAGAGCCTCTTCGCCCGGCCGTCCCTGGAGAAGGCCGAGATCGTGGCCGTGCTCTCCGAGCTCATCCCCACCTTCCAGCACGTCGAGACCGGTCTCAGCCTCGACCAGAGGATGTGAGCGGCCGCCCGGCCGCAGGAGCCGGCGGGGCGGCAGCAGCGGGATGAGAATGGCGCGCGAGCGCTTCTGCTCCTACCGCACAGCTTCCCAAAGCGCGTCAAGACAGCCCTGTATGATGCGGTGTTGTGCACGACCAGCGTCAGGTTGAGCGCACTGGGCCCGATGCTTCGCGGTCGTGTGAGCCCTCCGAGCCGACCGGAACGGGCCCCTCGGCGGGGGGCGAGCAGTCCGTCGCCGCCACAGCTTCCACGGCGAGCCGCTGGTCGGCGATCATCGCGATCCCCGGGCGCCTTTCGGCACGCACCCGGACGCCCCCGATGCTCTTCCACTTCGCGCTGGGCCTGCTCGTCATCGGCGCCACCGCGATCAGCGGGGAGATCTGGGGCTACAGCACCGTGCAGGCGGTCGTCGCGCTGGCGGTGCTCGTCTACGTGCTCATCGCCTTGCTGGCGCTGGAGCCGCTCATCTTCTTCCTGGCGTTCTGGATCTCCGCCACTCTCGCTCCCATGGTGGCGTCCAGCACCTATATCGAGTTCGGCAACCGAATCTCGGAACAGGGAGTGTCGGGATTCGCCAGCGGCGCCACCACGCGTCTCACGTTCTACTGCCTCGTCTTCTACGTCGGCATCTACCTCGTCGCACGCGTCCTGATCAACCGCATCCGCGCCCGCGTGTCAGCGGAGAAGGTGAGGCGGTTCTCCGCCTGGGTGCATGGTCTGCACGCGGCAGCCCTCGCAGCAGGGGCGCTCCTCCTCCTCGTGCACGGCTCGCCGCTCCTGCGAGGGGTGGACCGCTTCGCCTATTGGAGCACGCTCCCGGACATCTTCAACCGCTTTCCGTATCTCGTCGCGATGCTGTCATTCCTCACCACCGCTGCGGTAGCGATCACACCGCGCCGGCGACAGTTCATCTGGGCGGGATCGTTGCTCGCCGCGAGCGCCGTCATCCTGCTGCTGTTCTCGGAGAAGTTCACGGGGCTGTTCCTGATCTTCGTCCTTTCCGTCATCGGAGGCTACGCGGCGGCGCTCTACCACCGCTCCGTGCGCCTGCGGTTCGTCAGGCTGCTCCTGTTATGCGCGGCAGCCGCAGTGGTGATGCTCGGGACGGCCGCGATGGGCTACATGGTCTTCTACGGATACACCCCGGCGACGGTCGTCGGGAAGGTCCTGGACCGGGTGCTCGCACTGAACGGCCATGTCTGGTTTGGAATGGACCGCAGTCTGCAGCAAGGCGGTCCGCTGGGCCCGCTCGCGGCGATTTTCCCGCCTCCGGGCTATGACGGACTAAACGGCGTCCAGCAGCTGATGTACCTCGTGTCACCGCACGATTTCGTCGAGCGCGTCATCGCCAGCGGCGTGCGCTTCGCGAACGAGGGGATGCCCCTTCCCGTGTGGGTGTTCGGGTACGGCTGGAGCACCGTCTACTTCCTGGCCGCCGGCGCGCTCAGTGGCGCAGTGCTGGCCTATCTCATGCTGTCCGTAGCGCGGCTGCGGATCATCTCGACGCTGGTCGCTCTGACCGCCCTCCGTCAGATCAGCAACGCGTTCCTCGTGGGTGACGTCACCGATCTCTACAAACCTCTCTCGATCGCCGTCTGGGTGTGGGCGGCGGCAGATGTCGCATACACCGTCTATGCGAGCCGCGGCAGGGACCCTCTCTCCGGACTACGGAGCTGGGGACCGTTGCGGCGCACGCCGTTCGGCGCCCCTGCGGTGGCGGACGACCGCAGAGCCTGAGCCGCACCGCCGGCCGGCCGGCAAGGGGCGGGGCCGCCGAAAGAGGCCTCAGCGCTGCTCGGCGCGCTCCCGCATCAGCATCTCCACGAGCACCCAGTCCAGCGGATGATCGATGTCGATCGACCGTTCGCGGGGCATCTCGTGCAGTCGCACGCGACCCGACCAGAGCGTGTCGGTCAGTGTGTGGCGCCACCACACGTAGACGGAGCCGTTCATCGCGTAGACCGCGGGCGCGCCCTGACGTGCGACGACCGGGCCGTCCGGGGAGACCACCAGGCCGAAGCTGCCGTCGCCCTTGTCTTCCACCATGTTGAAGTACGGGTTCTTGTCCGAGCGGTAGCCGGTGATCACGAGGTCGGTCTGCTCGTCGAGCATCGCGAGACAGTCCGAGATGTCGCTCACCGAACGCAGTGGGGACGTCGGATCGAGGTCGACCACACGCGTGACGTGCCTCCCGGAGGCCTCCACCTCTCCGACGAGGTGCTGGATCACCGGCACTTTCGGCGCGGCGTCCGTGGCGAGCTCCGCGGGACGCAGTCCGAGCACGACGGCCCCCTCTTGCTGAGCGACGTCGGCGATCTGTTCCGAGTCGGTGGACACGTACACCGCCTCGATCTCGGGACAGGACAGCGCGTGCTCGATCGTGTACGCGATCAGAGGGCGACCCAGCATCGGGCGGATGTTCTTGCCGGGCACGCCGCGGGAGCCTCCGCGGGCGCAGACGGTCGCGATCGTGGTCATGCGCGGCTCCGGATCGTCTGCATGGCGAGTTGCGAGGGTCGGGCCTTCACGGCGGGGGTGGACACGTATCGAGATTAGTGGCGCCCGCCCTGGGGGCTTCGCTGCGGCCAGCGAGCCATCGCGTAGCATCGGTGAGGTGGCCGGTGACAAGGACTCGATCGCGCCTGCCCGATGCGTGATCCTCGGCGCCGGCGGCCATGCGGTCAGCGTCCACGACGTGGTCAGCTCGGCGGGATGGCAGGTCCTCGCCTTCGCGGGCGACGCGGGCGGCCAGTCGCTGCCAGCGCCCGTGCTTCCTGGAGACGAGGCCGCGCTCGCCATGGCCGAACGGGAGCGGTGCGCGATGATCGCGGCCGTCGGCGACAACCCGCTGCGCTGCAGAGTGTTCGCGCGCCTGCCCGCGGAGCTGCGCGCGCCTGGTCTCGCCGCCCGCACGGCAACCGTGGCCGCGTCCGCCGTGCTCGGCGCCGGCACTGTTGTGCATCATCACGCGCACGTCGGCCCTCGCAGCACGCTCGGCGAGGCGGTGATCGTGAACACCGGCGCGATCGTCGAGCACGACTGCGTCGTCGAGACCGGCGCCCATGTCGCGCCCGGCGCGGTCCTGCTGGGCGGCGCGCGGATCGGCGCCCAGACGCTGGTCGGCTCCGGAGCGCGAGTGCTGCCCGGGGTGCGGCTGGGCCGGAGTGTCATCGTCGGCGCAGGAGCAGTCGTCATCCGCGACGTACCGGACGGTCTCATTGTGACCGGCGTCCCCGCTGTCGGACGAGGAGGAGAGGGTGCCTGAGCTGCGATCCGCGCTGAACGGCGGCGATGACGTCGTCGTCATCGCTGAGGCCGGTGTCAACCACAACGGCGAGGAGCGCCTGGCCCACGAACTGATCGATGTGGCGGCGGCGGCCGGCGCGCATTTCGTGAAGTTCCAGACCTTCGTCCCCGAGAAGCTCGTCGCGGAGGCCGCCGAGGCCACGCCGTACCAGCAGGCGCAGGGCGGCGCGAGCAGCCAGTCCGAGCTTCTGCGCGCTCTCGCCCTCCCTGAGCGCGTGTGGCCGGAGTTGCGCGACCATGCGCACGCCGCGGGCATCGGCTTCCTCAGCACGCCTTTCGACCTCGACAGCGCTGAGCTGCTGGTCGACTTGGGGGTCGACGCACTCAAGGTGTCATCGGGGGAGCTGACCAACCATCCCTTCCTGAGCGCATTGGCGCGCTTGGACGTCGCGCTGCTGGTCTCGACCGGCATGGGTGATGCGGCTGAGGTGGCAGCCGCGGTCGAAGCCTGCTCCGCGGCACCGTTCCTTGCCCTGTTCCATTGCGTCTCCGCCTACCCGGCCCCCGAGGCGGAATGCAATCTCGCCGCGATTCCCGCGCTCGCCCGGCAGCTGGGAGTACCCGTCGGCTGGTCGGATCACACGGTGGGAGCCGCTTCCGCTTTGATCGCGGCGGCACTGGGCGCGCGCCTCTTCGAGAAGCACTTCACCATCGATCGGAGCCTGCCCGGCCCAGATCATGCCGCCAGCGCGGAGCCCCGCGAGCTGAGCGAGTATGTGCGCCTGGTGACTTCGGTCCCGGCGATGGTCGGCGACGGAGTGAAGCGGCGCATGCCCTCGGAAGAGGAGAACGCCCCGCTGGTGCGCCGCTCCTGGCACGCGCGGAACGACCTGCCGGCGGGCCACATTCTCACCGCGGAGGATCTCCTCGCGCTGCGACCGGAAGCGGGCGTGCCTCCCACTCAGCGCATCGAGGGCCGCGCGCTGCGCACCGCTGTCGCCGCCGGCTCGCCGATCACACTCGACGCCCTGTCACGCGAGGGTTGAGGCCGGCGATGAGAGTGGCAGTGTTCATCGGGACACGGGCGGATCTGGGGCCGCTGGGCCCGGTGGTAGCAGCGTTCGCTGCCGAAGGAGGAGTGGAGACGCATGTGCTGTGCGGCGTCGCCTTCGACGCCGCTGAGCTCTCCGGACGCCTGGCCGAGGAGACCTCCGGGGTCTTCGACGGCACCGTGCACGCGCTCACCGATCCGCTCCGCTCGCTGGGAGTGGAGGAGATGCTCCTGCAAGGCGAGCGCCTCCTCCACGGCGCGCGCGAGCTGTTCGCGCGGATCAGCTTCGACGCCCTCGTCGTGCTCGGGGATCGCTGGGAGCTGCTCTTCGTCGTGCCTGCCGCATACCTCTCGGGCATCCGGATCGTGCATCTGCACGGTGGCGAGGTCACCGAGGGCGCCCTGGACGAACGGGTGCGCCACGCCGTGACCAAGCTGGCCGACCTGCATTGCGTCGCGTCGGCTGACGCTGCGGAGCGGCTCAGGCAGCTGGGCGAGCCGGAGGAGCGCATCGCGCTGACCGGCGCTCCCGGACTCGACCGTCTCGACGGCCGGACCAGGGTCAGCGACGAAGAGCTGTCCGAGCTGCTGGGCGCCGCGGTGTCCCGTCCACTTGCGCTCTACACCTATCACCCGCCCACGGCGGTCGTCGACGCCCCGTTGCACCGCTGGGCGGCAGACGTCCTTCGCGCGACGTTGGAAAGCTGCGCGATGGTGATCGTCACAGCCCCGGGGATGGACACGGGACGCGACGAGATCATCGCCGCCCATGAGGAGATCGCCGCCCGGGATCCGCGCGTGCTGCTCGTCGACTCGCTGGGCCCCCGCTACCCGGTGGTCCTCGCCTCGGCCGACGTCGTCGTCGGAAACTCCTCCTCGGGGGTGATCGAGGCTGCGAGCGTCGGTGTGCCGGCGGTCGATGTGGGGATGCGGCAAGCCGGTCGGCTCCGCGGGAATAATGTCATTCATGCCGACGAAAACTACGAGTCCGTGCGAGCAGCCGTGCAGCAGGCGATGAGCGGTCCCTTCATCCGGACCGCTCGCGCCGCCACGAATCCGTACGGCGACGGCCACGCCGCGCAACGAATCGTGGCCGCGACGCTCACCCTCGGCGGGCTGCCGGCGGCGAAGCGCTTCGCGGACAGGACGACGCGCTCGTGAGCGATTCGCTGCTCGACCGGGTGATGGCTCACGAGGACGCGAGCCTGCTGGACGTCATGGCGACCATCGATGGAAGCGGCAGCGGCATGTGCTGCTTGGTGGACGCCGAGCGACGCCTCGTAGCCGTCCTCACTGACGGTGATGTTCGCCGGGCCCTGCTGGCCGGAGCCGCCGTGAGTGATCCCGCATTGCAGCACGCCTCAGTGCGGCCGTACACGGTCGAACAGGGGACCCCTCGCGCCAACGTGCTCGATCTCATGCGAGCGCTCCACGTCGTCGCCATTCCCGAGGTGAGCGCAGACGGCCGACTGCTCGCACTGCACACCCTCATCGACATCGTCGGAACGCGTCTGCTGCCCAACGCCGCCGTCATCATGGCGGGGGGCAAGGGCACGCGACTGGGGGAGCTCACCAGGACGACGCCCAAGCCCCTGATGCCCGTCGCCGGGCGCCCGATCATCGAGTGGATCATCCTCGGTCTGGTCAGCGACGGCGTCCGCAAGATCTTCATCAGCGTGAACCATCTGGCCGACCAGATCGTCGAGCGGCTCGGCAGCGGCGAGCGGCTCGGCTGCCAGATCGAGTACCTGCACGAGTCTGCGGACAATCCACTGGGCACGGCCGGCTCGCTCACCCTCCTGCCGCCCGAGACGACCTCCGACGAGGCGCCCCCGATCATCGTCCTCAATGCGGACCTCATGGTGCAGTTCGACGCACGCGCGCTGCTCGCCAAGCACGCGGAGGACGGCGCCTCGATGACGCTCGGAACCAAGAGCTACCAGCACACGGTGCCCTTCGGCGTCGTCGAGGTCGACGAGCAGCAGCGTGTCCTCGGCATCGCAGAGAAGCCGACGCTGACCGTGGAGATCAATGCGGCCGTGTATTGCATCGATGCCGCCCTGGCACGCCTGCTCCCGGAGGGACGACCGAGCACGATGCCCGAGCTCGCGCAGCTGTGCCTGGACACCGGCCGCACGGTCATGGCGTGGCCGATCGACTCGGACTGGATCGACATCGGCACGCCCCACGATCTGGCCCGGGCGAAGGGACAGCGGTGAGGATTCTGTTCGACAAGGGCGGGGGACGCTGATGGAACGAGAGAGCAACGCACCCGGAGCCCTGGCCGGTGAGGGGACGATCGCCCTCTCCGAACCGAATCTCGGCGAGGCGGAGACCGAGGCGGTGCTCGCGGCCCTGCGCAGCGGCTACGTCTCGAGCGTGGGACCGGCCGTCGACGCCTTCGAGTCGCATCTGGCCGAACGCGTGGGCTCCGCCTTCGCTGTCGCCTGCTCCAGCGGCACCGCGGCACTTCACGTCGCCCTCCGCGTCGCGGGGGTCGGGCCCGGGGCCGAGGTCTGGTGCTCCGACTTCACCTTCGCAGGTTCGGGCAACCCCATCTCCTACCTGGGCGCCCGGCCGGTCTACATCGACTCCGAGCTAGAGACCTGGAACATCGACCCGGCGATCGTCGTCGACGAGCTCGAGTCTCGGGCTCGACGAGGCGCTCCGATGCCTGCCGCCATCGAGGTCGTGCACGTGCTCGGGCAGCCCGCGCAGCTCGCCCCGATCCTCGAGGCCGGCCAGCGCCACGGCGTCCCGATCATCGAGGACGCGGCGGAGAGCCTGGGCGCCGGATGGACCGGCGGCACACTGGCCGGTCGACAGACCGGAGCCGCGGGGCTGCTCGGCTGCTTCTCGTTCAACGGAAACAAGATCGCGACGGCAGGCGGCGGCGGGATGATCGTCACCGACGACCCGGAGCTCGCGCGTCGTGCCAGGCACCTCACTACCCAGGCGAAGGCCCCCGGGGTCGGATACCTCCACGACGAGGTCGGCTACAACTACCGTCTCACCAACCTCGCCGCGGCGTTGGGCGATGCCCAGCTGAGCCGCCTGCCCGAGTTCCTCGCCGCGAAGCATCGGATCGCGCGCCACTACGACGAGGCCTTCGACCGGCTCCCCCTCACCCTGCCTCCCCGCCTTCCCGGCTATGCCGCGAGCTACTGGATGTACTCCGTCCTCACCCAGGACGCGCAGGAGCGCGACCGCCTGCTCGCGCATCTCGCGGACCGCGGCGTCGGCGCGAGACCGCTGTGGCGCCCCCTGCACCTGCAGCCCTCATTCGCCGGCTCGGAACACCTGGGCGGCGATGTGGGGGTGAGCCTGTTCGAGCGAGGCGTCTCCCTCCCGAACTCCACGCATCTGAGCGACGATGCGCAGGAGCGCGTCATCGACGCCGTCCGGTCCTTCTTCGGCTGAGGCTGCCCGATGACGCTCGTCGCCTACATCGCCGTTCACAAGCCCTATGCCCTCCCCCAGGCCGAGGTCTACCGCGCCATCCACGTCGGCCGCGCTGCCGCGAAGGCCGAGCTGGGCTTCGCGGGCGACGACACCGGCGACAACATCTCCCTGAAGAACCCGACGTACTGCGAGCTGACCGCCCTCTACTGGATGTGGCGCAACACGGACGACGACGCCTACGGCCTCGCCCACTACCGCCGCTACTTCGCCGGCTCCGGACCCCGTGGCGTGGCCACGGCCGCGGAGATGCAGGAGTGGCTGCGCACGGCCGATGTGGTCGTCGCCCGCCCACGCCGCTACTACATCGAGACGGTGCGCTCGCACTACGCCCGCGCGCATCACGAGGCCGACCTCGATGCCGCGCGCGCCGCCATCGCGCGGCTGCACCCGGCGTCGCTGGGCGCCTTCGATCGGGTCATGCGGCAGCGACAGCTCTCGCTGTACAACATGTTCCTCATGCGCCGCGAGCTCCTCGACGCCTACTGCGAATGGCTATTCCCGATCCTCGCAGAATGCGAGAAGACCATCCCTGTCGAGCGCTACGGACCACAGCAGGCGCGCGTCTTCGGCTACCTGGGCGAGCGACTGTTCAACGTGTGGCTGGAGGAGCACCGAGGGAGCCTGCGCGTGACAAGGCGCCGCGTCGTCAACCTGGAGCCCGAGAACCTGGCGAAGAAGGCGTGGCGCCTTCTCCTGCGCCGCTTCGGGCGCGGGCGCGCGCACTGAAGGGCCGCCGCGGCCTCCGCCCTGCGGCTACGATGAGCCCCGCCTGCTGAGCAACGCTTCGTGCATGCCCGCCTTGCCGCCGGGTATGTCCGAGGAGTGACCCTCCCCGCAGTTTCGCGTACTTCGCGTGTGGATATTCAGGCGTTGCGGGCTGTGGCTGTGGCCGTGGCTGTGGCTGTGGCTGTGGCTGTGGCTGTGGTGATCCTGATTCATCTGTGGCCGGGTAACCGCGTCGTCTGCGACTCCGTGTGTCATCAGATCGTCGGCGGCATACCTGCCTACGGGGATGCCAACCACCTCAGCGGCCACTTCACGCGCTCGTTCGGCAGCTCGTTCCTCGCTGAGCAGTTAGATGAGCTCTCACTGCCTGTCTCGGCAGGCTGGACGCCCGAGATCTCCGGGTGACGCCGCGTTCTCACCGCTTCACAGCGACGCGGACAGCGAGTCGAGCTGTGGTCGGAGGAAGTCCTGCCCGAATGAACGGGTGAAATACCTGCTGAGATGGTTGTTGTCGGCGTAAGCAGGGATGCCTCCCACGACGCCGTAGCAGATGCTGTCGCAGATGACATTGTTGTAGTCCACGTAGTAGAAGCCCGGACGAGCGACCTGCGCGGCAGCCGCGCCGAGGATCGGGTCCGTGCCGTTGTCCGGAACCTTGATCGTGCACGAAGGCGAGGTAGGCGCAGCCCTGACCGTGCAGCTGCCCGGGGGCGAGGGGAACTGCGGCACGTCGGCGATGACGATGACGGTCTTGCCGGCATCGAGCCAGGTGTTCCAGGCGTCGACGTAGCCTTGGCCGCTGTCTGGCTTCCCATCCGCGGTGCGATAGAGCGAGGCGCGCGAGGTGGTCACCACGATGTCGATGTCGGGATTCTTCGCAACCGCGTCGATCGCTGTGGAGCGCCAGTTCGCGCAGCCGTCGCGGTCGGAGGGGATGTCACCGAGGAGACTGAGATCGAGCGTCGGCGGGCAGCCAGAGCGGCCGAGCATCTCGATGTAGGCCTGCCGTTGCTGGGCGATCGCATCGAAGGCGGGCATCCACATCATCGCATGCGAGTCGCCGACAACGGCGATGTGCATGCGCGCCTGGTTCTCGGGGACCCCCACGGTGCAGAGGGAGGCGTCGGTCCCGTCAGGCACAGATATCTGGCAATCGATGTCTGTGGCGAAGTGGAGCTTCGTGTCCACGAGGAGGTCGTTGGGATTGGTCAGGGTGTGGGAGGTGGGGCAGTTCTGTCCGCTGAGGGCAGCTTGGGCGCCGAAGCAGGGGTCGGGGTTCTGGGCTTTCGCGGCAAGGGTGGCCTGTGCCGTGTCGGCGTCCCGTTGGATGCTCGCCGAGGCGGTGGCTGACCCGCCGAAGAACACGGCCATGAGAGCGAGGGTCGCTCCCAGGGCGATCGCGGGGCGCCAGCGCGCGGGGGAACCTTGGCGGACGGGGTCTTCCACGTAGCGTTTGGACAGGTAGGCGATGCCGAGTGTGGCCAGCAGGATTGCGGCCTTCATGGGGCCGGTGAGCGGACCGATGATCGCAACGGCGCCGACGATCAGGGGGTAGTGCCAGAGGTAGGCGGAGTAGCTGATGTCCCCGATGATCTGCACCGGGCGGAAGGAGGTCAACTGGGCCGGGGACCAGGCGTGGGGTGTCTCGCCGATGAGGATGACCGTGGCGGTGCCCAGCACGGGGAGCAGAGCGGCCGGGCCGGGCACCCCGGAGGATCCGTTCAACAGGAACACGCTCGCGCCGATCGCAGCCCACCCGGCCCAGAGCACGGGGATCAGTCTGCGCTGGGCGGTGACACTCAGGGAGGGCAGCAGCGCCAGCAGCCCGCCGGTGGCGAACTCCCAGGCACGGCCGGTGGTCTGGAAGTAGGCGGCGTCAGGCGTCTGGGTCGAGGAGTAGACCGCCCAGCCCAGCGAAGCGGCGATCACCGCGGCGAAGACCCCGGCGAGCACGATCTGCTGTGTACGGGGGGAACGGCCCCGAGTGAACAGGAACGCGGCCAGGATCAGCAGCGGCCAGACCAGATAGAACTGTTCCTCCACCGACAGCGACCAGTAATGGGTCACCAGCGTCTGCGCCCCGCCCTGCGCGAAGTAGTCCAACGAGTTGGCCGACAGCACCCAGTTCAGGACGTAGACGGCCGCTGAGCCGATCTCCGCGAAGGTCTCCTGCCGTTGGGTGACCGGCAGCACGAAAACCGTGAACAGGAAGCACAGCAGCAGCACCAACAACGCCGCCGGCAACAGTCGCCGTGCCCGGCGGGCCCAGAACCTGCCCAAGCGGATCCGTCCTGTGGAACGCGCTTCCCGCACCAGATGCGCCGTGATCAGGAACCCGCTGATCACGAAGAACACATCTACGCCGACATACCCGCCGACGACCTGACCCGGCCA
>Ga0164243_10007988_pt1 | contig 15711 bp, 14 predicted proteins | sample OricompcompostOP_FD_108781 | JGI IMG/M metagenome (GOLD analysis project Ga0164243, IMG submission 108781) | Organic Plus compost microbial communities from Emeryville, California, USA - Original compost - Organic plus compost (OP) | ecosystem: Engineered > Solid waste > Mixed feedstock >...
TCGATCGCCAGCTTCTCGGCCTGCACCGAGCCGGTCTCGGAGATGGCCATGGTGCCCGTCACGGAGTGCAGGATGCCGACGGTCACTTCCGTGTCCGTCACCGCAAGGCCGGTCGTATTGACTTCGGAAGTCGCCGGGCCCGCACCCAGTGCGAATTTCGGCATCAGGGCCGCGGCCGGAAGCGCGGCCATGCCCATCAGCAGTTTGCGGCGGAGAGAGGACTCCAGACCGCGTTCGATATCGTCTGCCATTAAAACCCCCTGCGTGTCCGAGGCGAACCAGATGCCTCATTGGCAGGGGATCGTGGTTCGGCGCACCCGCAGCGGGTATACGTCAATTGACGTATGCCTTCCGGCGCCGGTCCGGGGCAGCATCTCCTTGCATCTCCGTAAGAAAGCGGGGTGCCGCCGGGAAGTGAGCAGCCCGGCGGCACCCCGCGCCTGCGCGTGTCCGGGAACCTTGCCAGGCCGGGAAAACCGGCGTTCCGGCCGGCGCGGACGGGCGGAACGGAACTTGCTTTGTTTCCTGTGATCGGAGCGTGTGTGGGGGCGTAAAAGAGGAATGTCGGGCAGTCAGCGCATCGTGCGGGTGCGGCGGCAGTACAATCAGTGGGTCGCCAACCAGACGCTCGAGGACTTCGCGCTCCGATTCACCGCGGAACGCGCCCGCAAATGGACGCCGCTGCGGGTCGGCCACACCGCGCTTGCGGCCATCTCCTTCCTGGCGCTCGAGGCCATCGGCGGCGCCATCACCCTCAATTACGGCTTCACCAATGCCGTTGCGGCCATTGTCGTCGTCAGCTTCCTCATTTTCCTGACCGGCCTGCCGATCAGCTATTACGCCGCCAAATACGGCGTCGACATCGACCTTCTGACCCGGGGCGCCGGCTTCGGCTATATCGGCTCGACCATCACCTCGCTGATCTATGCGAGCTTCACCTTCATCTTCTTCGCCATCGAGGCGGCCATCATGGCGCTGGCGCTGGACATGGTGTTCGGTCTGCCGCTCGCCCTCGGCTATGTCGTCTCCTCGCTCGCCATCATCCCGCTCGTCACCCACGGCATCACCTGGATCACGCGCTTCCAGACCTGGACGCAACCGCTCTGGCTCTTTCTCCACATCCTGCCCTTCGGCTTCATTTTCGCCGCCAATCCGCATTCCATCGAGAACTGGGTCCATTTCCCGGACGATCGTGGCGGCGGCTTCTCCATCCTGCTGTTCGGCGCGGCGGCGGGCGTCATCTTCTCGCTGATCGCGCAGATCGGCGAGCAGGTGGACGTGCTCCGCTTCCTGCCCCGCGACCGCAGGGACAACCGCGCGCGCTGGTGGCTGGCCCTGTTCGCCGGCGGGGCCGGATGGATCTTCCCCGGCATCGTGAAGATGCTGCTCGGCTCGTTCCTCGCGGTGCTCGCCGTCTCGCAGGGCTACGATTTCGAGCAGGCCGCCCAGCCGACGGAAATGTATCTCGTCGCGTTCAGTTATGTGACGTCCTCGCCGGCCGTCGCGCTCGGGCTCATGGGGCTCTTCGTCGTGCTCTCGCAGATGAAGATCAACGTCACCAACGCCTATGCCGGCTCCATCGCCTGGTCGAACTTCTTCTCGCGCCTCACCCACAGCCATCCGGGCCGCGTCGTCTGGCTGTTCTTCAACGTCGCCATCGCCCTTCTCCTGATGGAGCTCGGCATCTACCGCGCGCTCGAACAGACGCTCGGCCTCTATTCGGTCATCGCGGTCGCCTGGGTCGGCGCGCTCGTCGCCGATCTCGTGGTCAACAAGCCGCTCGGCCTCAGCCCCAGGCACATCGAGTTCAAGCGCGCCCATCTTTACGACGTGAATCCGGTCGGCGTCGGCGCCATGCTGCTCGCCTCGGCCAGCGCCCTCCTCGCCTTCTCCGGCATGTTCGGCGACGTTCCGCAGGCCCTCGCACCCTTCATCGCGCTCGGCACGGCCTTCGTCGCCAGCCCCGTCATCGCCGTCCTGACAAAGGGCCGCTATTACCTCGCCCGCGAGCCGCGCGAGGACTGGGGAACGGCCGTACAGATCAAATGCTGCGTGTGCGAACACACCTTCGAGAAGCAGGACATGGCCTTCTGCCCGATCTATTCGGGCCCGATCTGCTCGCTCTGCTGCTCGCTCGACGCCCGCTGCCACGACGGCTGCAAGCCCGAGGGCCGCTTCCATGTGCAGCTCACCGAGGTCACCCGGCGGCTACTTCCGGAAAGCCTCGCGCGCCAGCTCGATTCGGGCATCGGACGCTTCATCGGCGTCTTCCTGCTCAGCGCCGGCACGATCGGCGGGGCGCTCGCGCTCGTCTATTTCCAGGCGACCGTCAACGCCGCCGACCAGAAGGCCGTCATCGCCCATACATTGTGGGTCGTCTTCTTCATCCTCCTCATCATTTCGGGCATCGCGTCCTGGCTGTTCGTCCTCGCCCATGAGAGCCGCCGCGTCGCCGAGGAGGAATCGGCCGGCCAGACCCGGCTTCTCCTGCGCGAGATCGCGGCCCACGAACAGACCGACGCCCAGCTCCAGAAGGCGCGCGACATCGCCGAGGCCGCCAACCAGGCCAAGAGCCGCTATGTCATGGGCATCGGCCACGAACTGCGCACCCCGCTCAACGCCATTCTCGGCTATGCGCAGCTCATGGAGCGCGACGAGCACATGCCCGCCCACCGGCGCGGCGGCGTGCGCGTCATCCGCCGCTCGGCCGAGCATCTGTCCGGGCTGATCGACGGCCTGCTCGACATTTCGCGCATCGAATCGGGCCGCCTCCAGCTCAACCGCGACGAGGTGCGCCTGCCGGAATTCCTCGACCAGATCGTCGAGATGTTCCGCCTCCAGGCCTCGGCCAAGGGCCTGCAATTCCGTTTCAGGCGGCCCGAGCACATTCCGGCGGTCGTCACGACGGACGAGAAGCGCCTGCGCCAGATTCTCATCAACCTTCTGTCCAACGCCATCAAGTTCACGAGCGAGGGGCGCATCAGCCTGCGCCTCAGGATGAGGAGCGGCGTCGCCGAATTCGAGATCGAGGACACCGGCCCCGGCATTCCGGAAGCCGATATGGAGCGGGTCTTCGCGCCGTTCGAGCGCGGCCGCGGCCTCGATCCGGAAACGACGCCCGGCATCGGCCTCGGCCTCACCATCACCCGCCTGCTGACCGAGATCATGGGCGGCGAGATCGTGATGGAAAGCGAGGTCGGCAAGGGCACCAAATTCACCGTGCGGCTTCTGCTGTCCGCCGTCGCCGCCCCGCAGCTCGAGGCGCGGCCGCGCCGCCGCATCAACGGCTATCTCGGGGCGCGGCGCACCATCATCGTCGCCGACGACGACGCGGCGCACCGCGAACTGATGCGCGAGACGCTCGTTCCGCTCGGCTTCATCGTGCTCACCGCGCCCGACGGACCGACCTGCATCGAACTGGCCGAGGATTGCGAGCCGGACCTCTTCCTGCTCGACATCGCCATGCCCGGCATGGACGGCATGGATGTGGCGCGGCGGCTGCGCGCGGCCGGCCACGACCGCGCCGCGATCCTCATGGTCTCGGCCAATATGACGGCCTCCAAGGAGCGCCGTCCCGGCGACGCGCACGACGACTACATTCCGAAGCCGGTCGATCTGCAGAAGCTGATGGACCGCATCGAGCAGCTTCTGAAGCTCGAATGGACCTATGAGACGCAGGACAAGGTCGCGCTGTCGCCCGCTTTGCCCCCGCGCAGCTATGTCGTGGCCGCGGCCCATGTCGAGGAGCTGAAGCGCCTCGGCAGCATCGGCTACATCCGCGGCATCGAAGCCAAACTCGCCGAAATCGAAACCTCGTCACCGGAGAGCAAGCCACTTGTCGACGACCTTCTTGTCTATGTCCGCAACTTCGACCTCAGGCGTTTCCTCGCCACTCTGGAGACGATCCCCGGTGAGTGAATCTCATCCGCGCGACATCGTCCTCGTCGTCGAGGATTCGGCCGACAATCTCGGAATGCTGATGCAGGCGCTCGAAGAGGCCGGCATGACCGTTCTCGTCGCCATCGACGGCGACGCGGCGCTCAAGCTGGTCGAGCAGATCACGCCCGACGTCATCCTCATGGACGCGATCATGCCCGGCAAGGACGGGTTCGAGACGACGCGCCTCCTGAAGCGCAACGCCAATCTCTCGCATGTGCCCGTCGTGTTCATGACCGGCCTCAGCGAGACCGAGCACATCGTCAAGGGGCTCGAGGCCGGCGGCGTCGATTACGTCACCAAACCCGTCGCGCCGGACGAACTTGTTGCTCGCATTCGGGTTCATCTATCCAACGCAAGGGCTTCTCAGGGCGCGCGAATCGCCCTTGACGCGACCGGCCGCTACCTCCTCGCCGTCAACCCCTCCGGCGAGCTTCTGTGGGCGACGCCGCAGGCGCGGCGTCTTCTCAGCGAGGAAGCCGGCACCATTCCCGATCATCTCGTTCTGCCGCTGCATGTACGTGCCTGGGTCGCGAAGACGGCCAAGAGCGTCGGTACCCCGCAGCCCGTCGCTCTGGAGATCGGATCGCGAAAGCTGCAGATCTCCTTTCTCGCACGAACGGGTCCCGACCAGTTCATGCTGCGTCTGACCGAGGAAAATCCGGAAAACGCCCAGCAGGCTTTGAAGGAAAAGCTGTCGCTGACAAACCGCGAGGCCGAGGTTCTTCTATGGCTCGCGCGCGGCAAATCCAACAAGGACATCGCCGAAATCCTCGCGCTCAGCCCGCGCACCGTGAACAAGCACCTCGAACAGATCTATTCCAAGCTCGGGGTGGAGAACCGCGCCTCAGCCACGGCGATCGCGGCCCAGGCCTGGTCCGGAAACTGAACGGACACATGTCCGCCCGGCTCGCTTGTCACGCCGATGCCGGCGGGTCTCCGTCGGCATCGGCGTCTATACGAGTCCCTGCGCGCCGTGGATTCCGACATAGATTCCGACCAGAACGAGGAGCACGCCGGAAAAATAGGGCGCGCGCCGGGCAAAGGTCGAGAAGCCGGAGAAGCGTTTCGTCGCCTGACGCATGCCCACGGCCGCGAGCGCGCCGACCGCAACGAGCGTGATCGCAAGGCCGATCGAAAAGCACAGGACGAGGGTCGCGCCGAGCGGAATCTCCTTTAGCTGCAGGCAAAGAAGAAGCACTGTGATCGCGGCCGGACACGGAATGAGCCCGCCGGTCAGCCCGAACAGCGCGATCTGCCAGTTGGTGATGCTCCTCTGCCCGGCAAAGCGACGGCGGATATCGTTGGCATGAGCCAGTTCATGCGCGTCCATATATTCGCCCGATGCCGCGAGTGCGCGCATTTCGGCGTGCAGCGGGTCGTTGCCTTCCTCCGTTTCGAGGAAAGAAACATCGAAATCGTGCGAGTGATCGCCATGGCCGAGCGACAGACGGACGACGAAGTCGTGCGGCTCCGGGACGATCTCGACGCTTTCGATACAGCCCTCGCGCTGCACGAAAGTGAAAGCCTGTGTGCGGCCGTCGGGCCGCTCGATGCGCAGAGAAACCTCCGGCGCGCTCCACGGCTTTCCCCGCTCCGGGCGGAACCGCCAGTGCGCGGCTCCGTCCTCCTCGCGCAGTTCGAGGCAATGCAGGCCGTGTCCGGTATCGACCATACGTGTCACGCTGTGCGCATGATGATGATCGTGGCCGTGGCCGTGGCTGTGCCCGTGATCGTGGTCAAGACCATGCTCATGGTCATGATGATGATCGTCCGTCAATTCTGCCATTTTCTGGTCGTGGCGGGTACGCCAGAGCATCCACAGGGCCATAACGACGATGATCACACCGGAGACAAGCTGCATGTAGGGTTCGACGGCCTCGGCATCGACACCGCGATAAAGATACATACCTGTCAGGGCGATCGCCCAGACGACGATCGTGTGCGAGACCGTCGCCGCGAGACCGAGAAGAACCGCCTGATAGACGGTACCCCTGATCGCAACGATGAAGGCCGCCATCATGGTCTTGGAATGACCCGGCTCGAGCCCGTGCAGCGCGCCCAGCAAAATGGCGCTCGGAATGAACAGCCAGGCGTGCGCTGCACTCTGCTGGATCAGGTCTGAAAAGGACTCCACCGGACTCTCCTAAAGATATTTTGTGATTTCCTTGAATTCGTCGATCGGCGCGCGCTGATTGCGCGGCAGTGTGCCCACGGCCTCTTCGAGGCAATGGTCCAGGTGGTCCTGAATCAGGGTTTTCTTGGCCTGAGTGATGGCCTTCTCGACCGCGTGGAGCTGCTGGGCGATGTCCAGGCAGGGCCGCCCGCTCTCGATCATCGCCACGACCGTCTTGAGATGCCCCTGCGCACGGCGCAGGCGTTTGGCGATGGCGGCATGATGCTGATGCGGTCCGTGAACGTCAGACATAACCTATCCTCCTGGAGGGGATACTTTCAGACAAAGCTTGTAGCATGCGCGCCGGCGTCAAATCCATTCAGTTCGAGGCAAGACGTTTGTCGAGAAGGCTGCCGTAGCCGGGCTTGGCCCCGTTCACGCCGGTCAGTTCGAGGCAGTGCCAGAACGAGGCCTGAATCGCCGAGACGACCGGCTTTCCGAGCTTCTCCTCCAGCGCCTCGATGGCGCCGACCGTGCGGAAATTGGTACAGCTGACGAAGATCGCGGTCGCCTCTGGATGATCGACCGACAGGACGTGATCATAGACCTTCTCGAGCGGCACTTCGGCCAGCGCATGATCGCTCGTGATGTCGAGCTTGGCGCTTTTCACCACCTCGTGCCCGTTCTCCTCGAGGAAGCGGATGGCGCGCTGGTGAATTTCGCCGATATAGGGCGTCGCCAGCGCGACCTTGCCGGCTTTCACTTCCTTCAGAGCGGCGAGCGTCGCCGTCGAGGCGGTGGTGACCTTCGGCCCCGGAACCCAGTCGCCCAGCTTTTTCATCAGAGCGACATCGTAGGCCGTGCCGTGCAGGAAGGAGGCGCTCGTGCCGCCGAAGCAGAGAACGTCGATCGGCGCCGAGCCGACGAGCTTCGCCGCCTCTTCGAGCTGCGGCGCGTTCATCATCTCCTCGATCCCCTCGACCGTCACCTTGGGCAGGCGGATGCGCGTCGTATGGACGGCAACCCCCTCGGCCGACATCGCCGCCATCTCGGCGTCCATGACGACGCTCGATGCCATGAAAATAAGGCCGATGCGCGCCTTGTAGCCGTCGCCGTCGTAACGGAATTTCGGATATCCGGTCATTGCTGCTCCCAGAAATGCGGCGCGGAGCATAGAGGCCGCTCCAGCGCGCTCCAACGGGGCCGCTGGCCATTATTCTTCGATGATCAGCATCGAAAATAACGATTTAATCGTCCTCCTGTCACAAATTACCCTATGCTATCCAATCCGGAGAGAGTTCATGCCGACCGTGTTTTTTCTCAATGGCCCCAACGCCAATCTTTACGGGCTCGACCCGAGCGGGACCTATGGCACGGAAAGCTTCCTGAAAATCCGCGAACGGTGCGAGGTGCGGGCCAAGGCTCTCGGTCTTTCGCTCGACTTCCGCCAGTCGAATTGCGAAGGCGAGATCGTCGACTGGATTCAGGAAGCGCGCGGCAACGCCGAAGGCATCATCATCAACGCCGCCGGTCTGACCTATACCTCGATCGCGATCCTTGACGCTCTCCTCGCTTTCGACGGGCCGATCATCGAGGCGCATATGAGCAATATCTGGAAGCGTGAGCCGTTCCGCCACCATTCGTACATATCCAAAGCGGCAACGGGCGTGATCGCCGGCCTCGGCGCCGAAGGCTATGAGCTCGCGCTCACCGCCATTGCGGGTCTCATCGCCGCGCGTAAGGCGTCTGTTTAAGCGGAGCACCCTTGGGGAAGGCGGACCGGAAAAAATCGACGAACACCTCGACAGCCGGGCGCTGAAGCTGGCGCTGCAGGGTCAGGATCATGAGCTGGACCGGTTCGACATCCCCGGCAAGCGGAACCGCCGCGACGCGCCCGCCGTCATGGGTGTCAGGCGTCTGGGAGACGAGATTGGTGATCGTATAGCCGCGCCCGTGGCCGACCAGCCCGCGCGCCAGCTCATAGGCCCGCGACCGGAAGGCGATATTGGGCGTCAGCCCGCGCGAGGTGAACAGATTGAGAAAATATTCGCGCGAGTAAGGAAGGTCGAGAAGAATCAGCGGCTCGTCGACAAGTTCCTCAAGATAAAGCGATTCCCGTGTCGCCAGCGGATGATCCTCGGGGAGGATCGCATAAGGCGGCAATTCGGTCAGGAGCTCGCCCCTCACCTCGTCGGGAATGGCCAGGCGGTAGGACAACGCCAGCTCGGTGCGCCCCGAAAGCAGTGTCTGGAGAATTTGCTGGTGGTCGCCCTCCTCCAGATGCACCGCCACGCCCGGATGGCTCTGGCCGAAACCGGAGATCACTTTCGGCATGATGTGGGTAGCGATCGTCCACAGACAGCCAACCGAAATCTCGCCTCTTATATCGTCGCCAAGCGCCTGTGCCGTCTGGGCAAAATCGCGCGCGTGGTTCAGAAGCGCCCGCGCCTCGCTGATGATGCGGCTGCCGGCGGCGGTGGGCGAGACGCCCCGTGCGTGGTGGCGGATGAAGATCTGGACGCCCAGTTCCGCCTCGACCTGTGCAATGGCCGAAGAAATGGAAGGCTGAGAGACGTTCAGATTGCGCGCGGCCTCCGTCAGATTGCCGAAATCCGCGGTGGCCACGACGTAGCGGAGCGCCCGCAGCGACAGGTTCATTGGTTTTTCGAATGCCGATCCCATAATTAAAATATTTTATTGATCCAGATCATCGTCGCAAGCTCTTTTTCAGGACAAATTGAAGGGTTTTGCGATGATACGTTCAGGGGAAGAATACCGGGCCGGTCTGCGCGACGGACGCGAAATCTGGATCGACGGCGAGCGCGTCACCGACGTCACGACCCACCCGGCCTTCAAGCCCATCGTGGACGTCCGCGCCCGCATGTACGATATGCAGCACGAGGCGGCCTATCAGGAACGCCTCACCTATCTCGAGAACGGCGAGCGCCTGACCAAGTTCTACAAGCCGCCGCGCGAAAAGCAGGATTGGCACGACAAGGTCGACATCGTCGATGCCGTGATGAAGGACATTGGCGGCGTCGTGACGCGCGTTGGCGACGAGACCATCGGCGAGGTCTGGTCGCTGATGGATGGCCGCGACGTCCTTGCGGAGTTCAACCCGGAATTCGCGAACAATGTGGATCGTCACGTCCGCCGCGTCGTGGCGGAAGACATCTTCCACGTCTCCGCCAACACCGATCCAAAGGGCGACCGCTCCCTCGCGCCGCAGGATCAGGACCCGGACATGATGGTCCATGTGACCAAGGAGACCGATGCCGGCATCATCATCCGCGGCGCGAAATACGAGACCGCAGCCGCCTATGCCGATCAGGCCTTCCTGAAGCCGACGGTCGGTGCCTGGACCAATGAACAGCTGTCGGATTATGCGGTGGGCTGCATCGTCAAGATGGGCGCGCCGGGGGTGAAGCATATCTGCCGCTCCGGCTTCGCCGGGCGCGGCTCGGCCGTGGACTATCCGCTGTCGAACAAGTTCGACGAGGTGGAAGCACTCGTGATCTTCGACGACGTCCTGATTCCCTGGGAAGACGTCTTCTTCTACCGCCACACCAAGGCCGCACAGTACATACGAGCGACCCTGCACCGCTATTCCTGCTTCCCCTATGTGCTGCGTCTTCTCTACGTCGCGGACATGATGATCGGAGCGGCGATGTGGAACGCCAAGCAGACCGGTCTCGACAAGCTGCAGGCCGTCCGCGAGAAACTCGCCGACCTCGCCTGCTACCGCGAAGGCATCAACGCGCATCTGACGGCCTCGATCGCGCTGGCCGAGGAAAGCCCCGGTGGCCTCCTGATGCCGCATCAGTCCATCCTTTATGCCGGCCGCGTCTTTGCCTGCTCGCAGCTTCCGGCCATGATGCACATCGCCCGCGAACTGTGCGGCGGTCAGATTTGCGTGACGCCGAACGCCGCTTCCTTCGAGGCGAAGGGCTCCGGCGACTGGCTCAGCAAGTTCTATACGCTCAACGCGAAATGGAACGCCGAGGACCGCCGCAAGCTGCTGGCCTTCGCACGCGATCTGCTGAACTCGGACTATGCGGGCCACCGCCTGACCTTCGTGCAGTTCGCGCAGGCACCGCATTTCAACCATCTCGCCGCTGTCTACAACAGCTTCGACTTCTCCGGACCGCTCGACTTCGTCCGCAAGGCCGCTGATCTGTCCGACCGCATCGGACCATCCAAATGAAGACCGTCGACGCCGAAGAATTCCGCAACGCGATGTCGGCCACCGCGACCGGCGTCACCGTTATCACGACGGATGGCACCGCCGGCCGTGCCGGGGTGACCGTCTCGACGCTCTGCTCGCTGTCGCTCGAGCCGCCGTCGGTCATTCTGTGCATACACAGGGACAGCCGGGCGCTCGGCCCCATTCTGGAGAATGGGGTTTTCGCTGCGAACGTTCTTGCCGAGGGTCAGGAGCGCGTCGCCGATTCCTTCGCCGGCCGCATTCCGGAACTGCGCGACAACCGCTTCGCCGCCGGCTCATGGGATGTGATGACCACTGATGCACCCATGCTACAGGGCGCGGTCTGCGCGTTCGACTGCAAGATCGCCGAAGTGTTCGAATTCGGCTCGCACCGGATCATCGCCGGCATTGTCGTGGGACTGGCGCAAAACCCCGCCCTTCCGCTGGTTCATGCGCAGCGCGCCTATCAACGATTGAAGGCGGCCTGAGAATGGAAGGACGGCCCGTGCAGCCTCATCCGACCGGCTTCGCCTTTCCCGGCGTCAGCCCACGGACCGCGCGGACGGCCGAACTCCTGTCCCAGCTCGTCGCCTTCGAATCCGTCAGCCGCAATTCTAATCTCGACCTCGTCGCCTATGTCACGGCCTATCTGGCGCAATGCGGCGTCGATGCACGGGTCATCCACGATCCGACCGGCCGGAAGGCATCCATCCTCGCCACGATCGGCCCGCGGGACGCCGCGGGCGTCGTCCTTTCCGCCCATACCGATGTCGTGCCTTGCGACGGCCAGACCTGGGCCACGCCACCCTTCAAGGCGACCCTGCGCGACGGACGCATTTACGGGCGTGGCACCAGCGACATGAAAGGCTTCGTCGCTGCCGTTCTGGCTGAGGTTCCGGATTTGTGCGCGGCGGATCTGTGCGCGCCGGTCCATATCGCTTTTTCCTACGACGAGGAGCTTGGCTGCCTCGGCGCACCGGCCCTCGTCGAACAGGTGGCGGCGCTGCCGAAAAAGCCGCTTCTGTGCATCGTCGGCGAACCCACGCGGATGCAGGTCGTGCGCGGCCATAAAGGCAAGATCGCCCGCCGTCTGACGATTCATGGCCGCGGCGGCCATTCCGCCTATCCGGATCGCGGCGCCAATGCCGTCAACGCGGCCGCGCAGATCGCGATGGGCTTGCGCGCCATCGCACTCGAACTCGCCGCCAAGCAAGACGCACCCGGATTCGAGCCGCCCTACACGACCGTCCATATCGGATCGCTTCACGGTGGCACCGCCCTGAACCTCATTCCCGAAACCGCTGTCCTCGAATTCGAGATCCGCTCGACGCCCCGCACCGATCTTGGCGAAATTCTCCGGCGGATCGACGCCAGCGTGGCGGCCAGCCTCGATTCCCTCCGCCAGGGCGCCCCGGAAAGCCGGATCGAGACCGAGAATCTGATCGACTATCCCGGCCTCGATTGCGACGCGGCCAGTCCGGCAGCCGCTTTCGTAAGCGGTCTCTCCGGCAGCGCGGCCCCGCCGGCCACCATCTCGTTCGGCACCGAGGCCGGGCTTTACGCCGCTGCCGGCATTCCGACCCTCGTCTGCGGTCCCGGAGACATCGCCCGTGCGCACATCGCCGACGAATGGATCGGCCTCGACGAGCTCGGCCATGCCAATGCGCTGCTCGAACGGCTTCGCAACCATCTCTCACGGCCCGATTGGGCCGACAGCCTCCGCTAGGGACACATCCATGATTCACAAGCGCATCCGTCCGTTCAACACTCGCGACACCTATCCGGAGCAGAAGCTCGACAACGATCTGTGCCAGGCGGTCGTCGCGCGCGGCACCATGGTGTTCGTCCGCGGACAGGTCTCGCAGGATCTGGACACCCGCGAAAGCCGTCATATCGGCGATCCGACGAAGCAGACCGAACTGGCCATGAAGAACATCAAGATGCTGCTCGAGGAAGCAGGCAGCGACCTCAGCCATATCTGCCGCATCGTCGTCTACATCACCGATGTCCGCTACCGCGAAGCCGTCTACCGCGAAATGGGCAAATGGCTGAAAGGCGTCTTCCCCTGCTCCACCGGCCTCGTCGTTCCCGCTCTCGCGCGCCCCGAATGGCTCGTCGAGATCGAGGTCACAGCGGTGATCCCGGACGAGAAGTAAGGACGGGCACCGTGACCTTCTCCATCGCCGCCCGCTGCGCCCGGACCGGAATGTTCGGCATCGCGGTCTCCTCGTCGAGCCCGTGCGTGGCCGCGCGCTGTGCTCATGCACGCGCGGGGGTGGGCGCCGTGGCGACGCAGAACATCACCGACCCGACGCTCGGCCCGAAAGGCCTCGACCTCCTTGCCGAGCTGTCCGCCCCCGACGCGCTGGCCTTGCTGAAGCGCGATGCCGAACATCTCGAATACCGGCAGATCGCGCTCATCGACCGTGAAGGCCGCACCGCCGCCTTTTCCGGCAGGAAGACGCTCGGCACCCATGCGGCGGCGGAAAGCCTCAACGCGGTCGCGGCAGGAAACCTCCTCTCGGACCGCGCCATTCCCGGCCTCATGATCGAGGCGTTCCACGAGGACGAAAGCGCCGATCTGGGCGACCGGATCATCGCCGCGATGAAGGCGGCGCTGGTCGCCGGCGGCGAGGAAGGCCCGGTCCATTCGGCCGGCATGATCCTCGTCGACCGGGTGCGCTGGCCGGTTTCCGACCTCAGGATCGACTGGCACGAGACCGACCCGATCGGCAAACTCGAGAAACTCTGGCAGCTGTGGAAGCCGCAGGCGACGGACTATGTGACGCGCGCCCTCGACCCCTCCACCGCGCCCGCCTACGGCGTTCCTGGAGATATGTAATGACATCTATCACGAGACCGAGCCTCAAGCTGACCCATGCCGGCGCGCTCACGGCGCTCGCCGGCGCGGTCGCCAAGGCCGAAGAGCTCGGCGTACCCCAGAACATCAGCATCGTCGACGAGGGCGGCAATCTCCTTGCCTTCGTTCGCATGGACGGCGCGAAGCTGCTGTCGCGCGAGACATCCCTTTCCAAGGCCATCACCGCCGCCTCCCATCGGCAGCCGACCTCACGTCTCGACCCGAAGAACGAGATCAAGCTGGCGATCGCCGGCGGCGGCCGCCTCACCAATCTCGAGGGCGGATTGCCCATCGTCATCGACGGTCAATGCATCGGCGCAGTCGGCGTCGGCTCGGGAAAAGGCGAGGAAGATGTCGAGGTGGCGCGCGCGGCGCTCGCCGCGATCGGCGCCGAGGATCAACGGCCCTGACACCATAGGAATCGAACGAAGTATAGAATAGTATTTATAAATATACATTCTCTGTTCAGGTCGCACGTCGCTCCAAATGAGCGTCTTAGCGACCGTTTTTCTTTTCATTCATGCCAATATCCGATGTCTAATGAATGTGCTATATTATGATTATTGTTTAGTCATGTGCTGAAATTTTGTCGTTCTGGTCAATTTTGACGCATAATTAATTGACGAAGATCATTTTCTACGAAAGAAAAATGTCATGAACGAACTGTGGAAGCTCCCCGTTCGCGCGCTGCGCGCGCCCGTCGGGACGGAGACCCGTGCGGCGGAAAACGCCGCAAGCGCGCAGCTGTCCGTACTTCCGCAACATCGCTGCCAGGAACCGGCTTCGTGAAGATCAAGGACGTCCGCGTCAGCATTCACCGCTTCGAGAATTCGATCCCGCTCATCAACAAGCGGCTCGAGGACGACTACCGCATCATCTGCGAGGTCGAGACCGATGACGGCCATACCGGATTCGGCATGGCCTCGCGCTTCCTGTGGCACGGCGTTGCCGCCATCGTCGAAAAACACATCGCGCCGGCCATTCTCGACATGGACCCCCGCGATCTCGAAAAAATCCACGCGCAGCTGCAGCCCATTCTGTCCGAGCGCGGGTCGATGACCGGCATCAACCTGTCGGCGCTGTCCTGCGTGGACCTCGCCCTCTGGGATCTCCTCGGCAAGGCGAGCGGGCGCACGGTCGCCGAAATGCTCGGCGGAGCGAAGGACTATGCCGACTGTTACGTGACCTACGGATTTGCCGCCTACGACATCGACCAGCTCGTCGAAATGGGCCGCCGGCTCATCGCCAAAGGTCACAGCCGCCTGAAAATGCTGGTCGGCTCGAAGCTCGGCGTTCTGGAGGACGCCCGCCGCGTCCGTGCCGTGCGCGAGGCGCTCGGCGATCAGATCGTCCTTGCCGTCGACGCGAACGAGAGCATCGGTCTCGAAGACGCGATGCGGCTCTGCCCGCATCTGGAAGAGCTGAACATCGCCTGGTTCGAGGACCCGCTGCGCCGTGTCGACGCGCGCGATATGGGCATGCTGCGGAAACGCACGAGCATTCCCCTGTCCGCCGGGCAGATGGACGGCCATTCGCTGCGCTTCCGCGAGTGGATCGAGCACGACGGCATCGACATCTTCATGCCGAACAGCATGTACAACGGCGGCATGACGGAGACACGCCGCGTCGCCTATCTCTCGCAGATCTACAACAAGCCGCTCTCGGATGCAGGCGGCGGCGGCATCTGGTGCCTCCACCATGTCGCCGGTTTCCGCAACGGCACGCTGGCGGAGATCCATCTCGGCTCCGAACAGGTCGAGGCCCAGATGTTTCTCGATCCGCCGCAGCCGAAGGATGGCCGCATCCAGATCCCGCGTACTCCCGGCTTCGGGGTCACGCTCAACCGGGAAAACCTGAAGGACACGCTCGTCACGTCGTGACGGCGAACGAAGGAGACGAAGTGATGAACAGGCATATAAAGGCACTTCTCGGCGCAGTGCTCGTCGGGGCCGCATTGGTCACCGCCGCGGCGGCCGACCCGCTCAAGCTGCGTGTTTCGAGCTCTTCCCCGCCCAATTCGCTGGACGCGGTGATTTCCGAAACCTTCAACGCGAATCTGAAGAAGAAGCTCGGCGACGATGTCGCCATTGAATATTTCCACAGCGGCACGCTTGGCGACGAGACCGTACACGCCCAGCAGGTGCGTACCGGCCAGATCGACGTCTACGCCTTCGGTTCCGACATCGTGCAGCTTGACAAGAGCTTCGCCGTGTTCGATCTGCCTTTCCTGTTCAAGGACCGCACCGTGGTCGCCAAGGTGCTCGACGGCGAGGTCGGCGAAAAGCTGCGCGCCTCACTGCGCGAGAAAGCCGGGCTCGAACTCCTCGCCTTCGGTGAAATCGGCTTCCGCCAGATCACGAACAATGTCCGCGCGATCAAAACCCCGGCCGATTTCAAGGGCATGAAAATCCGCGTTCCGGGCAGCCCGACACGCGTTCTGATGTTCAAGACCTACGGCGCCTCGCCGGTGAATATGAGCTTCTCGGAAGTCTATGTCGCGCTGCAAAGCGGCACTGTGGACGGCCAAGAGAACCCGCTAGTCGACATCGTCGGCCAGTCCTTCAACGAGGTGCAGAAATATCTTTCCCTCTCGAA
>Ga0164243_10007989_pt1 | contig 15710 bp, 11 predicted proteins | sample OricompcompostOP_FD_108781 | JGI IMG/M metagenome (GOLD analysis project Ga0164243, IMG submission 108781) | Organic Plus compost microbial communities from Emeryville, California, USA - Original compost - Organic plus compost (OP) | ecosystem: Engineered > Solid waste > Mixed feedstock >...
AGGCGCTCGGCGAGCTCGTCGCGCAGGCGCTCCAGCTCGCCGAGGTCGAGCAGCCGCGGGCCCGCCGGCGCCGGCGGCGCGACCGACCACGCGATCCCGTCGCACGCGCTCGCCTCGCCGGCCAGCCGCGCCAGCTCCCGTTCGAGCTTCGCGACCTGACGCCGCAGCGTCCGCCGCGCGGCCTGCTCGGCGTCGGGCGGATCGCTGACGGTCGGGCTCCTGCGCTGGCTCGTGCTCACCTCGGTCGCGGTCATCGACTCCCACCTCCTCGCGTTCGTGCGAGTCTACCCGCGTTGCGCCGCTTTCGAGTGCGCGAACGGTGTGAAAGGCGCGTCAGGAGGCGAGCGTCTCGCGGCAGATCCACAGCGCCTCGTCGACGTGCATCGAGGCGACGCCGTCGACCGCGACCGCGAACAGCAGCAGCCGCCGCGTCCCCCGTCGCACCGCCCGCTCGCGCGCCAGCTCGCCGAACAGCAGGCCGATCGGGCCGCGCTCGTCGCCGACGACGATCCGCCCCGGCGGCAGCGGCACGGCGCGTCCGTCCTCCCCCAGCCGCTCGGCGGCGCCGCTCAGCCGCAGCCCCGGCGTCCCCGCGACCGCGTCGGCGTCGAGCGCCCACACCGGCACGCCGGTCTCCAGCACCGCGATCGTCAGCGCGTCCTCCAGCAGGCCGCGCGACGGCAGCCCGCCGCGCAGCAGCCGCTCGACCGCGGCCGCCTCGACCGGCGTCCGCGTCACGTCGGGATCGAGCCCGATGTGGCGGTAGAAGACGCGGTAGGCGTGCGGGATCGGCCACTGGCGCAGCATCACCGCGTCGGCGCCGCGGAAGCGGTCGGCGAGCAGCGCCAGCCGCTCGCGCACCCCCTTCGGGCTGCGCTGCAGCGGCCGCTCGGCGTCGGCGTCGAGCAGCGTCAGCGACAGCTGCGGGAACTCCTGCGCGAGCCGCTCGGCGATCCAGCCGCGGCGGGTCGCCGGCTCGCTCACGCCGCCGGCCCCCTGCGCGCCGGGCCGCGCTCCAGCGCCCGCACCCTCGCCGCCAGCCGCGCCGGCGTCGCGACCTGGTCGCCGAGCGCGGTCTCCATCACCTCGCCGCCTCTGTAGGCGAGCACGACCGTCGGGCAGACGGCGACCGCGTAGAGGTTGGCGACCGCGCCGTCGCGGTCCTGGGCGAGAGGGAAGCTCCAGCCGTGCTCGCGCGCCAGCCGGCGGTAGTCGTCGCGCTCGCCCTTGATCCCGACGGCGGCGAAGCCGACCGCCGGGAAGCGCGCCGCCACCTGCTCGATCGCGTCGAGCTCGCGCACGCACTTGCCGGCGCCGCTGGTGAGGAAGGCGAGCACGACCGGGCCTCTGCGCGCCAGCGCGCAGACGTTGAGCGCGCGCGGGTCGCGCACCTCGCAGGCCGGCCGCGGCCCGGCCTGCTCCTGGCCGGCTCTGGCGGCGACGTTGGCGTCGCCCTCGAGATCGCTGTCGACCAGCGGCGCGGCGAACGGCAGCAGCCGCTCGCCGGGCTGCAGGCCGGTCGACCCCGGCCCCTCGGTGCGCAGCGTGTTGAGCGAGATGTAGACGACGGCGAGCAGCGCGACGACGCCGACCAGCCAGCCGTATCTGCTCGCCCCCGGCGGCCGCCTCGACGTCTCCGGGCGCTGCCCGCTCGCGCTCATGCGACCGGCGCGTCGGGGCGGCGCGGCGCGGCGCCGCGGCGGCGGCCGGGCCGCGGCAGCCGCGCCGCCAGCCGCCCGAAGGCGCCGCGCTCGGCCAGCACCAGCACCGCCGGCAGCACGACCAGCACGCCGACGAGCGAGACGGCGAGGTCGACGACGGTGACCAGCCCGAAGTCGCGCAGCATGCGGATGTCGGAGAGCGCCAGCACGCCGAAGCCGGCGATCGCGGTCACGCCCGAGGCGACGACGGCGCGGCCGGTCGAGCCGTAGGTGCGCGCGAGCGCGTCGGCCAGCGCGCGGCCGGCCGCCCGCTCCTGGCGGAAGCGCTCCGACAGCAGCACGCTGAACTCGGTCGAGATCGCGATCACCAGCGCGCCGAGCGTCGCCGACATCGGGTTGAGCGGGACGCGCGTGAGGAACAGGACCAGCGCCGACCAGCCGGTCGCGAGCGCGATCGGCAGCAGCGGGACGAGCGCCCGCCCGGCGTTGCGCAAGACGGCCAGCAGCACCGCGGCGACGGCCAGCAGGCCGAGCGCGACCGTCAGCATGCGCCGGCCCGGCGAGGAGAGGTCGGCGTTCGCCTGCGCGGTCACGACCGGCAGCCCGGCCAGCTGCGCCTCGACGCCTCTGGGCGGGTTCAGCTCGGCCCGCATCGCCTCGACGACGCGCTGCTGCTCGTCGAGCCCCATCAGCCTGATCCCGAAGGCGAGCGTCGCCGCCCGGCGGTCGGGCCGCAGCACGGTCGCGGCGAAGTACGGCGGGACGGTGTCGAGCAGCGCGTCGATCCGCGCCTGCGTGTCGGTGCGGCTGGAGGCGAACAGGTCCGGCAGCGACAGCGCCGGGCAGATGCGCGCCTGCGCGCAGCCGTCGCGCTCGTCGTAGCCGAGCCGTCTCAGCACGCGCTGCTGGTAGTCGGTCATCCACGCGACCGTCTGCGGCGTCGCGACGTCGTCGCCGCGCAGCACGACGTCGATCTCGCCCGACGACCTGGTCGCGTCCTGGAGCGCGTCGAGGTCGGCGAGCGCGGGCATGTCGGCCGGCACCAGCCTCGTCACGTCGGAGACGACGTCGGTCTGCGTCTCGACCGCCCAGCCGACCGCCGCCAGCGCCAGCGCGACGGCGAGCACGCGGCCCGGCCGGCGCAGCGAGACGGCGAGCACCGCGCGCGGCGCGGCGACCCGCGCGAGGCCGCGGCCGGCCGCCCGCAGCGGCCCGACGCGCCCGAGCGCGCGGCCGGCGTCGGCGACCAGCTCGCGGGCGCCGGCGGCCGAGGCCGCGAGCGCGCCGGCGGCGGCCGACAGCGTCCGCGCCGCGCCGCGGCCGAGCGCAGCCCGGCGGCCGCCCGCGCCGCGCCGCCGCTCCTCCCCCTCCCGGGCGCCGTCGCCGGCGGCGAGCGGCGGCGCGGCGCGGCGCCGTCCGGCGAGCGCGAGCGCGGCCGAGCCGGCGGTCAGCGTGACGGCGAAGGCGACGGCGACGCCGAGCACGAGCAGCAGGCCGAATCCGCGCACCATCGGCACCGGCGACAGCAACAGCACGACGAAGCCGGTCGCGGTCGCGAGCGCGGCCGTCGCGATCGTCGGCGCGCCGACGCGGGCGGCGCGCGCGACCGCCTCGGCGCCGGCGCCGCCGGCGGCGCGCTCCTCCTCGATCCGCGACTGGAACTGGATCGCGTAGTCGACCGCGAGGCCGATCAGCACCGGTAGCACGGCGATCGACGCCATCGTCAGCTCGATCCCGGCCAGCCGCATCAGGCCGAAGGTCAGCCCGGCGGCGGCGAGCGCGATCGCCAGCGGCAGCAGCCGCAGGCGGCCGCGGAAGACGAGCAGCAGCACCAGCGCCATCGCGACGACGGCGCCGCCGAGCAGCAGCGCGATCTCGCTCGTCAGCGAGCCGGCCAGCTCCTCGACGACGACCGGGACGCCGGAGACCGTGTACGTGCCGCCGCGCCGGAGTCTGAACAGCGGCATGCGGACGGCCGCGCGCACCAGCCCGATCGCCTCCCGCCGCTCGGCGGCCGACAGGTCGGGCCGCAGCCGCACCTGCACCAGCGCCGCGTCGGCGCTCGGGAAGAGGTAGGCGAAGCGGGCCTTCGGGACGTCGGCGCCGCGCGCAGGGTCGAAGACGATCTGGGAGACGAACCCTCTGTCGTCGATCTGCGGCGCGTTTCTGATCCCGTTGAGCGCGGCGTATCTCTGCAGCGCGCTCCACGACTGCTGCATCGACCGCTCGGCGGCGACGTCGCCGGCGCGTCTCTGCCCGGCGCGGTCGAGACCCTGGCGCCGCGCCGCTCTGACCGCCGCCGCACGGGCGGCGTCCATCCGCGCCTGCGCCGCTCTCAGCTCGTCGAGGATCGCGTTCTGGAGCGCGGTCGCCGCCTCGTTGAGGAAGGTCGCCGGGCCGTAGACGACCCGCACCGGCTTCAGCTCGGCCAGCTGCGCGCACGGGCTGCCGGCACCGCCGTACGGCTTCGCGCCGGCGGGGACGTTGCCGCCGAGGCAGCCCTCGAGGCGGATCAGGCGCTGCAGCTCGTCGGTCAGGACGAGGTCGGCGACCCGCTCTCTGACGAGGATCACGATCGCGTCGTCGCCGAAGTCGCGGTGGAAGTCGGCGGTCGCGCGGCCGGCGTCGGAGGAGCGGCTGGCGAACGAGTCGGCGGTCGTGCTCGGCTGCAGCCCGAGCGCGAGCAGCCCGCCGCCGAGCGCCAGCGCGACGACGGCGAGCAGCGTGACGACGGGCCGGCCGGCGGCGACCCGTGCAACGCGCTCCAACCCTCCTCGCAACCGCACGATCAGGCGACGGTAGCGCGCTTGCGGGCGGCGCGCGCCGCCCGCGAGCGGAGGTGGCGGCGGGCCGGCTGGGGCGCGCCGGCGCCGGGCGGCGGCGGGGCGCCGCGGCGCGGTCCGCTCACGGCCGCGCCGGCGGCTCGGCGACGACGTGCGGGAAGTCGCCGCTGTCGAAGCCGGGGAAGGTTCCCTGGGCGCGGCAGCCGGGCGCCGGCGTGTCGGTGTAGCTGCCCTCGGTGACGGCGCCGGTCGCCGGGTCGGTTCTGACGCGGAAGGCGATCATGCGGATGAAGTCGGCGGCGCTGTCGCCGATCCCGCCGATGATCGACGGCATGTCGGCCGGCAGGTTCGGGATCGGTCTGAGGCCGTTCACGCACTGGCGCTGCTCGAAGGTCGTCAGCCCCTGCATCCGCGCCGACGGGCCGCTCGTCCCGGGCGCGCGGTAGGCGTTCGGACGGTTGTAGGCGAGCCGTCTCGGATAGGTCGCCAGCGACTCGGGGGTCGCCGCCGCGAGGCCGCGGATCCAGCCGCCGCCGGTCGGGTTGTCGACGCCGGGCGTCCCGTTGATCGCCGCCGAGAAGTTGCCGAAGAAGGCGTCGAGCTCGGGCAGGTAGTCGCCGATGAACGCGAGCACCGGGTTGAACGTGCGCGTGAACGGCGCCAGCTGGCCGAGCGCCGGCCGCAGGTCGTCGAGGAAGCGCGAGAAGGCCGGCAGCCCTCTGTAGGAGGCGGTGATCAGCGGCCCGAGGTCGACGAAGAAGTCGCGGAACGGCGGCGCCAGCCGCGCGAGCGAGCGCAGCGTCGGGCTCATCTCGCGCGCGACCGGCCGCATCTGCGTGATCAGCGGGTTGGTCTCGTGCGCGAACCGGTCGAGCCGCTCGACCGTCTGCTGCGACTCGCGCTCGAAGGTCGGCAGCACGCGGAAGATCTCCTGCAGCGACGTGTTGCGGCGCGCGACCGTGTCGAAGACCTGGTTGGAGTTCGTGATCAGCCCGGTCAGCTGGTCCTGGCGCTGGCTGAGCGCGCCGAAGACGTCGCCGGTGTTTCTGACCAGCGCGCGCACCGACGCCGACTGGCGGTTGGCGATCTCGACCAGGTCGTTGGTCTCGGTCGCGAACGCCGGCAGGTTGCCGAGCACGTCGTTGAAGTCCTGGCCGCGGCCTCTGAGGCCGGCCGCCTGCGACTGCATCCAGACCTGGAAGTCGTGGCGCGTGCGGTCGTCGAGCGAGCGGAAGATCTCGTCGAGCTCGACCGTCTTCTTGACCTGCCCGACCGGCAGCCTCCCGTTCTCGGGCAGCAGGCCCCGGCGCTTGTCGCCGGGGGTCAGCTCGACGTAGGTCTCGCCGAGCAGCGTCTTCTGGCGCAGGATCGCCTTCGTGTCCTGGGGGATCGGCGCGTAGCGCTCGTCGAGCTGGATCGTCGCGTCGGTCGTCTCCTCCGGGCCGAGCTGGAGCTTGACGACCTTGCCGACCGGGACGCCGGAGATGCGCACGTCGGCCTGCTGGGCGAGCTGGGTCGCCTCGGGGAAGTATGCGTGGAACTGGTAGCCCTTCGGCTTCAGCGGCACGGCCCCGCCGAACGAGATCCACAGGTACAGGAGCAGCCCGAAGCACGACAGGGCGAAGCCCGCCATGACGAGGATGCGTCCCAATGTCGGCGCTTGCTTCTGCATCTCAGGGAGCTCCCGGGACTCTCGGGCACATCGGCGAGCTGTCGGGCAGGTTGGAGAGCTGCGCGGCGAGCGTGGCGGCCGCGGCCTCCGGTCTGCTGCCGCCCTTCACGCCTCTCACCGCGATCAGCGAGGCGCAGGTGGTGTAGAGGTTCGCGCGCAGCATCGCGCCCATCGCGTCCTGCGTCGACGTCGCCGAGTTGGCCAGGTGGCCGAGCCACATCAGGTAGAAGAGGTAGCTCTCGGTCGTGCCGCTGCCGGGCCGGTAGGCGAGCGCGTTGAAGAATCTGTTGAAGATGCCGAACCCGGTCGTCAGGTCGGGGGTCGCCGCCGCCAGCTGCGCCGCGGCCGGCCGCAGCGTCTTGATGACCGGCGTCGCCGCCTTCGTGAACGGGCCGATCTGGTCGCGGACGATCGGCGTCGACGCGGTCAGGAACGGGCGCGTCTGCCGCAGCGCCGGGCCGAGCGCCCGCGCCGCCGGCCGCAGCGCCTGCAGCGCCGGGCCGGCCTCGTCGGCGAAGCGGTCGGTCGCTCTCAGCGCCGTCTGCGTCTGCTGCAGCGTGCCGGGGAAGAGCGCCAGCGCCTGCTCGAGGTTGTCGCCCTGCGCGGCGAAGCGGCGCAGCGCCGCCTGCGAGGCGTCGACGAACCGCCGCAGCTGCCGGTCGTCTCTGCCGAGCGCCTGCGCGAATCTGCTGAAGTTCGTGATCGCGCGTCTGATGTGTCTGCGGCGCTCGATCAGCAGCTCGCTGGCGCGGCGGCCGTCGCGCGCCAGCGGGTCGAACATGCGGAAGGCCTGCGCCAGCTCGCGGCCGTTGCCGGTCAGGCCGGTCGCGGCGCCGTTGAGCAGCAGCTGCAGGTAGTTGCGCGTGTCGACGTCGAGCACGGCGAGCAGCTCGTCGAGGTTGACGTCGGGCAGCGTCTGCGAGACCGGGACGGTGTAGCCGTCATCGACCGGTCTGCGGCCGTCGCCCGGGGTGCCGGGGTCGAGCTCGACGACCATGTCCTTGAGGCCGGTCTTCGGCCGCAGCAGCATCGTCGCGTTCGGATAGATCCGCTTGTATCTCGGCTCGATCCGCATCGTCACCAGCGCGCGGCCGTCCTTCAGCTCGACGTTGGAGATCTCGCCGACCTGGACGCCGGCGATGTCGACCGTCTGCCCCTGGCCCGGGGTCACCGCCTGGGCGGTCTCGAACTCGCCCTTGAGGACGAAGTCGTCTCTGCCGACGATCGGAACCCAGCCGGGGAAGTAGATCCGCTGGTGGGCGAGCACGTAGCCGCCGACGACCGCGGCGATCACGACGAGGGCGACGATCGCGAGGAAGTCGCGCAGGTGCTTCTTGATCGCGAGCTTCATCTGCCCTCACCTCTGGCGAGCGGGTTGAGCCGCGACAGCAGCTGCGCGCCGAGCGACGGCGAGGTGTTCGAGCCGGCGCCGGCCTCGCCGCCGGTCGCCGCCGGCGTCGCCGCGGCCGGCGGCGTCGTCGTTCTCGGCTGTTCGGGCACGAACGGCCCCGGCGTCGGCATCTCCATGCTCTGCGGCGGCGTCCCGGGACCGGCCTGCGGGCCGTTGAGGTCGGGCTTGCGGCTGCGGTGGCAGGGCACGTCGGTCTTCACCTGCGGCGCGCTGCCGGGGTAGAGCGGGCGGGTGCCGAGCGGCTGCTCGGTGTGGTTGCCGACCAGCGTGCGGATGTCGGCCGGCCCTCGCTTCAGCGCCTGGACGCCGGCCTTCACCTGCCACTCGCCGCCGCCCGCGGAGGCGCGCAGGTACGGGCCGTTGCCGTCGAAGCCCTGCCCGCTGCCGGCCATGCCGACGAGGCCGTACCAGAACTCCTTGTAGCTCTCGACGGCCGAGCCGTCGGCGCGGCGGGTCGTGAGCGCGCCGTCCTGCAGCCCGACGTCGCCGGTCGGCAGGATCACCTTCGAGAAGCACTGCGAGAACTGGTCGATCTGCGGCAGCAGTCTCAGCGAGCCGGCGGTCAGCCGCGCGAGGTCGCGCGTCGTCGGCGTCAGCTCGCGCGTCAGGCCGCGCAGCTGGTCGGGCGCCAGCAGCGCGCGGAACTGCTTGATCCACGGGAAGGAGGCGTTGAGCGTCGCCGGCGTCTCCTTCACGCCCGGCAGGATCTCCTTCGCGAAGGCGCGCGTCGGCGGCAGCGCTGCGTCGACGCTGGCGAGCGCCGCTCTCGCGGTCGACAGCGTCGACGGCAGCAGCCGCAGCGTGTCGGAGAGCGCGCCGCTCTGGTTGGCGAAGGCGGCCGCGGTCAGGTTGAGGTTGACGATCAGGTCCTGGAGCTGGCGCTCGCTGCCCTCCAGCCCTCTCGACAGCTTCGCGATGCTCGCGATCATCCGCCCGATGTCGCGCGGGTCCTCGCCGAGCAGGGCGTCGCTGACGACCGCCGCCCCCTTCAGCGCCGGGCCGGCGTCGTCGTAGGCGCTGTTTATCGCCTCGGCGCCGGTCAGCCCCTGGACCGACGGCGGCAGCTGGGCGTCCTCCTCGGCGGTCGGCTTCGAGTTGACGGCCGTGCCGTACTCCTCCAGCACGTGCTGGAGGTCCTCGCGCGAGTCCGACTGCAGCGCGGTCAGCAGCTGGTCGAGCTGGACCGGCGTCGCGGTCTGCGCGACGCCGATCGTGTCGCCGCTGTCGACCTCCGGCGAGCCGGGCGTGCCGGGCTTGAGGTCGACGAAGAAGTTGCCCTCGAGGAAGATCCGCGGCCGGATCTTCAGCGTCGCGTCCTCGTGGATCGGCAGACCGGAGTCGTCGATCTCCATCGTCACCTTGGCGTAGTCGGTGTCCTTGTAGCGGCCGACCGACTTGACCTTGCCGACGTTGACGCCGGCGATGCGGACCGGCGAGCCCGGCCGCAGGTTGTTGGCCGTCTCGAAGACGGCCGTCACCTGGTAGCCGTGCGTGAACGGGATGTCCTTCGCGAAGGCGAGGTAGATCGGCACGATCAGCACGACGATCGCGACCAGCCCGAGCCGCAGCCGGCTCCACTGCTTGCGGCGCGTCGGCGGCACGGCCCGGCTGTCTCTTCTGCCGCTCATCTCACCGCCACCGGGAAGTCGAGGATGTTTCTCGGCACGTCGAAGCGCGTTCTCGGCGTCTGCCCGGCCGGGTTGCCGATCGACAGCTGCCCGGGCGTGTAGGTCTCGGTGCCGGCGAGGCAGATGCCGTTCTGGCCCGGCGCGCCGACGTACGGGTAGGGGTTGCTGTGCAGGTGGTTGGTCTCCTCGCCGGGGAAGGTGACCGGGCCGTCGGCCGGCGCGGCCGCCGGGCCGCCCTCGCTGTCGGGGCCGATCGGGCCGCCGACCGCCTGCATGCTGATCCACGAGCCCTGCGGTCTGCTGTCGGCGTCGTGGTCGGCGAGCGCGCGGGCGGCGTTGTTGAGCAGCAGGCCGACGTAGTTGCAGGTCGTCTGCACCGAGGCGAGGTTTCTGATCGTCGGCGACAGCACGTCGACCGTTCTCGTCAGGCCGTGGACGCCGAGCGGCACCTGCGGGTCCTCGGCGAACGCCTCGACCGATCTCATCGCGCGCGCCAGCCGCTCGTTGAGCGCGGAGGCGCGCTTGACCGTTCTGGTGCCGACCGTGAACGCCTCCGACAGCAGCGGCGCCGAGGTCCGCAGCGCCTTCGCGCCCGGCTGCAGGTCGTGGAAGAAGCCGGCCGTGTTGGCGAGGAAGGTCCGCTGGAACGGGAAGGCCGCGATCGCCGCCTCCATCGCCGGCGGGCCGCCGTCGATCGACTCCTGCAGGTACGGCCGCGCGACCTCCGCGAAGGCCGTGAACGTGATCGACAGGTTGCGCCACAGCTGGCCCTGCTGCTCGGCGACCGGCGCGACCGCGCCGGCGGTGCGCTCGAGCGCCTGGAAGAACTCGCCGAGGCCGGTGCGCGGGTCGGTCAGGTTGCGCAGGACCGGGATCGCCCCTCTCGACAGCGGGTCGAGCTCGACGATCGCGGCGTTGAGGTCGAGGCCGCGGCCGGCGAGCGCGTTGCCGAAGATCCGCAGGTTCTCCTTGTTCGCGAGGCGGGTTCTCTCGTCGAACATGTTCAGTATCTCGTCGAGCTCGACGGGGTCGGGCGTCGCCGCTCTGAGGTCGAGCGAGGCGCCGTCGGCCAGCCCTCTGTTCGAGCGCCCGCGCGTGATCTCGAGGTACTTGAGGCCGACGGCCGAGCGCGGCCGCACGATCACGGTCGAGTCGGCCGGCAGCGGGTCGACCTCGGTGTCGAGCTTCAGCGTCAGTCTCGCCGTCACCTTGCCGTCGTCGTGGATGACCGGGTCGATCGAGGAGATGATCCCGACGCGGTCGCCGCCGATCCGCACCTCGTTGCCCGTCACGAGGTTGGCGGCGTCGGGGACGTTCGCGTACAGGCGGTAGGTCGGGACGAACGGCAGCCCGTTGTTGGCGTTGTAGGCGAGGAAGACGGCGACGATCACGACCAGCACGGTCGCCGCGCCGATCAGCACCGGGTTGGCCGCCACCGAGGTGCTGCGGCTCTTCATCGCGTCGCCTCGCTTCCGAGCAGGTAGCCGAGCACGCCGGCGCGCGGGTCGTCGCCGGCCGCGCCCGCGCCGGCCGCGGCGTCGGCGCCGGCCGCGGCCTCGTCGCCGGCCGCCGGCGCGCCCGCCTGCGACCCCGCGAGGCCGATCGCCGGCACGCGCAGCGCGCGCGTTCTCGGGCCGGCGTCGTCGGCCGGCGGCTCGGTCGCAGCGGTCGCCGCGTCGTCGCCGGCGGCCGCAGAGGCGGCCTCGAAGATCCGCTGCTCGCGGTTGAAGTTGACGTCGCAGTACGACTCCGGCTTGACCCTGTACGCGAGGCACTGGGCGTCGAGCTTGACGTTCGCGCGCAGGTAGTGGCTGACGCGGTCGTAGCCGTTGAGCGCGCCGGTGAAGCCGAGCACGGTCCGCATGAAGCGGTCGATCCCCTGCTGCTGCTCGAGGTCTCTGAGGCCGTTCGCGAGGCTGTTGGCCAGCGGCCCGGTCGCGCTCGCCAGGCGGCGGACGTCCTGGATCACCGGTCTCGCCGTCGTCAGCGCTCTTCTGCTGATCTCGGCCGCGTCGCCGAGCGTGCGCAGCGTCGGCAGCGCCGCGGTGCTGAACGGGCCGAGCTGCTCGACGATCCGGTTGACCGACGGCGCGGCGGCGCGCAGGTCGGCGAAGACCGGCGTCGCCTGCTCGCTGAACTGCTGCAGCCGCGCCATCGTCGGCTGCAGCTCTCTCAGCAGCCGCGGGAACAGCTCGAAGTTGCGCTCGAGCGCGTCGCCTCTCTCGGCCGTCGCCTCGGCCGTCGCGCCGGCCTTGTCGACGAAGTCGGTGATCCGCGCGCTCTCGCGGGCGACCGGGCCCAGCGCCGCGTCCGACTCCTCGGCCAGCCGCGCCAGCACTCTGTTCTGGTCGGCGAGGATCGCGATGAAGCGGTCGAGGTCGTCGAGCAGCGGGAAGGCGCGGCGGACGACGGCTCTCAGCTGCTCGCCGTTGCCGGCGACGCCGGTCCCGAACTCGTTCAGGATCAGCGCGAACCGCTGGCGCTCGGGCAGCCGCATGACGTTGCCGACCATGTCGAGGTCGACGGCCGAGTGGGTGCTCGTCACCGGCAGCAGGTACTGACCCTCCCCGGGGCCGTCCTCGATCCGTCTCAGCGGCGGCGGCACGGCCTCGCCGGCCGCCTTCGGCCGCGTCGGCTCGCAGGCGACGTACTTCTCGCCGAGCAGCGACTGCAGCCGCACCGAGCAGGTGGCGTCCTGCTTGAAGTCTCTGAAGGCCGGGTCGGTGATCTTCAGCACCACGACCGCCTTGCGGTCGGGCGTGACGTCGAGCGACGAGATCGTGCCGACGACGACGCCGGCGACCTTCACGTCCTCGCCCGGGACGAGGAAGCCGGCGTTGTCGAAGATCGCGCGCACCTCGTAGGTGTCGTCGTCGCTGCCGGCGCCGGTCCCGATCACGAGCACGACGACGACGGCGAGCACGAGCGCTCCGATGGCGATCAGACGCTTCACGGGCCGGGCGGGAGGTCGGAGGGATCGCAGTCGACGCCGGGCGCATCCCACGGGTTGGAGCCGTCGGGCCGGGCCTGGCTGCCGGCGCCGGGGCAGCGCCGCAGGGCGTCGCCTCTCTGGTCGTCGAAGCGCTGGTTGGGCGAGACCGGCTGCAGCGTCTGGCTGCCGTCGGCCCCCTGCACGTACTTGAAGGCGCCGAAGATCGGCAGCGCGCGGGCGTAGTGGCCGTTGCCGTCGTAGTTGGCGGTCGCCTGCCCGCTCGACTGCAGCCAGCCGACCAGCTCCGGCGTGTACGGGCGCAGGAAGTCGACGACCGGCTGGCCCTTGCGCATCGCCGCGACCGAGTGCCGGAAGGCCGGCGAGCCGACCTGCTGCAGCCGCGGCTGCATCCGCACGAGGTCGGTCGCGTCGTTGCCGGGGCCGGGCGCGCTGACGAGCGTGCTGAGGTCGTCGAAGACCGGCACCGCGTCGTCGACCAGCGGCCGGAACTCGCGGAAGAATCTCGCCAGGTTGACGGTCGCCGGCTTGGAGGCGCGCACCAGCGGGTCGAGGTCGTCGAGCGCCGCGCGCAGGTCGCGGAAGGTCGAGTTGGCCTCCTTCAGCGTGCCCGGCGCCGCGTCGAGCGTCTGCGCCAGCCCCTGGTTCTCGCGCGCGATCGCGCCCATCATCGCGTTGAGGCTGCCGACCATCTGACTCAGCTCGCCGCGCCGCTGCGCGACCGACGACATCACGCGCGCGGTGCTGACGATCGCCGCCTCGAGCATCTGGTCGTCGCGCGACATCTCGCGCACCAGCCGCGTCGTCGAGGAGATCGCGGGGCTGAAGTAGCGGGCCGCCTCGCCGACCTCCCTCGACTTGCCCTCGTACTGCGCCGCGCCGCCCTGGATCACGTTCTGGAGCCCTCTGCGCGTCCGCTCGTCGAGCGTGTTGAAGAGCTGGTCGAGGTCGACGACGGTCGTCGTTCTCTCGACGCCGAGCGTCGCCCCCTCGGGCAGCTCCGGCGCGTTGTTGGGCCCGGGCTCGAGCGCGACGTAGCGGTTGGCGACGCTGGAGAGCGAGGCGAGCCGGATCGTCGCCTTCGTCCCCTCGTGCAGCGGCGCGTACGGCTCGTCGACGGTGATCTTGACCTCGGCGAGGTTGTCGTCGGTGAGCGTGATGTCGTCGACGTTGCCGACGCGGCGGCCGCCGATCTGCACGTCGTTGCCTCTGACCAGCTGGCCGGCGGTCTGGAAGACCAGGCGGTACTGCTTGCCGCCGTCGCCGCCGAGCAGCACGATCGCGACGACGGCGACGACGAGCAGCAGCGCGCCGAGCGCGGCTCCGCGGGCGATCGTCATGCGACGACCCTCCGCGGGCGGCGGCCGGCGCGGCTGCGGCGCGGCGACTGGCAGGTCGGATCAGGCAAGTCTCAGGCTCAGGTCGAGAGTCAGGGTTCCGTTGCGGGCGCCGGCCCTACTCCATCCCGAGCGGGCCCTGGGACTCGCCGCTCAGGAACTGTCGGACGAAGGGGTTGTCGGAGGCGAACAGGTCTCTCGCCGGCCCCGACTCGACGATCCGGCCGCGCCACAGCACCGCGATGAACTCCGCCACGCGGCGGGCGCTCGCGATGTCGTGGGTGATGACGACGTACGCGCCGCCGTTCTCCGCGTGGACCTCCTTGATCAGCTCGCACAGCAGCGCCGTGCGGACCGGGTCGAGGCCCGAGTCGGGCTCGTCGAAGAGGACGATCTCGGGATCGAGCACGAGCGCGCGCGCGAAGCCGGCGCGCTTGCGCATGCCGCCCGACAGCTCGTTCGGCATCTTGTCGTGCGAGCCGGCGAGGCCGACCTCCTTGAGGCGCCGGTTGACGATCTCGGAGATCTCGTCCTCGCCCTTGTCGGTGTGCTGGCGCAGCGGGAAGGCGACGTTGTCGTAGAGGTTCATCGAGCCGAACAGCGCGCCGTCCTGGAACAGCACCCCGAACTTCTTGCGCATCTCGAAGAGGTCGTCGTCGACCATGTTCGGGACCGATTCGCCGTGGACGAGGATGTCGCCCGCGTCGGGGTAGAGCAGGCCGACCATGTGCTTGATGCAGACCGACTTGCCGGTGCCCGACGGGCCGAGGATCATCGAGATTCTGCCCTCGGGGATGCCGAGGTTGAGGCCGCGCAGCACTCTGTTGCGGCCGAACGCCTTGTGCACGTCGACGAACTCGACGGCGTCCTCGACCCCCTCGACCGCATGGCGGGCCTCGGTGTGCCAGCGGAACTCGTCCTCCTCGTCGGCCTCCGGCGCCGGCGCCGCCTCCGAGACGACGGAGACGCGCGGCTCGACCTCGCGCGAGCGGTCGTAGAGCTCCAGCTCGCCGGGATCGTCGTCGAACTCGCCGAGCACCTCCGGCTCGTCGCGGTCGACGAGCTCGCCGGCGACGCGGTCGCGCTCGTCGCCCGCGGAGGCGGGCGCGTCGTAGCGCTCCTCGTCGAGCCGGTCCTTGTCGGAGTCCGAGCGGCTCACGTCATCCTCCCAATGTCGTCGCGGAGCGTCATCAGCGGATCAGGTTGATCTCCGGGTGGGTCGCGAGCAGCGTCTGGGTGAAGACGTAGTTGAACGCGAAGATCCCCATGAACGCTATGACGACCGCCTGGTTGACGGCGCGGCCGACGCCGGCCGCCCCGCCGGAGGCGGTCATCCCCTTGTAACAGCAGACGATCGCGATGATCGCCCCGAACAGCGTGGTCTTCAGCAGCGAACCCCACAGGTCGGTCGTCGACGCATTCGTCAGGAAGGTCGCGAAGAACGGGCCCAGCGGCGCGCCGTTGACGAGCGTCGCGATGATGCCGCCGAAGATGCCGAACAGCAGCGCGTAGATGTCGAACAGCCCGGTCACGAGCATCAGCGCGAGGAAGCGCGGCACGACGAGGTTCTTGACCGGGTCGACGCCGAGCACCTGGAGCGCGTCCAGCTCCTCGCGGATCTTGCGCGCGCCGAGGTCGGCCGTGATCGCCGTGCCGGCGACGCCGGCGAGCACGATCGCGGTCACGAACGGGGCGAACTCGCGGATCGAGGCGAGCACGAAGAAGCCGCCGAGGCGGTCGAGCGCGCCGAACAGGACGAGGAAGTTGGCGGCCTGCAGGCCGGGCGCGCCGTAGCCGAAGGCGACGGTCGAGACCAGCAGCGGGAACCAGCACAGCTTGAGCGCGAAGAGGAACTGCTGGATGAACTCGCCGCCGTACGGATAGGGCGGACGGATCGCGGAGACGATCGTCTTGCCCGTCAAGATCATCATGTCACCGACTTCCTCGAGGGCGTTCCTCGTGGGAAGCAGCGCTCGGTCGGCGACCGTTCGGACCATCTCTCTCCGTCCTCCCTGGAAATGCAAGCGAAGTCGCCCTGGATGGCAGCTTCTGCGGCACAGCGTATGGCACGGCTGGGACGCATGCCAAACGGGAACCGTCGCGCCCCTTCGAGCAAGAGACACGCCGATCTATATACATCTGTCATCGGCGTTTGCGCCGGATCGGCAACCGGCGGACGGCACCTCGCCCCCGTGCTATGTTCGCGCCGCTGTGAACGGGCGAGGAGCGATCCTGCGAGGAGGGACGGCGGCCGCCGCGGCGGCAGCG
>Ga0164243_10007990_pt1 | contig 15710 bp, 12 predicted proteins | sample OricompcompostOP_FD_108781 | JGI IMG/M metagenome (GOLD analysis project Ga0164243, IMG submission 108781) | Organic Plus compost microbial communities from Emeryville, California, USA - Original compost - Organic plus compost (OP) | ecosystem: Engineered > Solid waste > Mixed feedstock >...
ATCCAGGTAGTTGAAGATGCCCCACTTTTTACGGTAACCATTACCATAAGAAGCCTCGGGGTACTTCATATCGATAAATTGCGCCCACATGGTAGTGTATTGAATCTTACCGACGGTTGCAATCACTTTAAAGAAGGGGTAATTAAATTGATTATCGCTTAAGAGCATCGAGCGGTAGCCGTCACCGATGAAATTCCGATCATATCCGAGTTCGAGATCGAGGAATTTCGCGGCTTTGTAGGAGAGGAGAGCGCTGGCGTATGCGTAATCGAAGGCATTCCCCCCGGCATAGTCCCTTGCAATCCCTTGCGCTGGAACCACTTTATCGGTTCTACCAAATTCATCAAGATACTTCGGAAACTTTCCTTGGTTCTCATAAAATTCACTTCTAAAATAGAAGTTTTTGCCGAGTCTTCCTCCTACTTCAAATCCCCTAGTATTCAGCCAGGTTGTACTGTTTCGATTACTATATCCCCCTTGAAAATCCGGTAAAAAATCACCATAAAAAGAATAATCTTCGTGATTATACTCTAGCAAATGCTCTTGGAATAGCTTTCTATGAAACAATGATCTTTTCTTTATTGAATCTTGAATATCCCATTTAAAATGAGACCGCTTGCTATAATCCCTTAATGAAGAATGAAATGATGCACTATCATCCGAATTTTTGTAAAACCCTAAAGAGAATTGCTGACCCGGATTTTGCGCGTGTAATGTAGTCGATATTAATATTAATCCTACTAATACCGAACCGATCAATGATTTATTCATGTATAAATATTGCTTGCCAAGTGCAAAAATATAGAAATTACACTTATATAATTATCAAATTAAATAAATACAAGCTAACGTCAACCTATCAGTCGATATTGATTTCAATTATACCGGACTTTTGCTCAATAAATTGATAACAAACCAGGCAATTATTCCACTCAGTATTATTATTCACCTTTGAAGCCCATCCCCTAGCCAATAATAATACTTCTTAATCCGTAATAGGATTTAAATTATCTTGTAGTACTCAATCTTGGAATCAACTGTTGATTAAGATCGGAACCTCTTGAATGGGAATTTGACAATATATAATTTGATTTTCTAATAAGCATTTTAATCAAATACTTGGGCCTGCATTTTATAATGTCCCAGTCACTAAATATAATTTCTTAACTAAGCACTATATATGTATCCGTCGGAAGCCTTCTAAGTTCTTTACCGAATACACGTAGCCGCACTGCACCAAAATTATGATATCCTTTACGAGCCCTATTCACAGGAAATATATGAGCCATCAATTTTTATACCAAGATTGACAAGCATTTGGAGAGCTTGTGTCCTTGTTCATTAATATGTCTCTTGATTATTTTTAGGAAGGCATTCAAAATATAACCCCAAGGCCATGAAGAAATGTTGATTTAGCTAGGCACATTACAATCATATATCCTGCGTATTTCTAAGCTCAGACATTTAATATATTTAAAGCTATTCTTAATAAACATCCCACAGCAATTTATTTACATTATAAAAATGTAATATTTAACTTATTTATCAAGAAAGTAGTGTCCCCATCCATAAAATGATCTATATTATAATGAAATTGACTGATGATTCAATTACCAAGCTAAAAATTAAACTAAAATACATTGATTTCTGTTCAAAAGATATAAAATATATCTTTTGCCATATGCAGCCTTATAATTTCTTTATCTAACTCACTAACTATATAGTTGGTATGATATTTATAATTTAATCATGGTATAACAGAATGGTCAAATTATATCTATATCAAAAATGAAATTAATGCACAATTATAAATTATGAGAAGATCAATTCAATACTTATTGACTAGCTGCCTACTTTTAGTTTTCAGCATCGATACTCAAGCACAGACTAAATATGATGTACTATCTTATAATATAGTGCCAAATGACGGGAAAGAAGATTCATATAACATAAATAAACTATTAAAATCACTCCCGGAAGGAAAAGAGAGTTTAATAATTTTTCCGGCTGGGGTCTTCACCATATCTGCCCCGATAATAGTTCCAAGCAATTGTAGCATAATAGGAGCGGGTCCAGGTAAAACAATTTTTAAGCAGAATGGAACACCGGCCCTTTGGGCAAGGTTTCGAGAGCAGGCAATTATCACAACAAACCCCAATATAGTTAATAGAAATATTGATATAAAGAGACTTAGTATTCTTGGTCTATACAACGATATTAAAATAGCGGGGGCCAAGGGGGGAATATGTTTAAGAAATTGCTACTATTCAACAATTGATAATGTTGAGACAATAAATACTTGGCACGGGATTGCATTTTATGATAATAAAACTTCAGCTAATTCAAATAATAAGATTATTAATTCAAAAGCACAAAATGCCATCTACTATACTACATTGAATAATTCAGGGAGGCCTAGGGGTATTCTCATGAATAGCCCAAATGGTATTATTGATTCATGTATTTCGGAGAATTGTGGAACCGGTTATTATTGTAGCGGAGACAATATACAGGTTTTAAATTGTACCGCCAGAAATTGGACCATTGATAATGGCTACTATATCTTAGTAAATAATTGCACTATAAGAAATTGCCAAGCCGTTACCGGAACTGATACTAAGCAGGGTAAAGGCTCTGGAATAACAATAGCCTATAATAAGGGGGGAATTGTAGAAGATTGTGTCTTAAAGAATTGTTCCAATTACGGGCTAAGGATACATGTACCTGAGTCCAATCTAGTTGTTCGAAATAACCAGGCTATCAATTGCGGTATTGGTATAGGGATCGAAAATGCCAGCCATCCGTTCCCAGAAATGTGTGATAGCTTAATAATAGAAAACAACTCGAGTAGTAATTGTCGGCAGCAAGGGTATCTTTTTAGGCAAACAAGCAATTCAACAATAAGGGGGAATACGGCTTTGAACAATAATCAAGGGGGCATTAACAAATCAACCAAAGGAGGTATTTGTATCAAGAATAACTTTTACAATAACTATCTTTCCGGCAATATAGTGAATGATACTCAACGAAAAAAAACTCAGATATACGGGCTTTACATATATCATGATAATGCTGCCATCAATTCGGCAAACCTCCGTAATGGGAATAATACATTAAAATCCAAGAAGAACACGATCATTCATAAATCTAAATACGGTATTGATAGTCTTTAAAGCTATCAATACCGCATATGTAAACACTACACGAACGAACTAAAGGGAATTAGAAATCGAGTTGACAATAAATTCAGCAGCATTGCCATTACCATATAAAGCTGTATCAAGGACAACTTGTTTATCGGCCATTAAATCTACTGCCTTAATAATTAATTCCGTATTCGCTCCTGTTAAAATATTATTTCCAGATTCTATTAATTCTACCCACTCCGTTTCATCCCTCATTGTAACACAAGGTTTCTCGAAAAAGTATGCCTCTTTTTGCAACCCACCGCTATCAGTTAACACCAGTTTACAATTATTGATCAACTGAAGCATATCAAAATAACCAACGGGATCAATTATCATAAGTTTAGAACATTCAATACCTTCATCACGAATGATCTTTCTCGTTCTAGGATGCAAAGGAATAACTATTTTATATTTGGAAGCTATTGTAGATAATGCAGTAAATATACCCTTTAACCTCTCGATATTATCTGTGTTCTCGGCCCGATGAATAGTAACCAATATGAAAGAATCTCTTTCTAAGTTTAGATTATCAACGATTTTAGAGGTGCTTCTGCTTTTTTCTTTATAATACTTTACAGCATCGAACATAACATCTCCAGAGAATTCAACTTTTGCTTTAAAATCTTGGAACCCCTCCTTATTCAAATTTTTTATTGCTTGTTGTGTTGGACAATACAACAAACTTGATAGCCGATCGCATACAATCCTATTTATCTCTTCCGGCATTAACATATTATAACTACGCAACCCTGCTTCAACATGAGCGATTGGAATATGCAACTTAGAAGCTGCCAATGCGCCCGCTAATGTCGAATTGGTATCACCATATACTAACACACAACCAGGCCGCTCTTTTACTAAAATTTCTTCGATCCCCATGAGCATTTGGGCTGTCATAGCACCATGACTATTCCCATGAATATTCAAATTATAGTTAGGCCGGGGGATGTCCATTTCATCAAAAAAGACGTCACTCATATTCTTATCATAATGTTGACCAGTATGAATAATTATCTCTTCAATTTTACTTTTATTGGATATCACCCTACTAACAGTAGCTGCCTTTACGAATTGAGGTCTTGCCCCTATAACAGTTATTAATTTCATATATTTCCTGTTAATTTGAACTTGATATATTTAGAATATAAAGTGTACATAAATAGTGGCAAAATCTTTTGACGTTTTATTCTAAATGGTTGTTTAACTAACCTGTAGAACCATTCTAAGTTGTTTTCAATAAAAAATTTCGGGGCCCTCTCTACCCTTCCAGAAAGAATATCCAGCGCTCCTCCACAACCAATAAAAACGACATTAGGGTTTTCTTTCAATAGTTCCCTTGCTAAATTTTCTTGCCTGGGTGAACCTAATGCAATCAGAACAATATTCGGAACAGTTTCCTTAATTTTACTAAATACCTCTTCTTTCGTCTTAAAGTAGCCATTCATCCTTCCTACCAAATTAATATTTGGATAGCGCTCTTTAATTACGTCAGCAGCTTTTTCATTTACTTCTTCAATCGCACCCAGTACTAACAATCTCAACGAATTCCTATTACAAATTTCCAATGTTAATCGTGGAAGATCTAATTTAATAGAAGTTCTCTTATGAAATAAATTCATCCCGATGACAGCACCCGCCCCATCCGGGCTAGGTAATACAGAATTCAAAATCAAGTTTCGAAATTCTTGATTATTTTTGAATAGCATAATTTTCTCTGCATTTATTGCTACACTATAACCACCATTGCCAGATAAAAATATCTCTTCCACTATCACAAATGCCTCTTCCTCATTTTTAAAGCAATAACAAGGACAGCCAATTATGTCAAGTTTATGTTTACTATCCATATAAATACAATTATTTCAATATGTCCGACAAGATATTTATTAATTTCATGCTTACTATCTCCTTATCAAATTCTTTTGCCGTATCTAAAGCATTCTGCACAAGTTCAGCTCTTTTGTCATTATTCATGACTATAAAACACTTCATTCTTTCTCCAAGTTCTTTATAATTGCCCGGTTCAAATTTATACCCATTTATTTCGTCCTTTATATAATCCTTTAAACCTCCTATATCTGAACCTATAACAGGCCTACCACATGCCATGGCTTCCAACCCGATCAAACCCAAGCTTTCTTGTTTGCGAATCGTAGGGAATACAAAACAATCCATCATATAAAAATAGCCCAACAATTTTTCTTGGTTTGCAGACGGAAATATTTTTACGATCGATTCCAATTTATTTAGCGAGATATATTTCTTCATTTCAGGCTCTTCTGTACCAGACCCAACAATAACTGCATTAAACCTCAGATTTGGGTATTCATTTTTCAAGTAATTGATCGCCTTAAGAAATATGTTGTACCCTTTCCCCGATGTGATCCTCGATATATATCCAAATATAGTTTGTTCATGAATAGGCGCATGGCCTTCCGGCTTGAACATTTCAGTATTCACCCCGCCAGATGGATAAATTACAACCTTGCTTTCCTCGATACCGATTTCGTCAACCATGAGTTCTCTAAAATATGTAGATGGCACTACAACATACTTCGCTTTTCTCAAAACTGGCTTAACAAACCACTTAAGTAATACTTTATAAATTTTCGAATCATTCAGCACATCACTTCCATGGGCATTCATGATTATAGGTTTATTAATAAATGGTAATAAGAAATATAACCCGATAGCGCTATGAAAAATGAAGTGCGCGTAGATGATATCATAGTCACGTGCAAATACGCCCTTACAAATTGATAAATAAAATCGAATGTATTTCCCAACTTTCTTTAAAAGGGAAGCTGTAGGATTCGTAATAACCGCCATTCGACTAAAACGAACACCCAACTTTTCAAAAGCTTTTACAAAATTGCCTACAAAAACCCCATATATTGGAGCTTCCTCAGTAGGATACATATTTGAAATCAAGAAAATCCTCATAATGTTACCTGTTATCTACAAAATTTCACTAATCGCGGCAAACTCCTTTTCTTGCTGAGTCTTTATGTTATTCACACTTCTATTGGCCTTTAGGTTATCTTTTATCCTCTTGTAATATTCTTTATCCTCAACTAATTTCGTAATTACATTAGCAACATTATAATCGTATTGCTCATCCAATTTTATAATGAAACCATCCACACCATCCGACAGAAATCCTTTAGTACTTTCATCATCAAGGGTAAGTACAGGAATATTATAATAAATAGATTCAAGTACCGGATTCCCCAGGTTTGAAACTTCATTCGTCATAAATGAGAGCTGTGAATTCTTCAAAATATAATTTGAATCTTTGTGATTCAATCTATCCATAAAGAGAATACAATCTGACACCCCCATATTTCGCGCGTAATTCTTAAGAATTTCAATATCTTCTGCATGATAAGTTGTTATGACAACAACTTTCTCCCGGATATTGGGGGCAAGGTATTGCAAGGGTCTTACAACCCTGTCAACCCTCTTCAATTTAGAGTTACTCGCGTTATTAAATATAATAAACTTACCGGCGTACTTATTCAAATTGATATTACCATCATAAGTCTCGCTATATTCACTATCAGAAACACCATGGGGCTCAAAATAAATATTTTTGCAGCCCCTTTCCCTAGCATAGAATATTCCATTGGTTCCATCATTAACCATAATACATAAGTCGGAACTCAGAAGGCCAAAATACGAATAGGGGTAATATTTTTTACAATCGCTAATGTTTTCGTGGCAAGCCTTCAAGGAAACCACACCTTGAAATTTATTTATATACTTTTTATTAAACATTCTAGCTATCCACTTTGACGCGAATGAATAGGCGTGTTCATACCCGACAATAATTTCAGAATTTTTAATTGTCTTGTAATAAAACAATGCAAGATAAAAGAATACAAAAATATTATCTACTAATCCAAAGAGGAAGAAAGTCCACCGAGTAATCAAAGTAATGCAGTTATGCCTTCCATAGGGTGGAGTTATTGTCTCCGATTTTATTTGTTGATAATAATTGTTACCATCAGTATTATCAATAGTCGTTGCTACTGGATTTTTTCCCCGTATGAACCTTTTTAATGTACGCCCAATTTTTCTTAAATTACTAAAAAACCAGTCTCTCGTGGAAATAATTGATTTAAAGGTAAAATTTTGATCTTCAAGAATGTTTTCTCCTCTTTGATCCGAGCCACTTGTAAACATATTTACCTTAATTCCCCTCGCAAGAAACATCTTTACAAAGCGCATTAAACTTTGGTTCCCTTGCTTTCGAAACGGCAATGCAGTAATAATTAGAATTTGTTGTATCTGTTTCAATATTGGAGATTAAGAACTTAAGTTATTGGATTGTTGCAGGCACTCTATTATCTACGGTTGGCAAAAGAAGGTATGCCAAGTATAGACCTAGCAATGCCGAATACATAATATGACCGCTTATAAAATTCAGACAAAATATTATTGAAAATCCTATGACAGCCGGAGCAACTAACTGATGGCTTTTTTTATTAAAGTAAGATTTAATAGTTTTAATGAATACAAATATCCAAAATGAATAAATAGTTAAAACACCCAAAATCCCGTTGGATATGAGTAGATCTAAATAGTCCAGTTCTGATGTTCCAACGCCAAGCCACTGTTCTTTAATAGTATTTTGAGGATATTTCCATCCGGTACCAACCAATTTTTCCTGCCAGTTATATTCATCAAAATATATTCTTTTAGAATCATTAATTCTTTTGTCCCTGCCACTTAAAAGAAATGAAGATAATTCTCCTGCTTTCTCCAAATTATAAGACATCCTATTAATATTAGCTTCTACGCGCTCACGAAAGAAAGAAAACAGAATTGTTGTGATTACCAATGGAACTATCAAAAAAATAGCCAGAAACTTCCTATCATACTTTGTAAACGCAAAAAGAGAAGAACTTTCCCTGAACTTTATTGCGAAGGGGGTAAGAATTGAAATAATTAGATATGCCGCCAATACTGTCTTAGATACAATTAACACGGCGACAATCATACCTAGAATAAGCCCACCGATTAGAAGGAAAATATTTTTAACCCTTTTATATAAATAATAGCAGAAATATGAATATAGAATTACGAATAAAGCACTAATTTCATTTCCAGCAATAAAGTAGCCTTTATACCCATAAGACATTCCATCGCCTTCCTCTCCTCCAACTTGACCATAATTACTGTTTCCAAAACCTAATAAGGACAAAAGGAGGGCAAAAAAAATGATAAAAAATAAAATATTGGCATGTTTTTGCAAATACCTATTCATCCAAATGAATTTCTTTGAAAGGCAAATAAAAAATAAATATGATACTGGAAATGTTAGCACCTTAGACATAAATGCTATATCGTCATAAAATGTGTTGGTTCTACCTTTGTAAAACAATATATTGGAAAGAACAGGCAAGAATATTATTGTTATTAAAATTACGAGATAAAGCAACTTGGTCCTACTCATCATTGCAATTCCCAACATCATTCCCACCAAATAAAGAGATTTCAGCATTTGGCTCAAGGAAAATGTTACTCCCATTTCCGTAACTAAAAACCCATTCAATTGATCTACAAAGATAGGTAGCAAGATTAAGATAGTAAGAATTGTACTATGCCTTAAACCATATGACATATTAATATTCATCCTTCACTCAAAATACATTTTTTGAAAAACTTTGTCCCCCAATCCTTATAATAATTCTATACAACTGGCTTCCATAAGGTAATTTACGTATCAGATTTTCAAATAGGCTGATTGTAATTAACTTGCGTCTCAACAGTATTAAATACACTACTACAAGATAAGTAAATATAATTCCTCCCTTTATCCATATATTGTTCGTAGTAAGAGCCAACCATTTAGATAAGCTACATAAAGATATGGTCCAAAACAAAATTATTATTAACTTCTTCACATCAAAAATATTAAAGATGCTTACCTCCAAACTTTTCGCAGTACTATTAATTAAGACAAATGCTAATAAATATATACAGATTACAGAAGCAATCGTTGCTCCCATTATCCCAAAAAGCTTACCTAAAATGAAAACACCTAATATATTAGCGAGGAAATAAATTATATATCCGTATAAAATGGTTTTCGTCCTACCTAACCCAGATAAAACATCTTCATAAGAAGTTACCCGCATAAACAAAATAAATGTATAAGCAAAAAAGATGGGTACACTCGCGATATATTTCTCTGATAAGTAAAGCACTAAAAAATCTTTAGCATAAAATAGAAACATTATTATTACTGGATAAGTTAATGCGGCAACTTCACTTATACTCTTTGATTTAACCCTTACAACCTCTTTCAATTTTCCATCATTTAGTAAAGCAGCAAAATGAGGAGTCATAATACTTGTGACAGATGTTGCAATTATACTTAGAAATGGAATTTCGAAGGCTCCATTCTTATATATAGCAAACTGTGCTGGTGTAAAGAAGTAACTAATATAAAAACCTGAAAGGTAAAAATAGGATGCTGCCAAAATAGTTGTAATCCCTAAGGGTACTCCCACATTTAGAACATATCTAAATATTTCATAGTTAAATTTACCCTCAAACAGAATTCTATACCGGTTAACTAATATATAAAATAAACACTGTGTTAGGGGAGCTATAATTCCTATTACTACGAAAATCAGAGTAAAATCACCAATTAACTGAATAACGACTAGGAGCAATGCTAACTTTACAATGTTAGAAATTACTATTATAGCAACACTATTTCTAACCTTTCCAATTCGAATTAAATTAAATTCTAATATAATTTTAAGCCCATTAAATAGAAAAAAAGGCGAATACCAATATAAACAACTAGTAAGTTCATTATTGTTAAATAACTTAGATATAATTGGAGCACAAATAATTGCAGTAAATGAAGCCGTACAACCGAGTACAAAAGTCATTATAATTATAGTGGTCAATGCATCTTTTTTATTGAATTGCCGTTGTTCTAAAGTTAAATAGAATACTTTTGATATTCCTAATGAAAATAAGGCAACAAAAAATGTTGAAATAGTCTGTACTTGAGCAAAAGTACCATATTCAGGTTTCGATAACGAACGTGCTAAATATGGGGTTAACAGGAAAATCAATAATAGATTGAACATCTGCCCTAAAAAAACTATCAATATCTTCCCAACCTTATCTCCAGCCATTAGTTACTCTATTATTTATTTGAATAGATTCTTTCAATTATATCGACAACTTTTAGCCCTTCCAGTGCATTGGTTGTAATGGTAGCCCTGCCTTTTAATACATCAATTACATTGTCTATTACATAGTGGTGATTCTGAGCCGATCCTTTATAGGCTCCATAATCATTGCCGGGATTAGTGGGAGCTAATGTAGGCATTGTATAATCTTTGATATTACAAATTTCCACTTCATTCATATATTGACCACCAATCTTAACAGAGCCATTTTCCCCGATGATGGTCATGCTACTTTCAAGGTTCTGATTCCAAACAGAAGTTGAATAATTGATACATCCCATTCCTCCATTCACAAAATCAAAGGTTACAAATCCGGAATCTTCGAATTCAGTCATACCTTGGTGGTTGAAGCTATTCAATCTTGTTTGAATATTTTCTATATCACCAAACAGCCAATACATGATATCAATAAAGTGGGAAAATTGGGTGAATAACGTACCGCCATCTAGCGCTTTCTTACCGTGCCAGCTATCAGCCTTATAATACCTTTCGTCCCTATTCCAATAGCAGTTAAGCTGTACCATGTAAACTTTTCCTAGCACCTCCTGTTCCACGATCTCTTTAATCCATTGAGAAGGAGGAGAGTAGCGATTTTGCATTACTGCAAATACATGCTTGTGAACATGCAGTGCTTTGTATATTACTTTTTCAGCATCCAATTTGTTTAATGCCATCGGTTTCTCCACTACTATATGCTTCTTTGCATCTAAGCTCTTCAATGCTTGCTCTGCATGAAATCCATTTGGGGTGGCAATATTTATTACGTCGACTTCAATACCCGATTTCAAAAAATCATCCAATGAAGAAAACAAAGGGAGTTCTTTGTATGCCTCCAAAGCAAGTTCACTTCTATCCTTGGTATCTATAAAACCCACCAACTCTGCTTCAGCATTTCTATTAATCATTTCCGCGTGGCGTTTGCCGATATGACCGCAACCAACTACGGCAAACTTTACTTTCTGATCATTTGCTACCATTATTACTTAATTCTTTTAACGATTGAGGGATTAATTAATTCATATACATGGTTACTTTCTGGACATGTCGCTAAATTGTCACTATTAAATTCCAATCTATGTCCAAACTCGCTCATCCAACCTATTTGTTTCGCCGGGTTACCAACAACTAAGGCATAGGCAGGAATATTCTTCGTTACTACGGCACCTGCTCCTATGAAAGCATATTCGCCTATATCATGCCCGCATACAATTGTTGCATTTGCCCCGATCGAAGCGCCTTTACCAACATGTGTTTTAAGGTATTGATCTCTTCGGTTCACAGAACTCCTCGGGTTAGTAACATTTGTAAATACACAAGAAGGGCCCAAGAAAACATCGTCACCACAAGTAACACCCGTATATATAGAAACGTTATTCTGAACCTTAACGTTCTTTCCGAGAACTACACCGGGGGATATCACCACATTTTGACCTAAATTGCAATTTTCACCAATGATACAATCGGGCATAACATGGGAAAAATGCCAGATTTTTGTACCCCTTCCAATATTACTACCATCATCTACAACGGCAGTTGGATGAACAAAATATTCCATATAAATCAATTAGCTTAAATATTCTTTTATGGCATCGATGATATAGCCCTGCTCGTCTTTTGTCAACTCAGTATGCATCGGCAATGATAATACTGCATTACACAGATAATTAGTTACTTCTAACGCTCCTACAACTTTGCCTATGCTTTTAAATGCTTCTTGTTCATTTAAAGGTATAGGATAGTACACCATACTTGGTATGCCTTTTTCTTGGAGGTACTGCTTTAAGCCATCACGTTTTCCATTTTCAACAATCAAGGTGTACTGATGAAATACATGGGTTGATTTGGGTGAGCGAAAAGGAGTTTTTAATCCTTGAATGCCCTTCAAACCTTCATCATAATAATCTGCCGCGGCCCTACGTGCATTACAATATTCATCCAAATGTGCTAATTTAATATCAAGGATGGCCGCTTGAATGGTATCAAGGCGTGAATTCACCCCTATATATTTATGAACATATTTTCTCGATTGCCCGTGATTAGCAATCATTTGAAGCTTTGTCCCAAGCTCGGTATCATTCGTATAAAGAGCTCCGCCATCACCGAAACAACCTAAGTTCTTGGATGGGAAAAAAGAAGTACAACCAATATTTCCGATGGCTCCTGCTGCTGAAGATTTTCCATTATCACTTGTATATATTGATCCGATCGCCTGAGCAGTATCCTCAATAACAAATAAGTTATGCTTACGGGCAATTGCCATAATTGCATCCATATCTGCACATTGGCCAAACAGATGCACGGGAACAATAGCCTTAGTTTTAGAAGTAATTGCAGCTTCAATCTTTGAAGCATCAATATTGAAAGTATCAGGTTCAGCATCAATCATAACAGGAGTATAACCGAGTAAACCAATCACTTCAGCAGTAGCAACATATGTAAAGGCCGGAACTATTATTTCATCTCCAGGCTCTAAGCCTAAACCCATCATCGCAATTTGCAATGCATCGGTGCCATTTGCACAAGTGATGACTTGTTCTACTTGCAAATACTGTTCAAGGTTCTTCTTAAATGCTTTTACTTCGTTACCATTAATAAAAGCACCCGAGGCAATGCAATTGGATACAGCCGTATCAACCTCACTTTTGATTTTATTATATTGACCTTTGAGGTCAACCATTTGAATATTTTTCTGGGAAATCATAAACGTGCGTCTACTAAGTTTCTGTCTATAAATGATTTAGTATCAAAGATTACGGTATTGTGACCATTTTTTAATTTCTTGAAATCTATTTCAAGAAATTCATTATGCGATACCGCCAAAATTACCGCATCATAACATGCATCAAGATTATCGATTAATTGAATTCCATACTCATGGTACACTTCTTCCTTCTGTGCATGCGGATCATACACGTCAACATTAGTTCCAAATTGATGCAGTTCGTTGTAAATATCAATAACTCTAGAATTACGGATATCCGGGCAGTTTTCTTTAAAAGTAACCCCCAAAATAAGTACTTTGGCGCCATCAACCTTATGCCCCTTTTTGATCATGAGCTTCACCACCTTATTCGCCACAAACATCCCCATATTATCATTCACCCTTCTGCCGGATAAAATAACCTGGGGATGATAACCCAAAGACTGGGCTTTATGTGCCAAATAATAAGGATCCACGCCAATACAATGGCCTCCAACTAATCCAGGTCTGTATTTTAAAAAATTCCATTTAGTTCCCGCCGCTTCGATCACATCCGTAGTATCTATTCCTAATCGATCAAAAATCAATGCTAATTCATTGACAAAACTAATATTTACATCGCGTTGAGCATTTTCGATTGCCTTAGAAGCTTCCGCTACTTTTAGTGAGGATGCCTTATGAGTTCCGGCTTCGATAATACTATTATATAGATCATCAACAATATTTGCTATTTCCGGTGTTGATCCTGACGTAACTTTTTTAATTTTAGTGAGCGTGTTAACCTTATCTCCAGGATTAATTCGTTCAGGGGAATAACCACAATAGAAATCTTGATTAAATTTCAACCCAGAATAGCGTTCAAGTACTGGAACACAATCTTCTTCTGTACACCCAGGGTATACTGTTGACTCATAAATTACAATATCTTTCGGCTTCAATACTTTACCTAGCATTTCCGAAGCCTTTAATAGGGGTGTTAAATCCGGGGCTTTAAATTGATCAATGGGGGTAGGAACAGTGACGATATAAACATTATAAGCTTTCAGATCTTCTACATTATTTGAAAACCACAAGCCAATTCCAGTGCCTCTTTTACTGGTGGCTTCCTTCAAAGCATCTTGATCCGCTTCTTTCGTATGGTCCTCTCCTTTAGACAATTCATTGATGCGTGTTTTATTGATATCAAAACCAACCACATCGTATTTCTTTCCGAACTCAACTGCTAAAGGTAAGCCTACATAACCAAGACCAATTACCGCTATTTTGTGTGTTGAAGACATATTACCTATTTTAATTAGTCATTATTTTTTTATACAACCTCCTTATACAAAGGATCATAATCATCACAAAGGCACCTAGAAAACCACCTACTATAATACCCTTAATGATTCCAAATTTTTCCATCTTTAAAGGTAATATTGGTTTATCCACGACCTGTATAATAGGAGTTTCTTGTAACATTGCAATTTTACTTAACTCCAAATTTTTAAGCACTTCACCGTACATTGTTTGGAGTATCACTTTGTCTCTACCCGCTAACTCAAGGCCAACGCCTGTAATGTTTTTAGCCGGATTAAGATTAATATCTTGGGAGGCAGCTATTGAATATGTTTTCTTATTTAACAATTGTTCCAACGAATCTGCCTTCGCTTGTAATTTATCAACACTGGCTTTAGAACGTTTTGTCTTGGTATCGATATAAAAATCTGTGGCTACTTCAACTAATCGTTCAGTAAAGACCTTAGAAAAAAGTTCATCCTTCGTAGTACATTCAACATTTACGAAAGCTAATTTTTTATCCGGTTTCGTAACTTTTAATGCGTCATCGGTTATTTGATAATAGAGTATCTTAAGTACGCTGTCTTGAGTTAAGCTAAATTTCTCCCTCGGTGTATCGTATGGAAATTTAAGCTCGAATTTTTCATCTTCCCACTTGTTTCTAAGTTTAGAAATATCTACATAAAAGTCCGCGATACTTATTGTTTTTCCGTTTACTTGTACCGGTGAGAGCAAGGTTTTCTCAACCATTAACCTAGATCGCAAAAATTCTAAAATATTATCTTCAGAAAATAAGCCGTTACTAGCACTTCCTCCAAGATCAATTCCAAATTGGCTTGCTAAGCCAGCATAACTTGCTAAAGAATTACTTTTGGCATCTTCTAACACGAAAGTTAAATCTGCCGTATATTTCGTTGGCGATTTAATTGCAATAAAGCCCCCCACACAAGCTCCAAGTAAAGCCAGTCCACCTATTATTAGCCATTTACTAAATAAAAAACTTATCCAATCTTGGATAATTAGAATCAACTCCTTTAAGGATACTTCGCCATCATTTTCAGCAAAATTACTTCTTGCAACGTCTTCCATAATATTGGGCAATCTATTTTATTATTTAGCTAATATTGTGGCTACAATCAATGCTAAAGATGCAATTCCGGTGCTAATTCCAAGTACTTCTTGCGCATTCATTCCCCGCTGGCTCGCCTTCGCCGGCACATAAATCTCCGCCCCCGGCTTCAACTTCGGGTAACTATTAAAAAACAGTACTTTCTTCGTTCCCTTCACTGTACCATTCGCGTATACAACATAACTCCTCCTCTTCAA
>Ga0164243_10007992_pt1 | contig 15707 bp, 16 predicted proteins | sample OricompcompostOP_FD_108781 | JGI IMG/M metagenome (GOLD analysis project Ga0164243, IMG submission 108781) | Organic Plus compost microbial communities from Emeryville, California, USA - Original compost - Organic plus compost (OP) | ecosystem: Engineered > Solid waste > Mixed feedstock >...
AAAGCTTGCTACTAAGTACAAGTTGAATGATCGTGAAAAGATGGAAACTATCCAATTACTATCCGATATGGGATTCCCAGTTAGAATCGATAGAGGTCTAATTGGCGATGAAGTCGATGTAACTTCTTCAGATAACTTCGACTGGGCTGCTAACTATAAGGCGTAAAAATGTCAAAATACTCTAGACATCAACCATCTATAATTAGAGAGTGTGACGCATCTGATAACTGGATGCAACAACTTGAAAAAAATTTAGAGCGTAATGCTGTTGAGGCACGTAAGCCATAATCTATTTACGATCAAATTAGTTCAATTATGAATAACAAGAAGTCTAAGTTTTCTTCTGTTGAGGATGTTGTCCAAGACATGAGGGAGCGTAGTGGTCTTGTAGCTTACCTTGATAAGGTAAGAAAAGCTGCCGCTATTCTTCAGTCGGCTAAGACTGCTCAGGATAACACTCCAGTTGTTTTTACTAAGAATCCAACTATCAAGAATACTTTAGAAAACTACATTCGTGAAAGCAGGGGAAACTCTACTGTCCCAGCTATTTTAGAGAAAATTAAGGAAATACATAGGTCAGACGTTGCTGATCCAGCAGACTGGGAAGATGAGAATCTTGTTAAGTTTATTAGTGTCATGAACGCCAAGGAGAAAGAAAAGTATCCTAAGAATGATGCTGAGTATGTAGACCTCGGACGTGCGCCTCGTCTTCAAGATAAAGACATTGACGCTGAAAATACTGATGCTTTCCACTCATTGATGCCAGCTTCCAAATAATCATCTATTACCAGATATGGTAATAAATAATTATTTATGATATGAGCAATCATGATTTATTTCATAAATTAAGGAAAGCATTACTGAATCTCGATCCTGTGAGCTTTGTGGAGACGTATCTAACACTAGAAGGCGAGCCTTTTAAATTAACTGGTAATGGATATAAACCCTTTAGCGATATTTATAGATATGTTGGTTTGAAGGCATTAGATTCAGATGCTAAGCCAATCGTTATTGTTAAAGGACGTCAGGTTGGAGGAACTACCATGGCATCTGCCCTTGAAATGTATTTCATGGGCAGCGGTCTTTTTGGCGTTGCTGGACGACCACCAATCAGAGTTATTCATGCATTCCCACAATTAGAAGCCGCAGCAGCTTATTCAAAAACTAAGCTTAATCCAATGATTACTGGGTCTGTAATCACTGAAGAAAAAAAAGGTCCAGGCAAAGTTAAGTCCTTCATGTCTAACTTGTTGGATACTTCTACTGCAACTAACGACTCTTTGCACTTCAAACAATTCGTAGGTGGAAACCACATCTGGATTGAATCTACTGGATTGGATGCAAACAGACTTAGAGGTCGTACCGCTGATGTTATCTTCTTCGACGAAGTACAGGATATTCCTCAAGACGCAATAAACAATGCAACGAAAATGTTGGCTCAGGCTAAATATGGTCCAAAGCCACTTGGTGTTCAAGTTTATTTCGGAACTCCAAAAAAGAAGGGATCCGTTTTCTACAACATTTGGAATAAGTCATCTCAACAATATTATTATTTAGGTTGTGAAAAATGTGAAAAGCATTTCCCATTATATACTCCAGGCTCCAATGAATGGGAAAAAATTTGGCTACACACTTACATTGTAAAATGCACTCATTGTGGACATGAGCAAGATAAGCGTCCAGCCGCGGAGCGTGGTAAGTGGGTTTCTTCTAGAGATCCTGCCGAGTGTGACTATATTGGATTCCACATCAATCAGCTTTACATGCCTGGCTTTACCAAAGAAGATGTTATAAAGCAAAAGCCTGGCGTTCACCCAACTACAACTGAAAGAGCCTGGCAAAACGAAATTATGGGAGAGTTCTTTCAAGGTGATTCTAGCCCAATTACTCCTGAAGAAATTATTAAGAAATGTGGAGATACTGAGAGAAAACTAAGAGCTAGAATTGTTCCTGGTGAAGAGTACATGGTTGTTGTTGGAATCGACTATGGTGCTCGTGCCGACTTGGAACAAATGGCAGATCCAGAGAAAAGCGCCAAGAGAGGTCAATCTTATAGCTCGGCAGTCGTTTTGGCTTTGAAAGGTCCAAATCTGCTTTCTGTTGAATTCGCAACCAAATTCCAAAGAAACGATCTTGAAAGCAAAAAAGGTCTCATTGATCAGATCATGAGGCAGTATAGCTGCAAGCTAGCAATCGGAGATATTGGTTTCTCTCAAGACTTCTCAACTATTATGCACACTGCATACGGTGATAGGTACTTGGTATCTAGAGCTCACAATAAAGTTAATGGACATGTTAAGTATAATCCAGATGCATTTCCAAAAGAAATTGTTTTCGAAAGGGATTACTATATCGGTGAGCTATACGAAATGATGAAAGCTGGAAATATTAGATTTCCATTAGGTGATTATGAAAAAATTGGTTGGCTAATTAATCATTGCGCAAGTATGGAAATTAAGCCAAGTATCTCAAAGTTTGGAGATCCTACGTTACATTATGTTAAAGGATCAACTCCTAACGACGGTTTCATGGCATTGTTGAACGCATACATTGCCTATAAGTTTTTAATCACTTCAGGTTTTAACAATAATAATCCAAGCTTTAGTTTTTCAACAGATAATAAAAAACAAATAGAAAAACCTCTTGCTTTAACAGGTTACATCACCCGCAGAATGTAAATATAAATCTTAATGATATATTATTTATAAGGTATGGGAGAAGGAGCCAAAGGTAGATATGTCAGCCATAAAAGCTAATTCTCAGAAGTATTTAGATAGAAGCAAGAGCCTTAACAATAGTATTGTGAATAAATCAAAGACGCCACAAGTAAGCGCACTTATGGCGAATTCGGTTTCTCAATTTAGAAAAGATGCTCTTGGAGTAGAAGTAGAACAAGGTCTCTTCAGAGATGGGTCCGTTCCATCGGAAGTACAAAAAAAGTATCAATATACAGAAGCTTCCAACGTTGCTTCATCTGTTGGTTTAAAGAAGCAGGGACAAGTCCTCAGTAATGGTGGAGGATACAGAGGAAGCAATGATTCTGTTAAGCAAGTTCCTGAAGTTTACTCCCCACTCTGGTTAAGCAGCAACCTAAACCTGCCAAGAGACAGGGCAACTATTAATGCGTGGTGTAGGGCATTTTTCGCTTTAAACCCATTTGTTCATAATGCTATCAGTTTGCATAGCACCTATCCTATTTCAAAACTAAACATCAAATGTCCAAATAAAGATATTGAAAAATTCTTTAATGATATGATTGAAGAATTGGATTTGATGAATATCTGTGTTCAAATTGCACAAGAGTTCTGGTTATTGGGTGAAGCGTTCGTTTATGCTGAGCTTGATGAGAGTCGTGGTAAGTGGAGTCGTTTTCTAATTCAAAATCCTGACTACATGATTGTCAAGCGTACCGTTGTTGCAAACGAACCGCTTATCATGTTAAAGCCAGACGAGAATTTAAAAACAATTGTTCGTTCCAACAAGCCATCTGATATTGAACAAAGAAAGCAACTAAATCAACACATTATCGATTGTGTTCGTCGTGGTGAGAACATCCCATTGGATAATTTTCACGTATCTCACTTAGCTCGTAGAATCAGTCCATACGAAATCAGAGGCACTGGTCTTCCAGTCTGTATTTTCCGCCAATTAATGTTGTTCGATAAGCTTCGTGAATCCAAATATGCACAAGCAGACAACATGATTAACCCACTAACCTTAGTTAAGGTTGGTGGAGGAGCTGGTGATTACAAACCGACACATGCAGACTTGGAAGCATGGAGAAGTATTTTCGAAGAAGCTCAATATGATAAGGATTTCAAGATCTTTACTCACGAAGCGGTTGCTGTTGAGCGCGTTGGTTATGGTCAAGGTATCTTTGATATCTCTGGTGATATTACTCAATTAATGAAAGAAATTTATATTGGTTTGCAAGTTCCACAAGTTCTTATGGACGGTGGTGCTGATACTACTTATGCAAACGGTGGAGTTGCTCTTGACGTTCTTCGTCAAAGATATATGCAATTCCGTAATATGATGAGCCTTTGGCTTAAGAGAAAGATTTTTGCCCCAATCTCTAAGATTCAAGGATTCTATGAATATAAGAAGGGTAGCGGAAGATCCGAGAAGCAATTAATTGTTCCAGAAGTTGACTGGAATCACATGGCTTTATTCGATACCGATACCTATATTCAAACTCTTACTACTCTTACTCAAGGTGAAGGCGATCAAAAAAGAGTTTCTTTGCATACTCTTTATCGTTCTATTGGTCTTGATTGGGAAGATGAGCAACGTAAGATGAGAAAAGAATCTATTGCTGCCGCTATTATGAGAAAAGAAAAGATGGCATTGGATGCAATGGATCTAACCTCTCTAAGAGCTATTACTGATGATGAGGAAATTACTGAGCCAGATAATATGCAACAACAACCTGGCGCAGAGGCTCCAGTTCCAGGAGAAGCACCTCCTGGTGGAGATATGGGTGGTCTTCCTCCGCTTCCAGGATTAAGCGGTCCACCACCAGGTGGCGGGGGCGGCGCCGGAGCACCTCCACCTCCTCCAGAAGGCGCTCCTCCTCCAGAAGCAGGCGCCCCACCCGCACCTCCTCCAACCTAATTCAGTAAATTAATTTATACAGTTAGTATTTGTGGATATTATCGTATTATTTTGCTAAAGAACGATAAAAGGACTTGCTATGGATAAAAGAGCGCAAAAACGCAACAAACTACATGAACTTAAGGAAAAGGTTGATATTTTTGGTCGTGCAGCCGAGGAATTCAGCCCCACCTTTGCTAAGTTAATGGATGAGTTGAGAAATACCGATACTATGATCAGAGATTCTTTATTAGAACAAGATCCTAGTTTAAGGGACGTTCTGAAGAGTGCTAAATCTAATTTTAATAGAAGAGAATATATGACTTCTATTGCTGATCTTAAGACTTTTCATGACAAAGTTGAAGCAGTTGTAAAAGCACTTAAACATTTACAATTAAATGTTGATGAAGCACATGAAGAGTTTCTTTTTGATGGTTTGCCAAGTGATGCACTTTCTGGATTGAAATCTCTTAAAGAGAAATTTGATGCAAAGAAAGCTTCTCTAAATTCAACCTTTGTTAAAGAAGCTAATTTTTTTGGTGATCTTTGGTATGTACTTAATAATGATAGAGCTAAAGCGATGCGTGGGTGGGAAAAAAGATACCCATCAAGAATGAAACAAGTTAAGAATTCAGCAAACTCGTTAATTCGTAAGTCTGAAGTACTTTTTTCACAATTGCTGGTATCATTAAAAGAAATGTCTTCTGCACGCGCAGCAAGAAACATTGATAGATATCTTAAGGCTGCTGAAAAGTTAATTGCTAAATTCGAAGACTATGATAAGGATTTTAGATCTTTCTACGAGAATCATGTAAAGGGTTTCCTTGAGAAACTATTTGCTAGAGAAGCTGAAAAGGCAAAAAAGCAAGAAGAAGAAAAAGAAGTCAGAACTGAAGAGACAGATCTTGGAGAGGAAGAGGTTGCCTCTCCATCTTCCGGTACTACCTCTTCTCCATTTGCTCCTTCTCCTGGTTCTCAAAACTACGATCCAAATGTTAAATCAGCTCCATCTAAGGATTATTTCGTTCCTTCTGTTAGACAACAAATTGATTCAGATTCTCAAGGTGGTACTTCTAAAAATTATTTTGTGCCATCAGTTAGAGTACCAGTATCTGATCCAAAATCTAGCGTTGATCCATTCTCACCAACAATGAGATCAAATGAGGATGCTGCACCCGTAACTCCTATCCCAGTTGCGGTTAGAACTCCACCAAGTCAATCTGGTGTTCATTCTATTGATTTAACAAATCCAAATATTCCAAAACCACCAAGAGTACCTCACGATCTTACTCCAAGCGAAAAACCAAATGGTGGTAGATTGCCACAATTCCCGCTTCCAGAGTCTTTCCAGCCATCAGTTCCTAACACTATCCCAAATTCTCAAATCGAAACTCCAGATACTGATGTAGAAAATAATGGACCAGTAACACTTAGAAGTGCACATCCATTAATTAAAACATTACAAGTATTAGCTTCTGAAGGTCCAGAGGTACTAGCTTTGGAAATTAGTAAGTATGCATCCTCTATTAGAAATACTGATCCAAAGACTAGTGCAGAATTATTTGCCGTTGTAAATACTATTTTAAATAGTAAGGAGTAAGATGCCTAATTTGGGACCAAACTTTTACCCAAAGTTGGTACAAATAGCCTCTGAGGTGGGTATGAAACCAGAGGATTTGATTGCAGTTATGGTTTCAGAATCCGGCATGAATCCTGGTGCAGTTGAAAAGACATTTAAGGGATCTGGGCTCGTTGGATTCATGCCTAGTACTTTGAAGGGTCTTGGATTCAAAGGAACTTGGGAAGATTTCTCTAAGTTATCGGGAGAGGACCAATTAGATTGGTTGAAGAAACTTGTTCAAGGCTATAAAAGTAGCAATGGAGGTAAGGCATTTACCTCTGCTGCCCAATATTACACAGCAAATTTATGGCCAATAGCCCTTAGATTGCCAGGTGTCAAAGCTGGCGATCCAAACACACCTTTTATCGAGGCTCATCCAGCGGTCGTTAAAGATCCAAAGACGGGAGAAGAGTGGAGTAAAAAATACTTTGATGTTGGTATAAAGATTAGCCCTAAGCAGGAAATGGAAGCTTATAAGTATAATCCCTTATTCGACAAAGATAAAAAGGGAGCAATTACTTATGGTGATATGTTGAGACAAGTTGAGATTAATAAAAAGAATCCAATTTATCAAAAAGCAATTTCCGCAATGCACGCTGCTACAGGATATACTCCGAAACAAGAATTGCCATCATCTGAGATTGCCGTAAAGACTCCTGAATTCCTTGAGAATCTTAATAAGATGTTAAATACTTATTTAAGTGCTTTAGCTAGTGACTATAGGGTACAAAAAAAGTATTTAAGCAAAAATGATTTTCTAATTAAGATTAATTCAAACGAATTGTATAATTCAATTGAATATTCTAGAATACTTTGTGAAGCATTAGAAGAAGAACTATCTTCAAGAACATATGTTCATTCTAATGGAACAGACGTCGAAATTGAATGCAAAATATATGGAAATCCATTATTTTGTAAAAAGGCAGTTAAGTCATTATGTGATGGAATTTCTCGAGCATTTAATTATGCTACTAAGGGAATAGAAGTAGAGGCAACTGTCTTATCTAATACTAAATCTCAACTTGAATATTTGGACGATAAGTTGGCTGATTCTAGTTATAGAAAATTTCGTTTAAACTTACTATCAAAGCAGGGATAAATGAACAGTTTAGAGAAAAAGGTATTAGATACCGTAGAGGAATTTAACAATAATAAAAGGCACCACACGCTCGCAGAATTCATTGCGGGTATCTTTAAAGATCAATTCATCGAAATTTATGTTGGCGACTCTTATGAAGATGTAAAGTTTGAACAACATTCAACTCAATATCCAGCGGTTTTTTGCGGGAAAGTAATTGGTGCTTTTAAGGAATGTTTAATTATTTCTGCTGCCTATATTGAAGCAAAAGAGATTAGATTAGGTAAACTAATGTTCATCAGTGAAAGGGCAATCAGGACACTTAGTCCAGTTGATGGTAAAGGTGTTATTCAAGATTTGTTCCTTAGAGGAAAAGATACCATTGATATCGCAAAAAGATTTGGATAAACCATGTCTGATAAAGATAAAAAAGATATTATTGATCTAACAAAGATTGATGATTTTAGTTTCTCTGCCACCATGAGAAAGTTGCGTCCACAACTCTCTCAAGAGGAACTATTTGAGTTCCTTAAACTATATAAATATTTCTACGACCGCGCGGTTGAGGAAGGTTTACAAAAGGAAGAGACCCTCGCTTTAGCTAAAGCTTTAATTGGTTTAAATAAAATTAGGAAACTTAAAATAGATAAGAAAATGGTAAAGGAAGCTGCGGTTTCCGAGCTTGGTGATGCAGTTCAAGTAGGACAATACTTAGCTAACATCATTAGGTTTATTTTACAAAGAATCTCGGTAGATAAAAGACCTAATACAATCTATAAGTTAAAGCAAAAACTTTATGTTTTGAATGAAAAAGAAATTGCTGCAAAGAACATGCCTGCTTCTTCTGCAATGGGTCAATCAATTACATTAGTAAAGCACATCCTATTTAATCATGATGCTGGATATATTAGAGAAGTTATTAATAATATTATAAGGTATCTATGATTAAAAGATTTAGAAAAATAACTGAAGGATTATTTCGTGGTGGGGCTCCATCAGTTAAGGATGTGATTAAACTTAATAAACTCTATGGTGTCAAAAAGATAATTTCTCTAGATAAAGAAGCTGGGGAAAGAATTGATCGTATATGTAAACTTCTAGATATTGAACATATTACAATTCCTTTGGACGGAACTAAGAAAACACTTATTAATTTACTTAGTAATGATATTAAAAAGCTATTAACGGAAGGTGGTCCAACCTTCATTCATTGCAAAGAAGGTAAGGATCGTACTGGATTCTTGGCGGCATTATTTAAGTGTAAATACATGGGCGTGCCATTAGAAGAAGCCTTAGATGAAGCCAAGAAATTAGGTTTTGGCGAAGGTGTTCCAAAAGAGTATATTGAGTTACTTGAAAATACTTTGAAGAAAGTCTGTGGTGACTCTAATTCTGCTGACATCGTAGAAAACCAAAGGGAATATATGCAGGATAGTCACTCATCGGCACTAGATGAGGCTGATAGGGCATCTTTTTCGCCATACTTAGATAAAGTAAGACAATATCCATATGATCAGCCATATAATTATGTATATGATCAATATCCAACTCGTGAGAATATGAGTAAAGAACCTGTTGAAATCCCTGAGCCAGTGGGTGAAATTCCAATGGTTGGAATGTATGACAACTCTTCAGGAGTCAAGGGTGTTGGTCCAGTTGAAAATGGTGGCGGGTTTGTAAGCTTACAATAGGGATAAATTGTTATATGTATGAGGATAAATGGAGAAAAAAGCTTACATAGTTCAAATGACGTATGATGTTTCGGACGCTGAGAAGGCTCAAGCAGAAAAGGCTATTATTGCGTTTAATTACACGTTAAAGAAGCTTAAAATCGCAAGCGATCATTTGAATATCATGTTGACCCCTTTTAAGGATCACCCAGATATTCCTCCTGAACAAGTATTCAAATTTAGAGTACAAATAAGAGAATTCAGAGATCAATCAATTGAAAACTTTAATCAATTTAAGATTGCAGCATTTAGATGCATTGTTGTAATGCAAAAATTTCAAACTGATACGCAAACTAATAAATTGATGAAAGCATTTATTAGTTCTATTGATGATTTAGAGAGTAAAGTTAACGATTTCGCGGAAGAGTTCCAAGATCTTAAATCTAATGATTTCTCTAAGAAAATTGTTAAATTCATTACTGATATTCAGGATAAATGTGAAGAAATTGAAGAGATTATTAACGATAGATTAAAAACCCATATTAGGGAGAATATATTATCAAAAACTTGGGCAGATGATGTCAGCAGTGAACTTAACACAAAAATTGAGACATCTAAGCCCCTAATCATGGAGTTATTCCATCAAAGACAGGAAGAACTCAATAATAAGTTAAAATAAGGAAGGGACCTTTTCCGCAATACCTATGAATAATACTATATGGTATTAGTAAGTTTTTAAGTTATTTCATAGAAATTGTAGCAATAATAAACTATATTTATTGCAATTATACCAAGTCCCTCGCTTGGAGATCTAATGAGTTTTATAAAACGTGGTGATGGTAAAATACTCTCTGTCTATGATGAAACAGAGTTAAGTGAACAGCAGAAGAAGGCTGTCAGAGAGAATTCTGAAAAGCTTAAGAAGAATTCTGTGAAAGACACTGAAACAACTAAAAAGCTAGAGGGTTAATTCTTATGACATTTATTAAATTAGGAGAAGCAACAGAAATTACGATCGAAAATCCTAATTCTGTTTTGCCTATCGTTGAGGACTCAGTAATTGAGGCTCATTTTAAACGCTATGCTTTTGAAATGAAGAAGTTAGCCCCAAAGGCTGAAGACTTCTTATATTTCTCTGCTGTTATGATGCATGCAGCAGAAGCTAGTGCTATTAATCCAGATGGAACACCAAAACTAACTGCTAAGGGTGAACCGGTTCAAGTTGGCTGGGATAAGACTGGTGGTTCCTGGAGATGGCAAACAAATGATCCAACTATAAAGCCATATAAGAATTCTAATGGTGACATCTTCCCAGAGGAAGAGCTTATTAAGGCTTACAGAAAGTGGAAGGATAAGCCACTTTGTATCGATCACAAGTCTGACTCTGTTGATTATGTCAGAGGCTTTATTGTCGATACATATTATGATCGTAATTTAAAAAGAGTAGTTGCTCTTTGCGCATTAGACAAATTTAACTATCCTGATCTAGCCAGAAAAGTAGCCTCTGGCTATTCTAATTCTGTATCCATGGGTACAGCAGTTGGAAAAGCAATTTGTTCTGACTGTGGACAAGTTGCAAAAGCTGAAAAAGACTTCTGCAATCATATGCGTTCTAAGTCTTGCTACGGTGAAATCAATGTTGATTTAAGCCCAATTGAGTTGTCCATCGTTGTTAACGGTGCAGACGGAAGAGCAAGAATTAAGCACATCATTGCATCCGCAAATTCTCTAAATAGATACGTTGAAATGAAGAAGAATCGTTTAGAAGAGTTAAAGCAAGCTTCATTCCCAATTGATGAAGTTATGCAATTGCGTAAAGACTTCGATGACGCTATGTCAAAACTAGCAGCATTGGAAGAAGCCTTGAGTGAAGAAAAATCACTAGAAGATACTAATGATTTAGCATTTACTCAAACAAGCAGCGTAAAATCTGCCACCGAAACAGAATTACCAAATACTGATTTTAACATTGCTGCTCCACCACAAAGATTGGCATCCGAGGATGGCGGATTAGATGTCGCTAAGCTTCAAGAGGTAGTTTCCTCAGTTGAAGCTAATTTAAGCTTCATCAAACAAAGTTTAGATAAGTTATCAAATCTTAATAGTACAAACGAGGAAAATATGTCTGGACCAAAGAATATCAAAAATGCATTCTTTCAAGGAACTGAAGAACCAGCTCCTGGTGAAGTTAAATATCCAAAAGAGCCTCTAAACGAGAAGCTTCGCACTGATGGCGACAAGCACATGGATGCTCAAGACACTGGACCAGTCGATGGTTTGTTCCCAGGCGACTTGGAAAAGAAGAAGATGCTAGCTCGCGCACAAGCTGACGAAAGAGCACTTCGCAGACAAAACAGCGTCTCAAAAGCAAAAGAAGCTCTTGAAAAGAAGTCTTACTTCAATGGCACTGAAGAGCCAAAGCCAGGTAAGCAACAATACCCAGTTGACCCATTGAACGATAAACTTCGTGAAGATGGTGACAAGCACATGGACGGCGCAAAGCCATTCCCAGGTGTCGGTCCAGTTGATTCCCTTCGTCCAGAAGATAAGAAGGTCAAGGAAATGCTTCAAAGAGCTTCTTACAGAGCACGCTTTGTAAAGGCTGCAAATGATGATGGTTCTCTTAACAAAGGCGCATCCGCTTGGGAAGTTTACCTTGGAGATAAACTAATTCTTTCTGCTTCCGTTGAAGAAATTGCTGGCGTTCGCGCTTACGATGCAATTGCAACAAAGGATTACGGTGCAAAGTTAATTGAGAATGTAAAGAAGCTTGGTGCTGATGGTGTCAAGTCTACTTTGGTCAAGTCTGCTCAGGAAACACCTCCAGCAGCTCCTGCCCCAGCAGAAGCAGCGCCTGCTCCTGCTCCATCACCAGAAGGTGATGCAACACCAGCAGAGGGTGACGGTGGAGATTTGAAGAGTACCGTTAAGGATTTAGTTGCTAAGGCACAACAAGTTGCTTCCGATCTAGCTGAAGCAGTAAATAAGTTGTTCGGTGAGCAAGCTGAAATGGGCGACCTTGACGAACTAGGTTCAACTGCATCTGATACTGGAAGCTTGAACAAGATGAGAAAAGAACTTAATGGCGCATTGACTCACGCCCTTAAGGAATCTATCGCAGAGCTTAATGATCGTGAACACGAATTAACAGAAATTCTTAAGATGCACGAGAAGAATAAGAAGCTAGCTTCTGAGAATGAGACCTTCAAATCTGTTGTCGAAGATACAATTGAAGAGACCAAGGCAGCTCTTGCTGATTCATTCAAGTTAATGACTGCCTTTGTAAAGTATGCACGTGGAACCGAAGCAATCGTCAAGCGCGCAGAAATCGAGTCAGAACTTAACAAACTAGCTGATAATGGAGAGACTGGCATGGCTGAGACAGATAATCTAATGGGCGATGACGGCGATCTTATGAGCATGCTTAATGAAGCCGATGACGACATCGCAGCTCTCAACTCAGAGTTAGATGGATCATCTGAATCGGAGCCTGAGCTTGGTGGAGATCCACTTGATCTTCAATTAGCAAAGGATGACGAAGATTCTTGCATGTCAGACGACAACGCCGCAGAAACAGTTGAAGTAACTACACCAGATGGCAAGAAGGTAAACGTTCCTGCTGGAAGCAAAGTTGCAGCAGAAGAGTACGACCTTACCTCTAAGGCAGGTAGAGCAGCTTTCAGAGCAAAGCTTGCAGCCGATACCCTTAAGGTATCTCCTCACCTTCACGAAGCTCACCCAAGGGGTGGATTCACTACCGAGCTTGATGTCAAGCCAACCGGTAACCTTGCAGAAGTTGAAGATCTTGAAGGCATCCACGATGCAATGATGGATCTTGCAAACGCACCTCCAAAGGTTCGCAAGGAAGCAGAAGCAATTCAAGAACTTATTGCTGCTGGCGAATTGAATGCAGCAGATGTTGACTCACTTGTTGCAGTCGGTCTTGACAAGGATGCAGTTGCATACTGGAAGAAGTACTTTGGCGAAGCAGGACCAGAAGGTTCTCAATTCGCAACCGAACTTGTAAAGGAGCACGCAAAGGCTAAGGCTGAAGCTGCACTTGACGAGCACAAGGTCAAGCTTTCAAGAGCTTATGAATTAACTTATCAAATGATTGAGCGCGGTCTTTGTGCCCCAGACAAGTCTGCAATCTCTAGCCAAGTTGAAGAAATCATGAAGTTTAACGACGCTGCTTTCGATAACTTGAAGAGAATTATTGCTCGCCACGAGCCAGTAGCAGTCAAGACTGCCGGACGTATGCCACAAGTTGGTTTGTTCGGTTCTGATGAATCTACAAGCGCATCATCTAGTGATTCTGAAAACTTGTTCTCCCAATTGTCTGTCGCGTTCTCCGGCAGCGGTAAGAGAATGTTCTAATCTAACTGAGAGGAAAACAAAATGGTAAAAAGTAATTTTTCTGAATTAGTTGCTCTCGGTATGAACGAGACTTTACAAAATGACGAGTTCAAATCTCTTTTCGGTGTTGCCTATAAGACTGCCGGTGAAGAATGCAAAGTTTGCCACAAGGATCCATGCGAGTGCGATTCAAGTGATGCAGATGACAGCTCCTCATCTTCAAGTAAAGAAGACTCATCTGCCGCAGACGACAAGGACTCTGATCTTGACAGCAAGAGTGCAGCTCTTGATGTAGCAATCGAAGGATTGTTGAAGGCATCCGCCGCTCTTGACAGCGTTGGTTTCGAAAAGTCTGCAACCGCCTCTCTTAACCTTGCAAGCTTAATTGCAGAAGCAAAGAAGAAGCAATTATCCGATAAGGAAAAAGCAAAGAAGGAAAAAGAGAAGGAAAAGAAGGAAAAGGAAAAGGCTAAGAGAGATCAACAAATGGCAAAAGATAAGGCTGCCAAGGAAAAGGCTAAGGAAAAAGCCGAGAAGGAAAAGGCAAAAGCCAAGGCTGAGAAAGAGAAAGCCAAGGCAAAGGCTGAAAAAGAAAAGGCTTCAAAGAAGTAATTAATAATAACAGACTAGCTGGAATATGTTAGTCTGTTATCCATAGTAAAATAAAAAGGAATAAACATGACTGATAGACTTTTTAAATTTGGAAGCTTAGAGGAAGAAATCATGAAGTCAATGGAGACTTCATTGGTTAAGGTTCAAAGAAGCCTTATGGGTCATGAGAAGCTTGCAAAGGCAGTTGATCACCTTAATGCAGCAGCAGAAATTTTTGATGATAGCGGATTTAATAAAGAAGCTGAAGTAGTTACTAGATTAATTGAAAAGATTGCTCATGGTGAAGCAAATATTGGAAATATGATTGATGAGTCTCTTCCAGAACACATGAAGAGCCCCGTTAATAAGTTAGTCCAAGAAGAACTTTCAAAGCAAGATATTGAAAATATTTTGAATAAGGGTGATTTGAGTCCAGCAGAACCATTTGCTAAATCTCCATCCCTATTACCACCAACATTAGATATTAAAGAAGAGTCTGAACCATTTAGAAAGTCACCTTCTGCAATGCCTCCAGCATTCGAAGATCCGTTAACTGACGCAGATTTTGAAGGATTATTTGGAAACATGAAATCCGATAAAATGGAGTCCAGACTCGCTTCTGATAAAAAAAAAGTCCAAAAGTAGATAAGTATACCCACGGATTAACCCCAGAGAAGATGGTTCAAAACCTTCTTAATACTGGAACCGTATTCGATTACGCTACAGATGATGACTCTAGTTACGCTGACGATATTCTAGATTTAGATATTGCAGATGATACTATTGAGGTGACTGATTCAGATCCAGAAATGGATTTTGAAGACGAAAAATAATCTGTTATATATTAAATTATGAGGAAGAGGAGTAGCGTAAGAGGTTTAAAATGTTAAGATTAGTTCAAGTTGGAAATTCATTACCTGCTTCATTTATCGTTGATCCAAGCGCTGAATTTCAGCCTGGTATGATTGCGGAACTTACTGTTATTGGTAACCAAGTTATGGCTACTGTGAGTAAAGGAACTGCTCCCATTGGTGTCATCGATGACATTAAAACGAAAGCTTTTACTACAGTTGCATGGAACGAAGAAAAAATTGCTCTTGCTGCTGGAGTTCTTAATTCAGAAGGTAAATTAGTAACGCCTGTAGATATTAAGGTTGAATTAGAGCATCCAAATGTTTTGGCATCAAGCTTTATTTCAGATATACCATGTTTCTTAAATCCTACAAATGGTATAATTACCTTTCTTGCTGGAACTGAACTTAATTTTGATATTGATGGCGATCAAATTCCAGATGCTATTAGGGCTGTTGTAAGCTATACTTATCAAGTTCCTAATATTCCTGGTGATGATAGCACCATTGGCTCAGGTAGAGTAACTGTTTGGTTTGACAGAATGTTCGCCCAAACTGACCAATATGAGACTAATCAACAATACCCTGTTAGAGCTAATTTATATGTTTCTGAGGCTGGATTGTTGACTACCAGACGTCCAAGTGAGTTCCATCCCGCTGTAGCAATGGTTACTGCTCCACCGACTCCGCTAAACTCAATGATCGAATTTTTGTGGTTTTGACTTGACGCGTCATTGTTTGACGCAGTTATATTAAAGTACGGAGATGTTAGATGCATTATCTGTACAAAATTACAAATACAATAAATGGTAAAGTTTACATTGGACAATCAAATAATAAACGCAGATGGAGTCAGCATAAGTATTTTGCTAAGCACCCTGAACAAACTGGACAATATATACATTACGCTATGGCGAAACATGGGGTCGAAAACTTCAATTTTGAAG
>Ga0164243_10007993_pt1 | contig 15706 bp, 17 predicted proteins | sample OricompcompostOP_FD_108781 | JGI IMG/M metagenome (GOLD analysis project Ga0164243, IMG submission 108781) | Organic Plus compost microbial communities from Emeryville, California, USA - Original compost - Organic plus compost (OP) | ecosystem: Engineered > Solid waste > Mixed feedstock >...
ACGACAAAGGCCCCGGCGGCGTCCTGATCGACGGGCCAGGGCAAGTCGGGCGGGCTGGGGCGCACCCGCCTAGGTGCGGCGTAGTTCGCGTTCCACATCTTCGACCATGACGCCGACCTGGGCGACAACCTGCTTCAGTCGCGCGGGCGTTACGCCGAAGCGTTCAGCCCAGTATCGGCACTCATAGTCTTCGCTGACATCGATGCGCTTACGGTCAGCCGCCTTTTTTGTTGGGTCATCTGCCATGCGAGGCGAATGCGCTGGGTGGGCCACCGGTTCCAGCGACAGTGCGCAATTTCCGTTGGCTGAGATCGAGCATCGCGGCGTCCTCCGCCGCAGGCGGCTCGCCATCATGAATAACGCGGTAACTCAATTCATTCCCGACGGCATAGCCAATGGCTTCCGACAACGAGTGGAACGGAACGCGGCAGTCCTCGTCGGTGGAATTCGAGGGCCACGCACCAGGCCGCAGGTGCAAGATCCACCGGTCGCCTTCGCGATAAATTCTACAGAAGCGCCGCCCCGAGGAACCGCTAGCAGCGGTGGGCGACCGCGGCACTCTGTTGCCGCCGCCACCCGCCAGGGCAGCGATGCGTGGTAGGGTTGCTGGTTTAGCACAGCACGTTGTCGCCATAGCCAATCTCCTTTCTTAGCGACGGTTCATCGAACCACGCTGAGCGAATTAGTTTTCCGCTAAGCGGAGTCAAGAGGGGGGTGTCGTTGGATGGGTGAAACCCGGCGGCGTCCTTGCGACGACAACGCAAGGACGCTGACCGGATAGTCCGGCACTGTGTGCCAGACGCGAGGGAGGCGGGATCGGCCTACACTGAGACAACGCACTAGATCGCAAAAGTTTCCCGAAAGCCGTTTAGCGGCTCGCGTCGGCCCCGGCCGCCTCCAGCGACAGATACTTCTCTGTCAGGGGCTGCAATTGGCCCCACGCCCAGTCTGACATTGATACTTCCTGCTCCATTATCTTCTCGCAGACACGGGCGATCTCGGGTTCCCCGGCAATTTGCGCCGCCGACACGAGCATCCGGTAGCTGGCTGCCTCGAATTGCTCGAAGGCAGCGCTGGCAAGTGCGTTCTTCAGCACTTCGTCGCCGGCGGTGGCGTGCATGAGCCCCTGAAGGTTCGCCGCGATCTTCATCGTGGTGTCTTTGAGTGTCGAAGTGTCTTCTCCGAGGGCCCTGAGGCAGGCTTCGACAGTTTCCTTCTGCTCTTCGGTCTCCTTAAGGTGGGAGCGGAGACGCGGGATCGCCTCGGGGTAAGATTTGAGCCGATCGATTTGGGTTTGAAGAAACGTCTCGGCTTGGCATTCCATCGCATGGGCGTCGCGCAGCCAAGCGATCAAGGATTCGCGGGGAGGTGTCATTTTAGGGGCTCCTTTGTTAGTCGGCGTACCCAGACAACTCACGACGCTCTCGGAAGTTCTCGCCGCAAGAAACTTGCTCCCACGCGGCACGTTATCACGCCATGGACGACGTTACGCGAACGCTATCTCTGGAGGAATTTGTAAGGCGGCCCGAATGGTCCGCGTTACCTTTCCGCATACGATTGGCGGTTGTGCATCTGTGGCGGGCCGAGCGAGAAGCGCGATGAGCGTTGCAGCTTGGCCGTGGCGCTGAGGGCATGAAAAAACCCGGCGCTTGGGGCTCCAGGGGCGGGGCAACTAATCGTCCCGACCCGGCGGCCGGGCGCGAAAACGCGCTCACGATTACTTCGCGGGCCGCTTCTCCGCAGCAGGATAGTGTCGGTTCCGCCCGGGCCAGTCGAACTACCATTCGTGCTGCTCGAATCACTGGAACCATCAGAGTTGGTGCTCTTACCTGGGGCACCCGGAATCGGCTTCACCTACGCGCTGCAAGCGCTAGTGACGTGACGGCCAAGCTTCGGAAAGTGGAGTTCGATGGCTGTAAGTTCGCAAACATCGTGGCTCTGGCACACGACAAGCTGGTGGCCCAACTCGACTGCGAGGACGGCGCCAAGGCCAGCGCTGCGGTTCTAAACAAGATCACCCCGGTGGAAGGCATCGTGCAGACCAACGTCATCAGCGCGGTAACGCCCGTCCATCACTGAGCTGGCTCGTTCCACCATTCCGCGATTGCACGTCGCACCGTTTCGCAGGTGATGCGCCCATCTCCGATTAAGTCTTGCATCCGCGAGCAATCGAACGCGCTGAAGCTTATTGTGTCGAAATGCACCGCTCCGATCTGCGAGCCCACAACACCCTGCCAGATGATGCTTCCCTCGTTCCAAAGCGCGACCTCGCCGGCAGCCATGAGCCGCGTGGCGTGAAGCCTGACCATAACTTGTCGCCCCCAGTTCCAGTTCCCCTTTCGTTCTCGACAAGCTAGACCAGCCTCATGAGCGAGGCAAGCTTCAGAGAACGCTACCCACCCCCGTGGCGTATCGAGGGGATCGACGGCGGTTATCGCGTTGTGTCGAGCAATGGGTTTGCGTTGGCCGCCTACGTCTATGCGCTCGACGGTATCGCTCGTGCAGCAAATCCAACGTCGATCGGACCGAGGGAGGCGCTAGCGCTCGCGAAGGCGATTGCTGCTTTGGGCGAATAATCGTGCGGCAGCGAACACCAATCTGACGAACGAAGCCCTTGGCTCGACCGCTTGAACATGAGTTTGATGCCGACGGAGATGCAACTATCGGCTTAATTCGGCCTGCACCAACGAGCAATGTTCGCCGCTTCAATTGCGTTGAGGACTGCTCCTATGGACCGCGACGTCGATCGGTTGAATGCAAATGTGGACTACATGGCGAGCCAGCTCGCCGACATGATTCGAAGTTGCATGAGGTCGATCGCGTCCTCCGAAGGCAACTCTAGAACCTACCAAGCGTTGGAGAAGTTCCAGTTACTTCTGAAGTTGATCGGTTATTCCGAAGGCATCAAGGGTTACGAACTTTTTGAGAAGGCGCTCGAGGAATTCAAATACGAGACCGATGATGAGATCGATCGCGCGATCCTTAGAGCAGCCAAGACTGGGATGCAGTATCTGATCGAGCTGTCCTGCAGTGACCCCGCTGCAGGCGGCCGGGCATCCAAACGACAATATGCATTTCTTGACGCGCTAAAGTGCATAGACCATGCGCGCGAGCACCATAGGGAAAAGCGCCGCCGTCCGGAGACTCCATGAACCAGCGCCATAGCCTTTCGGGCGCGGGCATTGTCTCCATCTGCTGTGGTTCAAGTCGCCTAGGCATTGCTCGTACCTAGGCGACCGTTGGCCCAGGCAGATGCCACGTGCTTCTCATCGATGGGTTGTTCTTTGTTCATCGGATGTGACTCTAGTGCCTCGAGTGTCTTCGCAATGGCTATTCGCGATACCGCTATTTCGCTCGACAGGTGATAGGCGACGTTCTGCATCATTCTCCATCCTCCCGGCTCTGGATCGCGGTCTTCGATATATGTCCCGGCGAGCATAGCAATCGAGACGAGCCAATCCAGCTTGGCGAGTTCGGCATCGATCGCGTCACGGTCGGCTAAATCGAGTGTTCTGCGGTTTAGGTCAGCCATCGGCGCCTCCTCCGGTTGCCACGTTCGCGAGGCCCATGCGCGCAAGAGCGCTTCGCGTCATTGCGTGTCGCGTGTTGAGGCTGTCCTCTGCGATTGCTACGTAGTCGACGAGGCGCATCGCGTCGGCTTGCGGTATCGCATCGAGTAGATGCGTGATCACATCTGGCTCTATCGTCAGGAGCACAGCAGCTAGATTCTCCCCGGTGAGTTCCGGGCTGCCGTCTCGCCGTGCGTGCCGCAGAGCGGCCAGTAATTCGCGCCGCTTTGTGACAGTGGCATTGTTAGATGAGCGCCGCTTAGCCATTGGCACCTCCCGTTTGAAGGAGCGGGAGGCCGGCGAGGAAGGAGCGGCGATCAGGCTGCATCGGCGCCTCCATCAATGGTGGCGCGGTGTGCGAGCCACATGAGCCTAGAGAGGCCCTGAGCCGCTCGGTCCGACGTGTTGAAGCCGAAGACGCGCGGGTCCACCGACTTGCCGGCGAATAGCGCCTCGCCAAAGAACTGGAGGTGCCAGCCGGCCGGGATGCGTCCGGTTATAGACCATCGCTCAACCTCTGTCGGAGCGGTTGAACATATGCTGGCGACGGCGGCAGCACCGCCTAGGGCATCAACGAGGCCGTAGGTCGACGTGACGTCGAAGTGCAGCGCCGCCGGCAGGATGAACGGAGCATCATGCATTGGCGCCTCCCTCGGCGAGGGCCAGAACCGCCCGCGTCAGCGCTTCCTCGAACTGGTAGGTGTATGCGTCGTGCCAATCGTTGGATCCCTCAGCGAGGGCGACGCGTGCGAGCTCAACCACGTCTTGTAGGCAAGTAGGGCGGCGCGCCTTGATGGCTCGGATCGCATCATCTTGCTCGCCGTCAACGGTCTGCTGGAGTGCTTTGCCCTCCGGGGTTTCGCTTTGAACGGCTGCGGTGCTGTAGGCCTTGTCCAGAGCCGCCCGCGCGCTGAGGTAGGCTTGGTAATGTGGGGATGGCAGCGGTGGCGTACTGCCACCCGGCGGTAACCCGCCCATTAGGAACGCCGTTACACCGATCGAAAGAAAAGCCCGGCGATCGCTCACCGGGCTCGGAGACGTGCTAACGGCTTCATCAGCCTGGGACATGGACTCTACTCCACTGTCTTGGGTTAGGGCCGAGACGGTGTTGCAAGCACTGTTCTCGGTCCGCTCGCGTCATGCTATGTATGACGGGTGTCAATACAAGCGGCGCGTGGTTAACTTAGAGGGGCACTTGGCGCATGTCAACGCAGCGTCATACAAAAGATTCGCAGCCGAAGAAGGCGCCGACCGGAGCGAAGCGCAAAGCTTTTGCCATCCGCATGCGGCCCTCGGTATTCGAAGCAGGGCAGATCGCGGCCAAGCAACAAAACCGATCCCTCGCGTCGCTGATGGAGACGCTGCTTATCCTGCATCTTCGGGAGCACGGGTTGCTATCTGATGACATCGAGGTCGCGTCAGCGCTGCCAATGCCGGGTGCCTCACCGAAGCGGGCGAGATCGGAGCGCTCGACGAGCGGGCGGTAAGCAATGAGATCGACTTCGGGTGCGTTGGCTGCCTCCGCTCTGGTAACCCTCTTCGTTCTCGCGCCCGGCGCCGAGGCCGCGGGCCGCGCGGTGTTGTGTGTGGAGAAGGAATTCGATCTCGGCCGCGCGAAGAGCATCACCATACCGTCGGGAAGTGTGTTCGATCGTCAGCGCCCAATCACCGGCGACATTGCAGGCGCCTGGCACGTGGCAGAGTCCAAGGCGGACAAGCCGTCTGCAGCTTTCGTCACCGTGGGCGAGGTGAGGCTTTCAAAAGTGCACCGCTGCGCCGAGACAGCCGTCCGCATGTTCTTGGATGGCGGCTTAAACCGCGTAGCCGCAGCGCAGGCAGCAGACAACGACTACTGGGCCATGTCGGACGTCCGCGATTACAGGCCGGGGACAAAACCGGAGATCGAGTATGGGCGGCTCATTGATGACGTTGCCGTCATCGCGCAACTTAGATCCGATGCTGGAGGCCCCCTGAGCGTAGCGCTACCGGTCAGCAACGCTGACGATCGCTCGGCCACGTGCCGCTCGCGGGCTATGGCGTTGGCGGCGCGCGTGCACGCGAGTGCCGGCCGCACCACATCTGCCGTCACCTTCATTCAGCACCCTTTGGCGCAGGAGTCCTCGGTCAGTTGTGACATCGAGCGGCCGTACTGGTTCGTCTCTTGGGCGGGCAGCTCCCGCCCACCGCCGTCGACGTTGGACTTGATCACAAGCGCCGGCTCGATGCTCACAGGACTAGATCAGGGCGAGTTGGCAAAGCTTGCGATCCGCTGCCTCAAGGACGCACTTCGGCAGGATGCCATGGAGAACGCCTCAACAGAGTTCGATGGTGTTCGGGTTGAGTGCCAAGCATTCGAGCGGGACGGCGGCGGCGGATCCATCACGCTGTGGAGACGTTTCGGACCCGTGCCTGATCTGAATTTGCAGTGATGCGCAACCTGTACTCGATGACCAGAGTTCATGAAGCCGTCCGCCGGATGTTCGGAATGGCGCACAACAGGGCAGCCGCGTTTCGCTCCATTTATGAGTACCAATGGCGTGCGGCAACTTTCGTGTGTGTGTGTTCAATGTCGCTTTCCGTCATGTGGCGGAGATCCGCCGATGGCGTCAAACAACGTAGGTGTGCCGTAGGGCACGCAGATCCTTAGCCGACTTCCGTTTGCACAGGTCAGTTTGCCGTCAAGCTTGAGAAGATCCGAGCCATCGTATGTATGCATCTCGTCAACGTTCAGCCGAAGGGCCGTTGCGAGGTGTATGCCATCGCTGGGTTTCTTACACTCCGGGTAGGCACGCATTAATCGCCTCGCGGCTATGCCGATCATTTCGTCGACGACTACAGCCTCTATATGAGGCTGGGCAAGTATCTGCTCAACTTCAATGTCTCCCTCTACTGTCAGGGGCTTCGCGGGGCCATCGCACTTAGCCTTGAAAACCTCTCCCCACGTAAAAAACGACGTAAGGATGAGGGTGTCGCCGGCTTCGGCTTCTCGCCAGACACTTAGGCATGCAGGATGCCTCTCGGCCTCCTGCATGATGAGGCCGATGAATACACACGAATCCCAGTACACTCGCCTAGCCAAGTCCCCCCTCGTGAAGGCGCTCTATGTACGCTACCGGATCGAAGCCAGCCGTGAATTCTGGATCAAGTAGGTCCTGAATAGTCACGCGCCCCCCATCGCGCTCACGTACAGTTTCTGCTTCGATACGGGCCAGCTTACCACCCTTCTTATAAATCAATCTGCCACTAAAAATTAGCCGGCGGCTCTTCCATACCGACGACACCTTTGTTTCGTCGGCCCATTTTTCTACCAGCTCTGGACCAAGCACACACCACACATCGCCATATAGCGAAGTCCGAATGAGAAGGGCTGGTTTTTTGTACCAGAGTCCTGCGACGAGGAGTTGCCCTTCGATCTCGCCATACGCAGTCCTAGTAGGAATTATCTCGTCTTCAAAATACGACGCAAATTGCGGTAGCGCTTTCGCCGCGACCGCGTGGTCAATGACCACCATTCCCCCTTGATCGTGAAAGTCGATCGACATGGAATCGACTCCGTTCGCGCTTCGAGCAAGAAGCGATTTAAATGCTGATGCACCAGACGGAGTAACCCATCCGGGAAGTGGTTCCCCTGCGGTGACGTGACGAAAAGCGCGTGCAGTCGCCTCCTTCACCGCGCCGGCCTGCATGCTCACATTGGCTCCAGGGGTTACCGGCTCGGCAATGGCGGTGACGGTCAATGGCGATTGTGTGCTCGCCTTAAGGAGATACCAATGGAAGTCCTGTTGCGGGGTAGCTATTGCAAGCTTCGCTTCATCCGCCACGCGCAGAAAATCGAGAACCTGCTCCAGGGCGTCATCCAGCCTTAGCAGACCGGCGTGCTTGGCGGCCGCTCTAATAGTGATGACTATTTGCCGTCGCTCTTCGATGTCTATGGTCGCCATGGCTCTACTCGGAACATAGGCACAGCAGACTGCCGCAAAACTGATGCCATGACATTAACAATCTGAAGGACTGGTAATACGGCACATTCCCAGTGGCTGCTGTGAGGGGTTGATTACCGGACCAGCGGCGTCCAACGCGCCGCCGATCCTCGCGACGACGCCTGGAACGGCCTACTGCCAAGCTGATGGGAACCCGCATTATCGGTAGCTGCCAGCTCACCAATTGCGGCCAGGCACTGGCGACGCGAAGCGAGGCTGTCCGCCACCACGCATGAGTGCGTTGCCGCCTTGGTCGAGCGCGGCCTGACCCATCGCATTGAGAGGCACCATGGCCACGTCTGGCGTTCCGTCGCCGTCGATGTCCACCAGTTCGGCGATCTCGAAGAGCGCCTGAACGAATTCAGGCGGCAGCCCATCGAGCATAGCGCCCGGGATGCGATGCGTACCGCCTGTCGCCTGGGGCCCCATGAGAGCGTTTCGGCTTGGACCGGCGGCGGGGCGCGAGGTGTTTGGCGTTGACGTCTGGGCCGGCGTCGGCCCGGCTGGCAACATGTTGGTCGGGACACCGTAGGTCTGTGGCATGTGGGTTTTCCTTTTCAGTGCTTTGCAGGGTGAGCAGCGAGGAACGAGGCAACGATGCCTCTACGCGGCTCGTCCGGCCGAGGCAGCGGCATCTCGTCGAGGATTTGCTCGAGCTCAGCGAGACGCCTTTCGAATTCTTCGTTGATCGGTGCCGTGGGGTCATAGGGTGACGGCTTTGCTTTGTCGGTCATCTTTGCAACATCCTATCTTGTGGCGGCATGGGTAGCGCGGGCGTCGGCTGATAGTCGGTAGGTAGGCGCGGTTTGCGGCCAGCCAGCAACGAACGGACCTGCTGCAGCACCTCAGATGTAACAAGCTCTTTATGCTGCAGTTCGCGCAGCCGCGCACCGCGAGCATTCGAATTAAGTGGGCGCAACTCGTCTGCGATGAAGCGTGCACGTTCGCCGTTATCGGCGCCGAGGCGAAGGATCTGCCGCTCCTGCCACGTGAGCCCCTTCTCCTGCAGACGGATGCCCTCGCGCACATCGTTGAACAGCTTGCGGTCGCTGCGTAGGCCCTTCAGCATCTCCCGCTTCTCGATTGCGGACTTGCCCTCCATGTCGCGGAGAATGTCGTCGACGTGCGAGCGCTGATCGAAACGTGCGCGGCTCTGCTGGCGCAGGCGCTCGCTGAGTTCCTCGCTCTTGCCGCCGGCCCCGCGACCGATCTCATCCTGCGACCTCTCGCGATAGAAGCGCGACAGGAACGGGTATTCGTCGGCGGGTGGCGGGCTACCGGTTCCAACGCCGATCAGGGTATCGAACGTCTTCCGGACGCTGCGGCCAGCACCGCCGATGTACTGCTCGATCGCGTAGTTGAGGTCCGCCGGTGAAAGCTCGATGCCGGTGTAGTCGTGCAGCAGCTCTGTCGCCTTGATCGATGCGCGCCCGGTCTTGGTATCCTTCAGCTTGAGGAAGTACTGCTTGTCGTAGGGCAGGTTGCGGTCCTGATCCGGGCGGATGGGGCCGCCCGACCAGCTGCGGTTTCGGGTAATGTCGAGCGGGGTATCGCCGATCGTTGGCGTCAGCGCCTGGCCGATGTCCGTTCCGCCGGCGGGATTGTAGGCCTCGATCATCGCCGTGGTGACGTCGGAGAGCGCCGTTGCCCAATCGACCGCAATTCCTTTTGCTGCGTCATAAGCAGCGGACGCCGCCACCATGATCGGCTTCATCCCCCAAGAGACTGGAACGGAAACGTAGCGCACGCCTTCGCCGGTCTCGTTCGGAAGCACGATTGGCAAGGAGTTGAGCCGGTCCCACTTTGAGACCTTGTCTCTCCACTGCGGGTCCAACTCATCGTTCCACTCGCTGACCGCTGCCACCGCCGCGGCGATGGTGATCCCGACTGCTGCTGCAACTTTGGGGTTCCGCATAGAGCGGATCATCTTGACCGAGCCCTGAATGCTCGCGTTGGCGAACATGTAGAGTCCGTTCACGACGGGGCCAGCCGTGCCCATACGGTTGAAGTTGATCGATGCCTCTTTGGCGAGGAAGGCCGCACGGTCCTTCGAGAGGCCGCGCTCACGTGCGGAGCGATAGACGCTGAGGCGCGTGCTGTCCTCGAAGATCGTATTCCAGTTGTCGACCAGCTCCACTACGCGGCGGGCGAAGCGGCGAGGGGACGACTGGGCCAAGCGATCCAGGTCGTCGATCTTCAGCTGCACGCTCTCGCGCGTCGACAGTCCCATGCCGCCTGTTGTGCCGCCGGCATTGATCATCTCTTTATAGAGCCGCGCGCCGACAGTCTTGCGGCCAGCCAGATAGTCGAGCACAGCCTTCGTGCTGGACGGGTCGCGTGCAATGACCTTGATGGCGCCGCGCGCACCGATCTGGCGCTGCGCCCCCATGTAAGCGATCGTCTCCTGCAGGTCGCGCAGCTTGTTCGGGAAGGCGAACTCCGGATTGAATCGGGTCTGCAGTCCCGAATAGAAGCGGGTGACGGCCGCCACCCAACGTAGCACCGACGGCAACGATTCCGAGTTGCTGGCTTTGAAGGCACCGGCAAGGCGGGCATCGCTGAAGCGCACCCACAGCGGCCGGCCGTCCTCGAACATGTGCAACACGCGCGGGTCGGTCGTCTGCTGATAGATGGGCTGGCCGTTCGGCCCGGTGCCGATCACCGGCGGCCGCTGCTCCTCCATGAAGCCAGCGAGGTCGGACTGATGGCCGCGCAGGAAGGCGAGCGTCGACAGGTCGACAAGGTTCTTCTCCGAGCGAACCATGGCCTGCTCGAAATTCGAGAGCACGTTGCCGAGCACGTCGAGTACCTCAAGTCCGCTGCCTTTCGCCCGCTTGATGCCCGTCGAGTAGACATCGAAGCCGCGGCCAGCGATGCCGCCGGCAACGTCGGCCTGATCGGGCACCAGCCGGTTGAGGGGTACGTGATGGTGATAGGCACTGCGGAGCCGGTTATACAGCTGGTCGCTGATGACGCCGGCACCGCGTAGGGCATCGAGCGACATCTCGTGCAGGCTGCGGACCCGGCCCGCGATGGACTGGATCGCCGCCGCGTCGGCTCGCCCATTGATGCGAGCGAGTGTCTGACGCGCCTGGGCGTCGGTCATGCCGGCGGCGCCATCGCCATGCAGCGCGTTGCGCTCCGGTGCGTGCTGCGCGATCAGGTAGTCGTTCACCAGCTCGCGCATATCCTCGTGGCTCTCACGCGAGAGACGCGCCTGCCGGTTGATGCTCGACACGATATCTTCGGCCAGCTCATTGCCGAAGCGAACGCGGGCGTCGAGACGGCCGTGATAGAGCGTTGCGCGCAGATACGGATCTTCGGTGTCAGCCAATCGGCCCTGGCCTATGCGGTCGACGAGAATACGCATGCGCTCCTGGCCGTTCTGGAAGGTCTCCAGAACACGCGTCTTCCACGAGTTGAGGGCGCGCACCGTCTGCGGGTTAGGCGTAGCCCGGCCATGCGGCCCGACTGGCGTTAGAGGCGGCACGCCAGGGGGGAGCGGCGGGGGGCCGGGCGGGGCCGCTGGCGGCGCGGCCGGAGGGGCCATGCCGGTGAGCAGCGCATTGAACTGCTGCCGCTGGTTAGCCGCGACGCCAGTCACCAAGGCGTTCGAATGACGCGGCTGCGCCGTGGTTACCGCTGCCGGGACAGATTGTCCGCGCGCGCCTGCCCGGTTTCCGTCAGGCTGCGGTCCCCGGTTCTGCGTCCGAGACCGATCATTAGGCCGGCGAGCAGCGCCTGAGCTGCCGGCGATGATGTCGTCGACGGTCTGTGCGGCTCGCTTGGAGGCGTAATCGACGATGGTGGCGGGGGTTGTTTCATCGGGAATGAGCCCATTCTGTTTGTGCTTCACCGCCTCTTCGGCGTAGCTCGCGAGCAGCTCGGTCAGCTTTTCGCGAGAGCGCGCGCGGGTCAAGCTGTCGTTATGGAAGGCACGCAGCAGGTCCTCGACGATCGGATCTAGGCGGTTGAAGGCGTCCCGCTGTGCCAGGAAAGCGGAGAGGGAAACGCGACGTGAGCGCAGATCGGCAATCCGGCGCGCCGCTTCCGCAAGTTGCGGCGTGATGTCAAAGGCGCGGTCGACCTCGCCGGCATCGATGGCCTGCTTAAGGCGAACGAATGCGCCGGCGGCATCGCGCATGGCTCCGGTGACTGACCGGATGTTGTCGTCGGTTGCCTCGAGCATTCGGCTGAGCATGGCTGGATCGCCGTACGCCCCGGCCAGAACGGCGGCCGACATGCGGTCCTCGCCCTCCTTGGTCAGGATACCGTCGCGCGAGACGCTGCCGCGCTCGCTGGCCGATACCGCGCCATCCATGAAAGCCCGGTAGAAATCTTCATTATCGACCGAGGTGAACTCACCCCCGCGATAAAGGCCAAGCACCTGCGGGCCGAGCGCCCGCGCGTCCCGCATGGCCCTTTCCGGCGATGCCATCTGCGCGATGCTGGAGCGGTTCGAGAGATCGGCGAAGCGGACGAGCTCGTCGCGGCTCAGTTTCTCGGTGAGACGTGAGACAAGAACCGGGTGCCGCATCTTCTCTGCTGCATTGCCTAGGCCTTCGCGCTTCGCATAGGCAATCACCGCCTCGCGATACTTGGCGGCGCGATCAGACAGCGCCGGATCGCGGTAGGCTTCGCCGATGGACAGCACACGCCCGTTGCCGGAGAGGATCGTGTTGTCAGAAGTGATGACCGGTGCGCCGTTGTCAGACGTGCGCTCAGGCATAAGGCGCGCCGGGTCGAGCATGGTGGCGCGTTGACGTACCCCGATCTCGCTTTCTGCGCGGCTGCGATCGCGCGGCTGAAGATCGCCGGTCGCTTGTTTTAGGTCGGCGAGGTCGACCACCGCCGGCTCTGCGGAGATTTCCATCTCGCCGCCCGGCGTCGTAATGAGCGTCTCGCTCGCGGCAATTGCGAACAGGGGCTGGCCGTCTTCCTCGACGGCCGTCTTCACGGCGTCGGTGAGCGGGAAAACGGTCGCGCTCTCGAGCTGGGGCGAGACCTTGCCGTTCTCGGGGTTGCGCAGATCGGTTGCCCTGCTCCCTTCAATGGAAGGGTCGAGTCGCCGCAAAATGTTGCGCAGGTTCTTCGGATACATCTGATCGTAGGCATAGCGTACGCCGTCTTCCTGCCCGCCCATTCCGTAGTTGAGGACGGTCTGACCTGACGGAATGGCGATGTAGTCGGCGCCTTCGTCGATAGCCTGGCGGATCATGCGGCGCAGGGCGGTGTTCACCCACTGGTCGGTGGTGTTGACGAGGGGGTGGCCGGAGACTGCCGCCTCTGCCGTGCGGATTTCAGCCTCAAGCCGTTCAATACGCGAGGTCGACAGCCGCTGATCGAGACGGAAACCGGAAGCCTCGTCCATTTCATCGTAGGTAGCGCCGCGCTCGCCGCGTGCTACGCGGCTGAGGAAGCTCTCCACTTCGCCGGGATTGGTGCGTTCCGGGTAGTCGCGAACGACTCTGCGCAGGAAGGCGAGCGGGTCGCCCATCAGGAAGCCGTCTCGCTCGTCGCGGGCGCTGTTCAGCTCATCGCGTAGCTTTGCGATCTTGGTCCCGTCGCGGGCGCCGCCGGCGTCACGAAGCTTCTGTCCCCAGTCCGATTGCAACTCGTCGATGTGGAATACATCCCGGCCCTGCGCATCTTTGAGCATCGACGTGCGGGCGTGGGCGATGACGTTGGGTTCCGACCAGTGGCCAGAGCGGAAGTTTCCGGCCCGGCTAATGCCCGTGAAGCCCTGCTGATCCTCGATCTGCGCGAGCGTCTCGGCGCTGTTCTTTGCGAACTGCTCGCTGTCGTACCATGCCGGATGGTCGCCACGCTCTGTCATCCGGTACTGGCCAGAATCGTCGACCAGCGCCCACTTCCCGGCCAGATTAGGGTGAGGCGCAGGCGTATAGCGCGGCGTGACGTTGTCCCGCAGATGCAGCACCGTCTCCCGATAGGTCGGGTTCGATGGGTCGAGGGAGTACGCGCTCCAGCGATGCGGCTCTCTCCGGCCGCCATCCATCGCTATGATAACGGCATCGAACTCTGCCACCAGCCGCTTGTAGCGTGGATCCGCTTGCATCTCGGCGCTGTTGAATGCGCCGGTCGACCTGGCATATTCGCGGTCAATGACGCTCATCTTCTCGCGCAGTTCTTCAAGGCGCGCGTACTGCCGATCGCGTCCAGAAGACCAGCTTCCATATCGCGTCTCGTGGACCTCAACGGGGTTGGCCTGGGCTGTGCGGCGCAGATCCTCGACCCTTGCGACCTTCCGGTCTGCCAGGAGATCGGCGATCCCGCGCGCCTGTATCTCAGCCCGCTTGACACCGAGCTTGCTCAGGGTATCCGCCGTTACCGTGTCGGTTGGGCGGAGCGTATCGAGCGCGATATCGAGGCTTGAATTGTAGCCGAGCGCACCGGCCGGCCGCCGGTGGCCGCCAGTAACGGCACTGTCCGCGGGGTCACGATAATTCGCGTTCCCGTCAGCTTCGGCGATCAGGTCGTCGAAGGCGCCGCCTTGCTTCTGCCGCCCGTTGAGCGCGTCGAGGATGTCCTGAACGGGCGCGACCTCCTGCGGAAGCAGCTGCCCTCGGGCGTACAGCTCGCGCATGTGAGCAACGGCCTCCTGATCCATTCGCTCGTCGAAATCGTGCGTGCTCCGATAGAGGCGCTCATAGGCTTCCTGTATAGTCGCGTGCGGATCGGCCTTGCTGGCACCTGGGTCGCCCACCATCTTGAGGTACGTGGCCAACGAGCCATCGAGCAGACGGAGCGCACGCGCATGGCTCACAAGCCTGTCCCAAATCTCCCCGCCGAGGATGCCTTTCCGCCTGAGGTAATGGATCGCTTCATGATCAATCTCACCGGCGATGCTCTGATCGAGGCCGCCAAAGAGACCAAAGCGCGAAAGGCCAATGCTCCCGGTGAAGTCGTCGTAGAACGCCCGCGCCGACGTTAGCGTTCGCAACGGCAGCTCAACCTCGAAGGTGTCGCCGTTCGGCATACGGAACCGCGCGACGACGTACGTCCCCCGACCCCGCGCAGGCTTCGCGCTCACCAAGACGCCAACATCGGCGCCTACCGGGAGCCGCGACCGCGCGAGTTCGACGCCTTCCAGCATGCGGTTGACGACCGGTTGCGGGATGTTGAGCACACGGCCACTGCGGAGCACTTCGTGGGCATGCGTTCGGCCCGTAATATCTGACCGCGCCCACGTCGGGATGTCTTCAGCATTCGCCAATGCGTCGTCGACGACGACGGCGAACCGCTTGGCATAGGCGGCGTCGCGGGCCGTCGGCGGATTGCGCAGCAACTCGTCGTTCACGCGCTTCAGTGAGCGCAGCATGGCCGGCGAGTGATAGACGTTGCCGATCTTCTGATACTTGGCCACTGCCGCCGGATCGCGGCTACGCCAGAACTGGAACAGCTTCCGCGTCATTGACGGCGACGGGTCGAGGTCGACGCCGAGGTCGCGGTTCATGGCGTCGTAGAGAGCCGACCCGATCCCGCGGCGCTGCACGTTGTTGCGCACGCTGACCTTGAGCACGCGCCACTCGCCGGGGCTTACCTCGGTTACGACAGCCTTAGCCGTCCAGTTCCGCATGCTGTTGAGCGTGCGGACTGCAACACTGGGCGAATGGGTAAGTCCGGGGATCTCCGAGCCCTGCGAGAACAGGAAGTAGCGGCGCTGCCGCAGGCCGTGGACGTTCGGCGTTTCTACGACGCGTCCGGCATATCTTCCGAGGTCGAATCTGCCAACGCTTCCGCTTGCTCGGCCTGCTGCATCGCGTCCTGAGCTAGCCCCAGAAGCCGCACTCTCTCGGGGTGCCCTTCGGGAAACTTCTCGGCTTGCTTGATCCAGCCCTCCGCGAACCTGCGAAGATCCTCCGGCTTGTACATTGCGGCCTCTCTTGAAGCGGGCGAACCAGCCCTCTGGCTTGTCGGACGCGGCCAGGAGTGGGCCGCTGCTGTCGGATAGCTCCCGGAGCCGGCGGACCTTGCCGGCCACCATATCGCGGGTCACGCGCGTGCCAAAGCGCTTGGACATAGCGCGCGCTAGACTGGCGAAGGAGCCGCTGCCTTCGGCCTCGCGGATCATGGCGATCGCCTCAGGCGGCCAGCTGAAATCAGGGCCGCGTGACGCGCCGTTCGGACCAATGGCCG
>Ga0164243_10007995_pt1 | contig 15705 bp, 14 predicted proteins | sample OricompcompostOP_FD_108781 | JGI IMG/M metagenome (GOLD analysis project Ga0164243, IMG submission 108781) | Organic Plus compost microbial communities from Emeryville, California, USA - Original compost - Organic plus compost (OP) | ecosystem: Engineered > Solid waste > Mixed feedstock >...
GTGCCCCTCCTGGTGCCGATCGCGCAAAGCCTCCACATCGATCTCGTGCATTTCGGCATCGTCATCGTCGTCAACATGATGGTCGGGCTGACGCTGCCGCCGCACGGCCTGCTGCTGTTCGTGATGGCCGGCCTCACCGGCACGCCGCTGTCGGAAATCTTCCGCGAGGTGCCGCCCTTCATCGTGGCGATGCTGGGCATCGTCCTCTTGGTGACGTTCTTCCCCGAGCTCGCACTCTGGGTGCCGCGCGTCGCCGGGCTGATCAAGCCCTGACGATCGCCGATTCTCGTTGGAAACCTGCGGGAAAGTTGGAGCGGGCGAAGGGAATCGAACCCTCGTATGCAGCTTGGGAAGCGGAGGCTTTTTCAATCACTTCAATAGCTTAGATTCAAAACCCGCCCAAACGCGCTTTAAACATATCAATAGGTTACGCGACAAATTCAAAACTCGCTGCGCGTAATGAAGAGGCCGCCGCCCGCAAGCGCCCGGCCAGCGCACCGTCACCAGAGCCGAAGTCATCTCGTGGTTGAATGAAGCAAAGCGCCCACGAACAACACACGGCCGTTTAGCGACGAACTAGACGGCAACCGTGAGGAGAACGCGGGAAGCTTTGTTAGTTGCTGATTTTGTATCGCGTGGCACCCTCCGCAGCATTTGATGACGGAGGCATTTCTTTATGTCGTTTTACCGCAACTCTGCGGCGCTCTTGTTTTGCGCACTTGCGAACAACAGTGCCGCCGCGCGTCTGTCTAAGGCAATTACGGTCGGTTGGCCGCTATGACAGGCTCCACCTACGCCTACATGGCAGAAGTGGAGCGCCGACGGCAGCGGGCGCTACGTCGTAGCGTCATTGACGCGCTTGCCGCCGCCGATACTCCGGACGCTACGCTTTTTACTCGCCGCGACAGCCTCGTGGACTCGATCGAGGTGCTGAAACCGCTCTTAGCACGCGCCGCGACCTTCCGGGTCGATCCCGCGAAAGAACTCCGCGCCGATGCGCATCTTCGACCATTCCGCGTGGCCACCTCGTTTCGCGCCATTAATATCGACACTTGGCCGCCGCGCTGCGTTTTCACTATGAGCGATCTTCGTCAATTGACGACAAGTCGCAGCCGCACAAATGCCCATCGGGCTCGATTGGCCCTCGCCTGCTTAGGCGAGCTTGAATGGCGCAAGGCTTCGCAAGGCGAGCGCGTTGCGTTCCTTTACGGCCGGATAATCGCGGAGGCGCGAGCATGAGCGCGCCCGGAATAATCGACGAGGCAGCACGCGCACTGGAACAGATCAATCCAGACCTTGCCGCGCGACTTCGCTCCATTCGAATTGGCCGTCCAAAACTCACGGGGCCAAGTCAGTACAATCTCAGGATGGCAGGGCTTTGGCTCGAAATGGAGAGGAGAATCAAGAGCGGCGAAGAGGAGGCAGACGTACTCGCTCAAGTCCAACAAGAGCGCGGATGGAGCGAGGATCAAGTTGACGACTTTTGGAGGCTAGCGGGGCGTCCGAAGCTTCGAGCAGCCATCAAATGGCGACGCCGAGAAAAAAGTTCCGTCTCATGACATGCCCGGCGGCGCGTGCATATTCGTAGAAGACCTTTTTCATCATCTATGGAGTTTGGCAATGGACCCGATTGAGATTCAGACTACCGATATCGAAGCTATTTTGGAACATCGAGTGGATAGCCTCCCGCCGTTGGCCCGTGCAAAAGTTGAAGCCCTACTTGAGGCCGAACACAAGGAGCGCATTGAGAGAGAGGCGAAATATAAAGCGCATCAAGCTTTGATCGAAAAGAAGAATGAGGTGCAAGCTGCCATCGCTCTTGCGGAACGTGAAAAGGCGCGATCCGCCGTCGATTGGCGCGACGAAGACGAGGCGCGACTTGAGAAGCTCCGCACTAAGGAGAAGCGCTATCACGAACAACTACGGCCAGTGAAAAACGATGCGCCGAAGTTCACGGGGGACGCCAAACGTCGCGTGGACTTTATCCGCGAGTCTTCGCCACCTCCACTCTCTTGGCTCGCCAGTCAGCCGCCACACGCAATTTGGGCCGAGAAACGTGCCGAACTCCCATCCGGCAATCTCAAGAAAGCATTGGACTCATGCCGCGTCGATCAAAGCACCAAGGTTGATCGGGCCGCTTATTTGGATAGGGCACTAATTGATTTGGAGTCGGCTCTCGCCAAGAGCGACTCCGGCGTGGACAGAATCGCGGCGAAGGGAAGGCCCGACGTACGCCCCGTCACCTCATGGCGCAAGCGGGGCGGCGACGGCTCGCGAAAGTCGCAAGGCGAAATCCAGTGGCCGACACCCGATTTGTACGATCAAGGCCTGCACAACGCCGACACGTCCGAACTCGGAATCTCTCTGATTTGTTGGCTCTTCGGACCGCAGATCAAAAAGAGGCTCAGAGATGAGGTGCGTGAGCTTTACCAAGCGACTGGCGACAACGGCGTTTCAGCGCACGATCGCGAACGCGAAATGCGCGAGCTTCGTGCACAGCTTCTTGAGCTTCAACGGCTCGAAGTGCGAATCTGCGACAAACTCGGCGTTGAGCACGGTCCCGTCCATCCGTTGGCGCTATTCGAAATGGAGCGCCTCCCGGATGCGCCGCGCAAGGTCAACCCGGAAGCGGGCGGGCGCGTCATGCCGCCCGGCACTCCGCCGACGTTGGGCGCGAAGTTAGCTGCGAAGCAGTAACTCAATTCACCATCGTGTCTTGCTCCACGTCGGCGACTTGCGCGGCCTCACATGGCCCGCGCTCCCGCTCCGGTAAGGCCGCCTCCCTTACCGGAGCCCCCGCCGCGCCCCTGTCGGACCACCACGGGCGCGGCGGGGACCGCTTTTACAGGACATTCGATTCAACAATTTGGGAGAATGCAAATGTCTAAATGGTTCGCACTGAATGCCAACACGGCCGAAATTTCAATCTTGAACGATATTGGCATGTTCGGCGTAACCGCCGAGGACTTTCATCGGGAGCTTCGAACACTCGGCAAGGCTAAGAAATTGCGCATCTCAATATCGTCGCACGGTGGCGACGTTGCGGCGGGCTTCGCGATCTTCAACATGCTGGCGTCGCACCCGGCGCACAAAGTCGTGACGGTCAATGGCCTCGCGGCCTCAATGGCATCAGTTATCGCAATGGCGGGCGATGAAATTGTTATGCCGAAGAACTCGACGCTCATGATTCACAATCCGTGGGGCTCGATCACGGGAGAGAGCGATCAAATCGCCTCCTTCGCGGAAGGGCTCAAGATCATGCAAGACAACATCGTGGCGGCCTATCAGGACCGTACCGGTCTGCCGGAAAACGAGCTTCGCGCGATGATGGACAAGGAGACTTGGTTAAGCGCGGATTCCGCTGTCGAAATGGGCTTTGCTGATACCATTGTGGAGCCTGTCAAGATGGCGGCTTCGGCCTACAATCTGCGGCGGTTCTCCAACGTCCCCACCGACTTCGGATCAGGTCGCAAGGTCTTGTCGCTTTCAGACCTGCACTCAAGGGCATGGCGGCGGTTCAATAGTCTGAGCCGACAAACACGGCGGACCTGATGCGACGCATTATGTGGTGCGGGGCGGTCAAAGGGGGAGGGTGATGTTAGAATTCCGGATCATCGTCGATGGCAAGCACCGAAGCGCCAAGCGAAGGCCGAAACGTCGAGTAACGCGGTTCGAGGCTTTGGTGGCTGCGTTGGACACCCTTGGTGTACGCATCATACCGAACGTAGATGCCGTGCAGTTTCGCGGGCGGCGGCTCAGGCTAGATGCCGGGCGACATGGATATGAAATGCGTGACTTAGCGGGCATCGTCCACCGCAAGTTTGGCTACCGACCGTCTCCACGATTTCTCGTCGATACGCTTCGCTCGATGCGCATCGAGCGGTGCGGCCGCTGATTCCTGACAGTGTCTTTCTGTTACAGGCCCGACGCCGGGAAACAGAAAGCCCGGCCGCGTTGCGAGCGCGATCCGGGCTTAGACTTGAAGGAATAGCGCAATGGTTAGTTCATTTGAATTCGAAACTCAACTAGCGAATGCAGACCTTAGCAATTTCACGCTGATACCTCTCCACCGTCCCGGCGATAAATCCAAGAAGCACGGCCGCGTCCGTAAGGACGGTAAGCGGCCGTTGGATTTCAATTGGACGACTAAAACTTACAAATCCTCCGACGTGCTCGCGCGGGGCCTCAAGGAACAGCGTAACATCGGCGTGCGCTTGAAATCGGACCAATTGGTAATTGACGTTGACCCACGCAATGGCGGCGACGACGGCTTTACGAAACTGTGCCTTGATCTTGGTCTAGACTCGGAGGCATGGCCGTGCGTCGTGACAGGTTCCGGCGGCTTCCATTTCTATATGAGCAAGCCAAGCGACTTGCTCATTGTCGACACGCTCGAAGGTTATACCGGTGTAGAATTCAAATCGAAGGGCCGCCAAGTCGTCGCACCGGGTTCGGTTCATCCCGACACCGGAAAAACCTACCGCTGGCGCAGCCCATTCAAAGGCAAGATGCCCGCTGCGCCCTCCACCCTGCTCGACGCGATTTCGCGACCGGCTCGCTCGGATGAGGCGAGCGGCGGAGGCCAATACACGCAAGAGCAAATCGCGCGAGCGCTCGAAGCCCTGGACCCGACAGAGTTCAGGGATCACGACACATGGCTTCGCCTAATGATGGCGTGCCATCACGCTTCGGATGGTGACGCGCGGCATGAGTTCATCGAATGGTCAACGATGGACCCAAGCTATGCTCATGACGCCGATATCATCGGGCGGCGTTGGGACAGCTTGCACGGGGAAAAGGCCGGGGCCATCACCTATCGCACGCTGAACAAGATTCTCGCCGATCACGGCGCAGCGTCTCGGCAGGTCGCGGGCGACATTGACGACGACTTCGAGGGCGAGCCGACCGAAGACGACGAAGGTGAGCTGGAGCGGGGTGGCGAGGTCATGGCCGTAGAAGCGCGCGGCCTCAAGGTGAATCGCAACAGCATTGCCGCCGACACTTTCACCAACGCGCTTGCGGCCGTCGCGAAGTCTGGGCTCTCACCAGCATGGGATGAACTGCGACAGAACGTCGTTTTCCGGGCGGACCGCTTGCCGTGGGATGACTCTTTTGGCCGCCTGCTCAATGATCACGTGCTGCGGCTCCTGCGAATGTTCTTCGTGCAGCAGCACCAGGGTGTTGACTATCAACCGGGCGCGGATCACCTGTTCAACGCCCTGGCAGGCATTGCCTACACACACAAATTCAATCCGGTCCTTGAGTACCTGGAGTCGCTCACGTGGGATGGCACGAAGCGGGTTGAGCGGCTTTTCTCCGACTACTTCCAATGCGGAGATGACGCCTACACGCGGGCGATTTCTGTGGCCTTCGCGGTTGGCGCCGTGCGGCGCATGCGCAAACCGGGCTCTAAGTTCGACACCATGCCGGTGTTGAAGGGTGCCCAGGGCGTCGGCAAGTCGTCCGGCCTAAAGGCGCTCTTTGGAGCGGAGTGGGTGAACGACACGGACCTGGGCAACCTGCGCGACAAGGACGCGCCGTTGAAGCTTCGCGGGAAGTGGCTCCACGAGTTCGCGGAAATCGAGTCGCTCACGCGGGCTGAGACGGGACAACTTAAGGCATTCATTTCGAGCGCCACGGATCGCCAACGCGACCCCTACGGCAAAATCGCGGAAGACCAGCCTAGGCGGTGCGTCTTTGCCGCAACCGTCAATGAGGGCGGCTATCTAAAGGACTCAACGGGCAGCCGCCGCTTTTGGCCCTTGGACGTCACCGGGCGAATAGACGTGGCGCGGATCGCGGCGGACCGGGACCAGCTATGGGCCGAAGCCGCCGCCCTTGAGGCTCAGGGCACCTCTGACGTGCTGCCGGAACGGTTATGGGCGACGGCGGCCGAACGGCAGGCAGATCAAACCAGCGACGATCCTTGGGGCGATGCGCTGGCGGACTTTCTTGAGCGGCGGGAATGGGAGCACGCCATGTACCTGCCGTACGACGATGACCTCTCCCCGCCCCCGTCGGATCGAGTCCACACGTCAGAGCTTTTCGAGGAATTACAGATCGCGCCCGAAAGCCGCACGAAGGACAAGGCACAACGTCTGCGAACCGTGATGGAAAGTGCCTTGGGCTGGCGGCATCGGCGCAATGTACGTGTTGGTGACAGGATTGGGGCCGGATACGCCCGCGTCTAGACGTAGAGGGCGTGTAAACGATGTGTAGATGATGGCGCGGCGCGCCAACCTCTTGATCCGGCTAGTTTGTAGATGATGTAGAGCATGTAGATGATCACATATTAATAGGGGCAGTAAGCTGCACGATATTGCTACGAATGCGACACGGTAGGAGCGCCCTAAACATACCCCCTCTATAGAGCGCACACTCGACGCTCTACATCATCTACACTCCGGGTGGCCGTCGCTGGTACGGAGCAGCGCAAGTAGGGATAAAGAAAAGCGCTCCAGCCTGCGTTCACACCCGCGTTCAGGCAGCTCCTCGAATATTTCGAACGGGTCCCTTTTTGCGCAAAATCCTATGCGGGCATTATCGGGGCGCGTTCTCTCAATTTCCGGTGGCTTTTTTTTATTTTGACTTACGACCGCTAGGCCAGGGAGAGAAGCGGGAGAACGGCAGACGCTACCGGACGACAGATTCGTTAGTTGAGGCATCACATGCCTTCATACGACAAAGACGGCATGAACATGCAACGCAGCACGGTCCTTTCAGCCCGCCTCATTGCGGATGCCGAATTCAACACCATCGGGCGTGACCCAGCAGCTAATCAACGTCCCCTTACGCTCGAAGCGAAAACCATCGGAGGCACGCCATGTCTGACCAGTATACCAAGCGCGATGTTGCCCGCATTTTCGGGGTGCCAGTTAGCGAAGTGACAAAGTGGGTCAACGACGGCTGCCCGTGCGAGCCATCCGGCAAACTTCGAAGCGCCCTACTATTCGACATGCCGAAGACCTTTCGATGGTGGTTGCTTTACCGCGCAGAGCAACACTCTCCTCATGCCGCAGCACTAATGAAACGCGAACTGCAAATCGCACAGTTGGAAGCACAATTGGAACAATTGCGGGGAACGCCATGATCGAGCCCTCCCCAAGTTGGGAATACTCCAACAAAGCGAATTAAAGGCCATACTCTTCTGCTAGGATGCGCAATGCATTTGCGCTTGTATGAGCCGCATAGTGGCGATATCGATCGTCTTTGCTTTCGTCCGCAAAATCCGAGACGCCTTTCAATATGATTGCTTCGGGTTGCGGAGCAACCGCTTCTGACGAGGCAGCCATTACACCGTAACCCTCCATGTCAACGCCGAGAATTTTTCGATTCTGTTGCTTGATGTTTTCGAACAATTGTTGATTCGCGAGTACTGCCGCCCCCGAAGCCAATGGCCCAACATGAACCCGCAGAACGACATCGGGTTTTTGACCATGAAAGCTCCCTCGAATCTCATCTAGCATTTTCTTGTCGGCTTGCAGCCTCTCCACCGCGCCCCTCAGGCGCGTGGAAAGGCTATAGGGCTGCGGTGCCGGCTCAAATACCGGTGTCTTATCACGTATTGAATGCTTGCCACTCCCATAATCCCAGCTCGGATTTGCAGCAATAATGTCGCCTGGGTTAAGCTCCGCCTTGTTCCCAGCGCATATCCCACACATCGCGACACAACGAGGCCGAAACGTACTGATCATCTTCATCGTCAGCACAGCGGCCAACGGCATACCCATGCCTGCTGCTCGCGCGATAATCACGTTGCCTGAGCCACCGGACGAGCGGCGATAGCTGCCCTCGTAATAAACCGTCGCATCCGTCGAAAGACGGATCGGCTTCCAGTTCCAATCGAGGCGCTGCAACGCCGTCAATTCCGGTTCTTGGAGCGCCGTTACCACGCATAGATCACATGAGAAGGTTGCCTTCTCTGATTGAGCCGCTATGGCGGCAATAATGTGCCGCGCCTTTGCCTTCAACTGTTCAAGCCAAGCATCGGAAGTACGGTCGTAAAGAACTACAGACCAAAGATCGTTACCGAATCGGGCAGCGGCACTTGCATAGACATCCTCGTATGCCGTCAAACCAACGAGGTGGCCCGGCCGCTTGTAACCGGGCCGAGTCAATACCTCATAGAGAAGATCAAGCCCTCCGAGCCTCTGGGGCATCGGATCATCGGCGCGAAGAGGGAGTGTTATGTCGAGAATAACAAGATCAAAGACCCTATCACGCAACTCTCGCTTCGCAGAAGTCTGGTCGTTGACGATGGAAATCGCACCCGGACCGATAACGGCGCTCAGCCCTTCTGCAACTTCTTTTGCTTTTTCCGCGTTGTCATCAACTATCAATACGCTCAACGACATCCCGAAACCTCTGGAATCGATGTTTCCAGTTTTTCAATAAGCTCGCTTGTCCAATCGTAAATTGACGCGTGATAATATACTGCTCCTTTGTATAAGGTCGGAAATGTTGCCCTTAGTTCTTCATCTAATTGGACAAGTCCTTTGTCATTTGGCGGATCACCAAACGTTTCAAATTGCGTTATAACCACCACAGCTGGCGACAGGCCAAAGCGTTTCGTTTGCCTAAGAAACTCTTCACCGCCGAAGGCGTGAAGGCCGCCTGCCGTCGCCCCTTCTTCCAAATCGTAGTTCGGTAGCGTCATATCCAGCAATACAATCTCTGGCTTCTCCGACTTCAACTTTCGCAAGGCCGAAATCAGCGAAGACGCCACCTTCACCTCCAACTTCGGAAAGGTAGCACGCAGCAGCTCGAGTACCTGCTGGCGCTTGTTGTCGTCATCCTCAACCAACAATAGCTTCATGATCTCGACCTGCGGGAATCTCGATTTCGGTGATCTGGACACCAAATTTTACAAAGAAAATCATCTTCTCTCTATCAAGGACAAATTCAAGAGCCGGACGCTGGTCGCTGCCCCGAATGAGTTTGGCAAGCTTCGGCAGCCCAGTACCCCCCTCATGACGCACTGCGCTGAGATATGCCCCACTCTCAATAATCGTCCGCGCAGCGTCGATCCTGGCCAAATTTTGCTCAACATCGGTACCTGGAGCGATATCGTTCTCCACTGACACCCAGAGCTTTTGATTATGCACCCACGCCTTAATGCAGATCGAGGGCCTTACAGGATAGCCCGAATAGAGGATTATGTTCTCAAATAGAACGAACATTATATCTGAAAATAGCCTTAGTGCGCCTCGCAGTTTCGGCAACTCAGTTATATCCAATGACAAGCGAGGATCGAAGTTTGGATGAAAGCTCTTAATCGTTGCTAGCGAAATATCGATCAGTTCAGATAAGGCGAATTGGACTGCGCTACTTGGCGTTGGCTCAACAAACCAATCACGCATAGCGTCCAGTCGAAAACCAACTTCAGTTCGCGCCCTGCGAATAGCGTCAGCCAACCGGCCAACAGCTGGAGCCGACGACAATGCACCTATGTCACGCTCTAGCTCATCGAAACGGTCGCGAATGCTGGCGCGCAACTCAGTATCTATATAGCTGCGGACAGACACGAGATTGCTTTCAAGCAAGCCCCAGAAAAGATCAAAGCAAAGCGTCAAAAAATCATCAAATGGAGTGGTCGATTTCACTTCCGTCGCCAAACTATAGACGCTCAACTCGGGCAATTTCAGATCGAAGAGCCCATCTGGCTTTTCCGCACGCTTGACCTGGATTAGGCGGTCCGTAACGTCCGATAATAGGGAATCATACTGTTTTGAGAACTCTGCTAGTCGCGCCCCCACAGCACTGACTTCATACGGAGAGCACTCAGCGGCCAACGCCTGAGCCCAATGTTGATTTCTTTGATACGCACCACTACTTGCATCCCTCCTTGTTACGATCTGTTCTTGTTCTACAGAGCTTCGCAGCTGGCCCGAGAGCGTTCCGTGTCTAACTCGGAGACTTAGATAACAATCCAATCCATGCTCTGTATTAAAAAGACATTCGTACATTATACGTGTAACCAGTTTCGCAAAAAGAGCGCTCGCCTCATTTACTGGCACATCGAAAAGCGATTCGGGGAGCTCACCAGCAGATACCGCCTTGAGCAACTCCTTCTGATAATTTTCATCCAGAACGGCAACGCCGGACCGTAGCAGCGCAATATACCGATCGTAATCCTCGCGCAAATTTCGCCCACACCAAACACGTAAGGCATCTTCATCTATTGAGACCTTACTTCGCTGCAACTCTTGTAATGCCTGCCGAATTGAGCGCGCTCTTACGATTTCGCGAGCGTTCTCTTCATATTTTTCAGCATTATCACTATCTACCTTCGCAAGCATCTGAGATATGGTGATTAGCTCATCTTCAAGTTCGTGCTCGCTCGCATATGCTATGGAGAGTCGGAGCACCGGCGCAGTACATACTTCGCTCAAAAAATACACTAATAAATCTTTCGCAGTTGGCGGACGATTGATGTCGATCTGAGAAGGACGCTCCAGTCCAAGAGAAGCGAGGTAGTCTTCACAAGCATATGACTTAAGTGAAGCAAAGCTAATGTCCCGATGCCGGGTAAGAAGGTCGTACAGGATGGGCTTCTCAACAAGATGGTTCAAACCTGAGGTGGCCTCCACGGCCGTGTGTACCTCCTCTAAAGGAGCCCACACCGCGAGACGTGTATCTTGTAGACACCATGACACTACCGAACGTAATGCATCCTCCACACGCCCCAATTCGATTTGACACAGAATTTCTGTACGCAAGAGAAGTTTCGTCGGAACTTTCAGCCGGGAAATTGCCGCTCTCGCCAGATGTAACGCCGAGTCGTAGTCACCGTTAGTCAAAGACGAGAATATTCGTAGCTCTTCGAGCTTTGAAGGACCCAGTTCCTCAGACGAGGAATCGGGAATTGGTGCGAGCCCCGCAAGAACACGAGCAACCGTGACCGACGGTCTCGAACCATAAACTTGAACTATTTGCTCAACGTATTTTTGCTGCGCCGGCCCCGGAATTAGAGGAATTGCGAACGGCTCCAAATTTGGAGTTGCCAAGAACCGTAAACGTCCAAATCCCAAGTCCGATATCAGGGACGGCGAGGTCACCTCCAGTGATTTGGCTATGCACCACTGGCCGATGTTGAGCTTGTCGAGCATGAGGCCGATCTTTAACAGTTCGGCAGCCGCTCTTGTTCCAGTCGCGCCCGGCTGTCTAATGTCGGCAAGGGTCGATCGAATACGGCCAATAATTGGATTTAATGGCGGGCTATTCGTTAGCGGCGTCTGGCAAGCAGCGATTTCCTCAAGTGATGAAGGGTTTCTATTATCGGACAGTGGGCACTCGGCTAACTCTGCATCTTGATAGACCAAGCTAGTCGGCAAGCTGTTGGACAAAGCCATGTCCATGCCGCGCAGCAGAGCAACCTTCTCGAGTCGCGTATCCCCGGTCAATCGGGCTAGTTGACCTGCAGCCTCCGCAAAATAAATGCTTGCGGGGCGATCTTCTGCCACAGAGGCAGCTGCGAGATCACCAAACATTTGAAACAGGTCAATAATGTTGGTTGAGCGTGCATTTGCTAGCAAAGCCGCTTCAGAATCAACCGTCGGAAACGATGATCTCAGCTGATAATTGATGTAGTTCCCAAGCACTGGAGGCACGTGCCATCGCTGGATGTACCGAGCGATTTGCCCCAAGAAGCGTTCGGCGCTCGTGTTATCTTCGGCGCGGACGCTCCACCAAAATGCAAAAAATCGAACGATATGACGTGCAGCCCGAATGTCGTCGCGACCGACAAACTCCTTCTGAGTCTCTATGCCTTTGCACAGTTGAAGAACCGCAATCCTTGACGAAATATTCCAGAGTGACGGACCAATTCGTGTCTCAATCCGATCAAGCGCATTCTCGACCTCTGCTAGATCAGCACTTAGAATTGCTTGTTCAAATTGGTATTTGAGGATCACAAAATCCTTCAGAAGCTCTACCTTGGCGTTAAGTAGCGCCACAACCCAACTGAACTCCCGATGAAAACTATCTGTTTGCGTAGGAAATGGTACGCTATGTAAGTCGCGCAGAGTCGTTGGCTCTAATGATTTCAATTCGTTGTACTTGAGCCAGCGCGTGCTCCAACCTGCGAGGTAACTCAACAAATGCGGAGGGGTAAAGTCCGCCGCAGCTTTCAAAGCTTCCCATTTGTCACTTGCGCCGCGAATGCTGTTCTTAAGGCGGCTTAGTTCACTGATCTTCTTCTTTTTCTTTCTACTAATTGGCACGGACCTGTCTCTTAAATGGTCAACTGAATAGAGGTCGGCTGTTTACGTCCCCAAGCCCTTCTTATCACGCTCCGAGGCGTTCAAGCGTAGGTTGTCCCCCTCATCTATCCACAAGGAAAGCGCCATCGTGAGTCGCACGCATCGTGTGGCGACCCGTGGCATTCGTTAGCTGACGCCCCTTTGCCCCTGCCCTAGACCCGATTTGCCTATTTCCAAGCTATTTGCGTGCAAAGGGTACGTTCTAGGAGTTTATTACTATGCCCCGCTCCCGTTCTACATTCAGGAAAAGAGATTTGCAGCTTGCCGTTGAGACGACCCGTGCCGCAGGATTAGAAATTGGGCGGGTTGAAATCGACCGGGATGGCAAGATCGTGGTGGTGACTGGCAAGCCGCCGGTCGTGGACGACCTGGACCGCGAACTTGCTGAGTTTGAGGCGAAGAGATGAAGATCGAATTGCACGGCTTGAATTGGGCCAAAGTGAAAGGCCGAACCTACTATTACGCTTGGCGCGGCGGCCCGCGTCTAAGCGGGGAACCGGGAACGCCGGAGTTCATCGCGAGCTATAACGAGGCAATTGCGAACCGCCGCGCGCCCGATACGTCGCGCTTCAAGTCGTTAGTCACGCTCTACAAGGCCAGCAACGACTACAAGAAGCTTGCCGATTCAACACGTGCGAATTGGGCACCGTGGCTTGACCGGATTGCGGATTACTTTGGCGATCTTCGGATTGCTCAATTCGACCGGCCCGAGAAGATTCGTCCGATCATTCGCCGCTGGCGCAATCAGTGGGCGGATCGGCCACGCTCTGCCGATTACGGAATGCAAGTGCTCTCGCGCGTGCTGTCTCATGCCGTTGATCCGCTCGGAAAGCTCGCGAGCAATCCATGTGAGGGCATCAAGCAACTCTACAGCAATGACCGTTCGGAAATCATCTGGACCGACGCGGACATTGCGCAGCTAAAGAAGGCGGGAGGCTCGCGCAAAATCGACGGCAAGAAAATGGAATTGCCGTGCTCGCCTGAAATCGCCCACGCCGTTGATCTTGCCGCGCATACTGGCCTGCGCCTCAGCGACCTCTTGCGCTTGTCGTGGTCGCATGTCGGGGAAGACGCCATTGTGTTGCCGACCGGCAAGAGCCGTGGCCGCCGCGAAGCGATCATTCCGCTATACGATGGATTGCGTGGCGTACTGGATCGAATCCCGAAGCGCTCAACGACGGTGTTGACCAGTAGCCGGGGCCGCCCCTGGACACCGGATGGCTTTGGTTCGTCGTTCAACAGCGCGAAGCACGACGCAAACATTGCCGATAAGGATTTGCACTTTCATGACCTACGCGGCACAGCGGCGACGAAGTTCTATCTCGCGGGTCTGCCAATCCGGGTGATCGCTGAGATTCTCGCCTGGAGCGAAGAGCAGGTTGAGCGGATCATTCGCCGCTACGTCGCTCGGGCAGCAGCAACCAAAGAGGTTATTCGACAGCTCAACAAAAAACAAAACAGCCTTTAGAAGCTGACCGGCCTATCACTTTTTCTCAAGCTCTTTCAAGCGCCAATCGATTCCTGCGTTCCAGCAAAGCGAGACGAACACTGGATCGCGAGCGCGCCAATAGCTTGCTTGCGTTTCCGTGACTAATTTGAGTGCTGCACGAACCACTTTTGGTAAATCAAGCTCCAATTCCTGCAAGGCAGCATCTAACGTTTGCTCGTGCAGCAGGACGTAATCATCTTTCCATTCGGCGCGATCTTTTTTGTAGAGCGCACTCAGCGGTTTCACTTTTGATTTCGGATCAAGGAAAATCGAGATGATCCTATATGACTCGTACAACGCTCTAAATTGAAGATGGCGGTCCTCCTCGACTTCCATAAATGAATCGCGATTTTGGTTCTCTCTAATGAAGTCGACAAAAGTACCGATCTGCGAAAGCAAATTTGTTACGTGGAAAGAGAAAGTCTGGTGATGGCGTTCCGTGTTACTGCACCAAGCAAATAGGGCCTTGCCTATATCGGATTCGAGATGAAGCTCTTCATGCAAGCGAAAACTGATCGAATCTTGTGTTTCAAGCTTGTCGTAGTTTTTTCGAATTTCATTTTTGACCGCCGCATAATGAACTTTCTTGGCGGCCAGGTCAGCTACAAGCAGAAATACAGGCACAGGCAAATTAAGCCAATAATTGGCCGTCGATGTTTTTATCGAGGGGCCACGTGCAGACCTGTCACCCGCCTTGCCTTCCCACTCAATTTGCTCGACCCCCTTGAGCTGGGCGGACACGAGTTCGCCGGTGATGTGCCCATCCTTCGACGCGACTTCAACATAGCAGTCGATTCCATAGTCGCGCTCGGACACTTCTCGAACGACCCATTCAGCGGGCGCAACCGACTGTAGCAGACGCCACGACTTGGTTTCGGTGACGTGGGTCTCAATGCGTTTGGGAAGCTTCACCCTACCACCTGCCGCATCGGACGTCCGCTAAAGGGCGGACCGCGAACAAACTCTTCAAAACCGCTCTCAAAACTCGGCCACGAAAATCCGCTAAGTTATGGAGCGGGCGAAGGGAATCGAACCCTCGTATGCAGCTTGGGAAGCTGCCGTTCTACCATTGAACTACGCCCGCGTCGGCCGGGACCATAGCGAAAGCAGGGGCGGTCCGGCAAGCAGGACGTCGTCTTGGCCAGCTTCAGCCTGTCGGCGCCCGACTTTTACGGGGCCCTAACCAGAGGCGAGCATTCCGTCCCGCGCAACGGGACGAACCGCTTGCAGACAGCATTCCCCCGGTTCCGACTTAACCAAATCTAATGCCTGTATCGCCCATAAGTTGCCGCGACGCCTGTTGCGGCCTCGGCGCCGCACGCGTGCCGTTCACGACATCGCTCCCTGACCGCTGCGTTCAACATCCGCCTTACGGGAAACTCTCGCCATGAGCACCATCGGAATCCGAGGGACTTTTTTCGACTTCGTCGACGACCCGTGGAAACACCTTGGCAAGGAGCAGGAAGCCGCCCGCTTCCACCAAGACGGTCTGCTGGTCGTGACCGACGGCATCATCCGTGAGTTCGGCGCCTACGATACGCTGGCAGCCGCCCATCCCGGCATTGCGATCACGCATATCAAAGACCGCATCATCGTTCCCGGCTTCATCGACGGCCACATTCATCTGCCGCAGACCCGCGTGCTCGGTGCCTATGGCGAGCAACTCCTGCCGTGGCTGCAGATGTCGATCTATCCTGAGGAGATCAAATACAAAGACCGCAATTATGCCCGCGAGGGCGTGAAGCGCTTTCTCGACGCGCTGCTCGCCGCCGGCACCACGACCTGCCAAGCCTTCACCAGTTCGTCGCCCGTCGCGACGGAAGAGCTTTTCGAGGAGGCGGGCCGGCGTAATATGCGCGTCATCTCTGGCCTCACCGGCATCGACCGCAACGCGCCGGCCGACTTCATCGACACGCCCGAGAATTTCTACCGCGACAGTAAACGGCTGATTGCGCA
>Ga0164243_10007996_pt1 | contig 15704 bp, 12 predicted proteins | sample OricompcompostOP_FD_108781 | JGI IMG/M metagenome (GOLD analysis project Ga0164243, IMG submission 108781) | Organic Plus compost microbial communities from Emeryville, California, USA - Original compost - Organic plus compost (OP) | ecosystem: Engineered > Solid waste > Mixed feedstock >...
CAAGAGTGGGCACAACACCCCGGCAGGCAACTACACGGTGATGAGCGAGCACGTCGGCTACACCATGGACTCCGGAACCTACGGCGTCCCCGCCGACACCCCGGGCGGCTACCGCACCTACGTGCAGTACGCCGTGCGCCTGTCCTACAGCGGGATCTTCTACCACTCCGCCCCGTGGTCGGTCGGCTCGCAGGGACGACGCAACGTCAGCCACGGCTGCCTCAACCTCTCGACGGCCGACACCAAATGGCTGATGGACCTGTCGAAGAAGGGCGACATCGTCACGGTCGTCAACAGCGGCGGCCCGCAACTCCAACCCACCGATGGCTGGAGCGTCTGGCAGCTGGACTGGCAGGGCTGGACCAGCAAGGCCTGAGTCTGCCGCGGGACAAGGTGATCGTCATGCGCCGAGCGCGGTCCTCAACACGGCCTCACTCTCGGCCGCCGGGCAGCCGGACGCCCCGGCCTCGAAGCGCGCCGTCATCCCGATGACGGTGACCTGGGCCGACGAACCCACCGCCGCCGTGACCGCACGCGGCCCGCATCACCGGAAAGCCGCGTGCCCCGTCAGGGCCTGCCCCAGCACCAGCTGATGCACCTCCGACGTCCCCTCGTAGGTGAGCACCGATTCGAGGTTGTTCGCGTGCCGCAGGACGGGGTACTCCAGGCTGATGCCGTTGGCGCCCAGCAGGGTCCGGCATTCGCGGGCAATGGCGATCGCTTCCCGGACGTTGTTCAGCTTGCCGGCACTCACCTGTTCCGGGCGCAGCTTGCCCGCATCCTTGAGGCGGCCGAGGTGTAACGCCAGCAGCATGCCCTTCCCCAGCTCCAGGGCCATGTCCGCAACCTTGAGCTGCGTCGCCTGGTAGGCGGCCAGCGGTTTGCCGAAGATGTCCCGCTCCCGGCTGTACGCGATCGTCGTCTCCAGGCAGTCGCGGGCGGCGCCCAGTGCACCGAAGACGATTCCGTACCTGGCCTCGTTCAAACAGGACAGTGGGCCCGACAGGCCACTCGCTTCCGGCAGCAGTGCCGAAGCGGGCAGGCGCACGTTGTCCAGCACGAGTTCGCTGGTGACCGACGCCCGAAGGGACAGCTTCCTGGTGATCTCCGGCGCCGAAAAGCCCGGCGTGTCCGTCGGCACGACGAAACCGCGGATCTTGTCCTCGGTCCGCGCCCACACCACGGCCACGTCCGCGACCGAACCGTTGGTGATCCACATCTTCGTGCCGTTGAGCACCCAGTCGGCACCGTCGCGCCGCGCGTAGGTGCGCATACCGGCCGGGTTCGAACCGAAATCCGGTTCCGTCAGACCGAAACAGCCGATCGCCTCGCCCGCGGCCATCCGCGGCAGCCACTCCTGCTTCTGCTCCTCCGAACCCCAGCGCCAGATCGCGAACATCGCCAGCGACCCCTGCACCGACACGAGGCTCCGCAGCCCGGAATCCGCCGCCTCCAGTTCCAGGCACGCCAGACCGTAGGCGGTGGCGCTGGTGCCGGCGCATCCGTAGCCCTCCAGGTGCATGCCGAGTACCCCGAGTTTGCCCAGCTCCCTGGCCAGCTCACGAGCCGGGATCGCGGCGTTCTCGAACCATTCCGGCAGATGCGGCCGGATGCGGTCGGTGGTGAAGTCCCGCACCGTGTCGCGGATGGCGCGATCGTCCGCACCGATGAGTTCCTCGGTGCCGAACAGGCCGAGCGGCGTGTCCATGAATCCGTCCCTTCGCTACAGGAAAGCGCTGACGCCGGTCTCGGCGCGGCCGATGAGCAGTTTCTGAATCTGGCTGGTGCCCTCGTACAGCGTCATCACCCGGGCGTCGCGCAGATACTTCTGCACCGGGTACTCGTCGATGTAGCCGTAACCGCCGAAGATCTGGATCGCCTGGTTGGCCGCGCGCACCGCGGCCTCGCTCGCGTAGTACTTCGCCTTCGACGCCTCGACCCCGAACGGTTCACCCCGCTCGATCAGCTCCGCGGCACGCCAGACGAGCAGCCGCGCCGCGTCCAGCTCGACCGACATGTCGGCGATCATGTCCTGGATCAGCTGGAACGACGCGAGCTTGCGCCCGAACTGCTCTCGCTGGGTCGCGTAGCCGACCACGGTTTCGAGGCAGCCCATGATGATTCCCACGCACCCCGCGCCGACGGACACGCGGCCCTTGTCCAGCGACCGCATGGCGATCGAGAAGCCCTGCCCCTCCGCTCCGAGCCGGGCCGAAGCCGGGACGCGCACGTCGGTGAGGTAGACCTCGCCGGTCGCCTGCCCGCGCAGGCCGAGCTTTCCCTTGATCTCCCTGGTCTCGAAGCCCGCGGTGCTCGTGGGCACGAGGAAGGCCGACACACCCTTGGGGCCCGGTCCGCCGGTGCGCGCGAACACCAGGCAGACGTCGGCCCAGGTGGCGTTCGTGATGAACATCTTCTGTCCATTGAGGACATACTCGTCGCCTTGCCGGACCGCGCGGGTCTTGAGGTTCCCGGCGTCGGAACCCGTGTCGGGTTCGGTGAGGCCGAAACAGGCGAGCACCTCGCCGGTGGCGATCCCTGGCAGCCAGCGTCGTTTCTGTTCCTCGGTGCCGTGGGACAGGATCACCTTGCCCACGAGCCCCATCGACACCGAAACGATGCCGCGCACCGCCGAGTCGGCTCGGCCGAGTTCCTCCATGCCGATGCAGTAGGTAAGGTAGTCGCCGCCGAGCCCGCCATACTCCTCGGGAATGGTGAGGCCGAAGAAGCCCATCTCCCCGAGCTTGGGAATCACCGCGGTGTCAACGGATTCCCGCCGGTCCCACTCCGCGCGGTGGGCGACGACCTCGTGGTCGAGGAAGTCGCGGGCGTACTCGCGGAACTTGCGCTGGTCGTCGGTCGGAATCATGCGTCGCCTCCCACGCGTGCCCGTAGCTGGAACTTCTGGATCTTGCCGCTGGCCGTACGCGGCAACTCGTCGAGCAGTTCCAGGCGCTCGGGCCAGTACTGCTTCGCGACGCCCTTTTCCGCCAGGAAGGCCCGCATCTTCTCGAAACTCAGCGCCTGGGCACCGGGCTTGAGCACGACGCAGGCGCAGGCCCGCTCCTGCAGCCGCGGATCGGGTGTCGCGACCACGGCCACCGCCTCGATGTCCGGGTGTTCGTAGAGCACGTTCTCGACGTAGGCGACCGGGATGTTCTCGCCGCCGCGGATGATCACGTCCTTCGTGCGGCCCGCGATGCGCAGGTACCCGTCCGCGTCGATCGTCGCGAGGTCGCCCGTGTCGAACCACTCGCCGTCGAAACAGGACTTCGTCATCTCCAGCCGGTCGGCGTAGCCGACGAACAGGAACGGTCCGCTCACCTGAAGCCGGCCCTCGGTACCCGGCGGGAGCACCGCGCCATCGGAGTCCACGACCCGGATCCGCATGCCCGGCCACGGATAACCGTCGGTGTCAATGATCTTCTCGTCCGGATCGCCGGGAATGCCAAGCGTGACAAGGCCGTTCTCGCTCTGCCCCCAGCCGCCCAGCACCACCATGCCGGGTAGCTTGCGCCGCGCCTGCCGCACGAGCGCACGCGGAATCGGCGCACCCATGCAGCAGAACCGTTGCAGCGACGACAAATCGTGCTCGGCGAGGTTCGGCGCCGACAGCAGGTCGTGCAGGAACGGGGTCGCCGCCGAGGTGTAGGTGATGCCGTGCTCGGCGACCAGCTCCACGAACCGCCGCGCGTCCCACACGTCCTGCAGCACGCAACTCGCCCCGTTCTGCACCGGAAGCCGTGCCCCGTAAAGGAACCCCGTGAGATGCGCGAGCGTCGAGGCCATGTGCACGACGCTGTCGGCGGTGATGCCCAGCCGCCCGGACAGCGGGTTGTTCGCCGCGATGGCCGTGTTGTGCGTGTGCATCACCCCCTTCGGCTCCCCCGTCGTGCCCGAGGTGAAGATCAGCAACGTGACGTCGTTGGGATCGGGCCGCAGCTCCGCGAGCGACGCGGGATCGCGCCGCTGTTCCCACGGCGTCGCGGCGAAGGAGTCCCACGACGAGCCGACCACCAGCACATGCTCCAGTTGCGGCCAGCCCGGGCGCAGCTTCTCGACCATGGCCGGGTAGTCGAACCCGCGGAACTGCTGCGGCACCACGAGAACCTTCGACCTGGCCAGCCCGACCATGAAGCCGACCTCGCGCTCGCGGTAGATCGGGATGAGCGGGTTGCTGATCGCGCCGATGCGACTCGCCGCGTAGTGCACCACGATCCACTCGATCCAGTTGGGCAGCTGGAACGACACCACGTCGCCGGGTTCGACACCGAGTTCCAGCAGCCCGAGCGCGCACCGGTCGACCTCGCGTTTCAGCGAGCCGTAGGTGATCGTGCGGCGGGAATCGATGAACGCGGTCTTGTCCGGCGTCGCGGCCGCCACCTCGTCGAGATGGTCGGTGATGGTGCGGTTGACCCAGTACCCGGCACGGGTGTGGGCTTCGATCTGCTCGTCGTTGAGGATCGTCGCGAAGGACATGGGAGGGCTCCGGTCAGCTCATGGTGAGGCCGCCGCTGACGCTGACGGTCTGTCCGGTGACGTAGTTCGCCTCGTCCGAGGCGAGGAACGCGACCACGTTGGCGAGGTCGCCCGGCTGCGCGAGCCGGCGGAACGGGATCGCCTTGGTCAGCGCGTCCCGCAGTTTCGGGTTGTCGCCACCGATCGAGGCGAACAACGCGGTGTCCGCGGGACCGGGGCAGACCGCGTTCGCGTTGACCTGGCTGCGCGCCAGCTCGCGGGCGATCGATTTGGTGAACGCGATGACGCCGCCCTTGGCCGCCGAGTACACGGCCTCGCCGGACGAGCCGACGCGGCCGGCGTCGGAGGCGATGTTGACGACCGAACCGGCACCCTGCTCCGCCATGACGGGCAGCACGGTGCGGCACGTGTTGAGCACGCCGTACAGATTGATCCGCACGACGCGGTCCCAGTCGGCCGGATCGGAGTCCACGAACGGGCCCGCCTTGTCCCAGCCGGCGTTGTTGACCAGTACGTCGATGCGACCGAACTGGTTGCGCACCTGCTCGACCATGGCATCGACGGATTCGCGTGAGGTGACGTCGGTGTGCACGCCGACGCCGCCGATCCCGGCCGCGGTCTCCTTGGCGGTGGTCTCGTTGATGTCGGTGACGACGACGGTCGCGCCCTCGGCGGCCAGCTTCTCCGCGATGCCGCGGCCGATGCCCTGGCCCGCGCCGGTGACGATGGCGATCTTGCCGGTCAGCTTGCCCATGCTGGAAGTCCTTTCACGGTGCGTACGCCCGGCCGAGCAGGTTGCGGGCGATGACGAGCTTCGAGACCTGCGCCGTGCCGTCCCCGATTTCGAGGCCGATGACGTCACGCAGGCGCTGCCCGATCGGGCTCTCACTGGAGTAGGCGAGATGCCCGAAGGTCAGCAGGCACTGGTGGATGACCTCGGCGGCCAGTTTCGGTGCCCAGAACTTGGCCATCGCGGCCTCGGTGCTGTGCTCCAAGTCGTTGTCCTTGCGCCACAACGCCTCGTAACACACATGCCGGGCACCCCTGAGGTAGGTGGCGTACTCGGCGAGCGGGAACGACACGCCCTGAAACCTGCCGATCGGACTGCCGAAGGCGACGCGGTCGCGGGACCACTGCAGCGCTTCCTCCAGCGAAACCTGTGCCGCGCCAAGGCAAGCGAGCCCGATGATCGCGCGCGAATAGTCGAAGCCCTGCATCACCGACACGAACCCGTCGCCCTCGCCGCCGACCATCCGGTCGTGCGCCACGGGCAGGCCGTCGAAATGCAGCGACGCCCGGCCGATGGCGCGGCTGCCCAGGTCGTCGAAGGCGGTGCGCGAGACGTAACGTTCGTCGAGGTCGACCCAGAAAGCGCTTACCCCACGCGCGCCGGGCCCGCCGGTACGGGCGAGCACGAGCGCGACGTCCGCGGCGGCGCCCAGGGTGATGGAGGTCTTCTCGCCGGTCAGGCGCCAGCCGTCGCCATCGCGTTCGGCCCTCATCTCCAGTTTCGCCGCGTCGGTGCCGTGCTCGGGTTCGGTGATGCAGAACGCCGGCACGGCCTCACCGGACGCGATCGGCGGCAACCACGCGGCCTGCTGTTCCTCGGTGGCGTTGCGGGTGAGGATGTCGCTGACCAGCGCGCTGACGATGATCAGGTAGCTCGCGTTGAAATCTCCGCGGGCGACCTCCTCCGCGGCCATCCCGGCGATCGCCGCACTGGCCTCCTGGCCGCCGTGGCGTTCCGGGATGCGCAACCCGGTCAGGCCCATCCCCGCCATCCCGGCCACCAGTTCCGGCCGCAGCTTGGCCGCCTTGTCGTCGGACTGGTAGTGCGGTGCGAGCACCTTGGTGGCGAACCGGCGCAGCTCCCGGCGGTAGGCGTCCTCGTCCTCGGCGAAGGTGAAGTCCATGATCAGTGCCAGTTCACGTGGGAGTTGAAGTCGGGCTTGCGTTTCTCGGCGAACGCGGCCGCGCCCTCGAGCCCCTCTGGCGACGCGGTGAACAGGTCCAGCGCCGACATGGCCAAATTGGACAGTCCGGCCTGGTGGTCGGTGTCGGCGTTGAAGGACTGCTTGCAGAACCGGATCGCGGTGGGGCTCTTCTCCGCGACCTCACGGGCCCAGTCCTTCGCGGTCTTGAGCAGCTCGCCGGCGGGCACCACGGTGTTGACCAGCCCCATGCGCTCGGCCTCGGCGGCGTCGTACTGCCGGCACCAGAACCAGATCTCGCGCGCCTTCTTCTCGCCGACCACCCGGGCGAGGTAGGCGGTGCCGAAACCGGCGTCGAACGAACCGACCTTCGGCCCGGCCTGGCCGAAACGGGCGGTCTCGCTGGCGATCGTCACGTCGCAGAGCACGTGCAGTACGTGCCCGCCGCCGACCGCGATGCCGTTGACCGCGGCGATCACCGGCTTGGGGATGTCGCGGATCAGCTTGTGCAGGTAGCCGATCTCGAACATGCCGCTCTCGGTGGGGCCGTAGTCCCCGGTCTCCGCGCGCTGCTTCACGTCGCCGCCGGTGCAGAACGCCTTCTCACCCGCGCCGGTGAGGATCACCGCCTGGACCTGCCGGTCGGCCCACGCGGCACGGAAGGCCCTGATCAGCTCTTCGACCGTTTTGCCGCGGAACGCGTTGTAGCGCTCGGGCCGGTTGATCGTGATGACCGCGGCCGGCCCGTCGAGCTCGTACCGGATGTCCTCGTAGTCCTGACTCGCCACCGTCGTCTCCTTCGTCGATCGGATGTCTACCACGATGACAAACTTTGACTCTTGAGTCAATACTTGATTCAGAGGTAGACAAGAAAGAGGCCGTGACCGCGCGGGGCGGTCACGGCCTCTTCCAGGCTCCGGACGGGCTACAGGTCGAGCACCAGGCGGCGGCCGCAGGCGCGCGAAACACAGATCATCATCGTGTCGTTCGCGGCTTGCTCGGCATCGGACAGCAGCGAGTCGCGGTGGTCCACGACGCCGTCGAGCACCGGCGTCTCGCAGGTGCCGCAGGTGCCCTCCTGGCACGAGGAGAGCACCGGCACGCCCGCCTCCTCGACGACCTGCAGGATCGACCGGTCCTCCGGCACGGTCAGCGTGATGCCGGACTGGGCGAGCTCGACCTCGAACTCGGTACGCTCACCGCTGTCGGCCCCCTCTTTCGGGGCGAACCGCTCGAAGTGCAGCGCGCCGGACGGCCACGACCGGCACAGCTCCTGCACCGCCGAGAGCAGCCGCTCCGGGCCGCAGCAGTACACCGCGGTGCGCCGCTGCGGTTTGCCCAGCAGGGTCTGCAGGTCCAGCAACCCGAGCTCGTCCTGCGGCCAGGCCGTCACCCGGTCCCCGTACTTCTGGACCAGCTCCTCGCGGAACGCCATCGACGACCGGCTGCGCCCGCCGTACACGAGCCGCCAGTCGGCGCCGCCCGCGTCGACCGCCGCGATCATCGGCAGGATCGGCGTGATGCCGATGCCGCCCGCGATGAACAGGTACCGCTTCGATTTCACCAGTCCGAAGTGGTTCCTCGGCCCGCGGATGCGGATCCGGTCCCCGTCGGCGAGTTCGTCGTGCACCAGCACCGAACCGCCCCTGCCCCCGGTTTCCCGCAACACGGCCACCTGCAGCACCGACCGGTCGCCCGGATCGCCGCACAGCGAGTACTGCCGCACGAGATCCGGGCGCAACACGAGGTCCAGGTGCGCGCCCGGTTCCCAAGGCGGCAACGGCTCGCCCTCGGGGTGGCGCAGCGTCAGCCGGACCACGTCATCGGCGACGACTTCCTTGCGCGCCAGCAGAACCTCGAGATCAAGCTCGGTCTTGGGAAGGGTGTTCACACTCATGACACTCCCACTCGTCGCGTCCTTCCCGAAGAGTCAAACGGCGCGCCGGGAAATCCGCGTGGCAGGGAAGTCAACTCCCCGTATCGAAACTCTCACGACCCAGGTCCGTAACGGTGAGAGCGCGGGAAGGTGGCCGAACCATACTGCCGGCGAAGGGATTCATTCAAACCCGTACGCAAATACTACACACCTGGCGCCACGAAGAACACAAGGAAAAGCCGCCCTTCCCGGAACCGGGAAGGGCGGCTATTTGACGAAAGCAGTCCTACGTAACCGTGAAGCGGACCGAGATGCGGTTGGCGTAGCGCTGGGGCCAGGTGCGGACCAGGCCGTAGTACTGCAGCGGCCAAGCGCAGACGATGATGTTGAGGCCGCGGCCTAGTTGTGCCATCAGCCGCTCCAGGAACTCCGATGCCTGCCTCGCGTCGAACGGGCCGCGCTTGGCCTGGAAGAACACCACGCCCCGGTTCGACATCGCGACGAGCACGTTGACATCGCCGAAATAGTCACGGAAACCCGACATCAGGTTCTGCCGTCCCGCCACCGGGCCGCGTTGTGGTTGCACCGGCGCGTGCGGTCGTGTCCAGGCCAGCCATAGTATTTCCGCCTGCGGGATCCAGTCGTTGCCGGTCACTCCGCGCATGCCCCGGCGCGCGACCGGCACGGTGCCGGTGCCCCGCCGGTTGTCCAGCAGCCGCCGTTCCTCGATAAGGCCCCAGCGGACCAGGTACTTCGAGACCGTCGCCGGGCTGAGCAGGATCCGGAACTCCCGGTTGACCAGTTCTACGATCGCCTGCCCGGTCCACAACCGGTGCGGCATCCCGAGCCGGTCCGGCGTACCGTCCACAATGGTCCGTACGATCCAGGCCTGCTGTGCCGGGGACAACGCCATCTGCTCACCCGGCCGCCTGCCACGGCGTTTCGGCCGGAACGAGTCCTCGCCCATCCGCTGATAGGCCGAAACCCACACGCCGACCGTTTTCCGCGACACCCCGAAAAGACGCGCCACCTCCGTTTGCGAAGCCCCCGCCTCGACCGCCGCGACGGCCCGGCGACGCAGGGCTTCCAGCGCGTCGGCGGACAGGCTGCGCGCGTCCCGGGTGGCCATGTCAGCGCGCACGGGGAGTCGGGATGGGCTGTCGCCGCCGCCTGATCAGGTTGATCAGCGCGTCGGCGAGGACGAATACCAGCAGGCTCGCGCCGAACACCGGCATGAACCAGGCGAGCACCGCGACGGCCACGAGTGCCAGCGTCAGCGGCAGCGGGGCCAGTTGCCGCCACGACGCGGGCGGCACCGCGGCCCACTTGCTCTTGTACGGGTTCTTGATCCACCACATTCGATATCCCAGCAGTATCAGCGCGATCAGCCCGGCGGCGAGCACCGTCAGGACGATCTGGTTGGCGAGACCGAACAAAGTGCCGGTGTGGAACTCGGTGCCCAGCGCGGTCAGCTTCGCGAGCGGCGAGTAGTCGCCCCACCCGATCCGGTCGAGCACGGCGGAGGTGTAGGGATCGATCGCGATGCTGTCGCGGTGCATGGGCAGGCCGGGCGAGATCTCCCGCACCGTGTAGACCGCGCCGGGCGTCGCGACAAGTTCGCCGTCGAGACCGGATTTGCGTGCGACGCTCAGCGCCTGGTCGATCCCGATCGGTGTGCCGCCGGGCGGCGCCGGCACGCTGGTCACGGTGAGGGTGGGCGCGTGCAACCGCAACGGATCGGCCGACCGGTCCGTCCTGCCGCCGGCGAACTGCGACATCAGCAGGCCGGAGAGGCCCAGCAGGAGCAGGCCGATCGTGAGCCACAGCCCGAGCGGACCGTGCACCGCCCGCAGCCGGCCCCAGCCGTCCGTCGCCGCGCGCGTCGACGGCACGAGAAGTTCCTTTGCCGTCAACCGTTTTCGGCGTTTCGGTTGCGCGAGCCACAGCACCAGCCCGCCGATGATCAGGATCGGCAGCCAGCTCGCCCCGAGTTCGGCGTAGACGCGGCCGACCTCGCCGAGATGGAAGTCCGCGTGCAGATCACGCAGCCACGTGTTGGCGGGCAGCTTTCCGTCCACTGTGGTCAGTTCGCTGCTGATGAAATTGGTGTACGGGTCGACGAAGACCGTGCGCTCCTGCATTCCGTAGCCCGACTCGTGCAGGCCGGGCACCTCCACGACCACGCGGGTGGTGCGATCCGGCGCGGGCGGCGGGATGACCTGCTTCAGCCAGCCCTCCGGATGCGCGTTCAGCGCGGCCGCCACCTGCTCGGACACCGGATGCGCGGTGCCCTGCCCGTCGGTCACGTACAGCGCCGACTGGTACAGGCCGTCGTGGATCTGCGGGCTGAACACGTAGACAAGCCCGGTCAGCGCCAGTACCAGCAGGAACGGTGCGACGACGAGCCCGGCCATGAAGTGCAGGCGCCGCGCGAGCAGGCGTACCGCGAGCATTCCGCCCGCACTGGCCCGCCGCGGCTTGGCTCTGACGGTTCGCGTGTGCGTGGACAACGTGACTCCTCGACGTGCTCAGCGGCGGTCAGGCGGGAACGTCGACGACGCCGTAGATCGTCTCCTGCTTGCCGTCGGCGGACCTGACCGTCAGCTCCAGCTCCCACTGACCGGGGCCGGGAACGCTGACCGTGCCGGTGGAGTAGCCGGTGCCCGCGGGACGCAGCGGGACGGGAATGGGCGGCTGGGCCGGGTCCGGTGGGTTGAACGCGACCGAGACCGCCGGCCCGTCCTTCCCCGCGTCGGCGGCGTCGAGCACGGAGACGTGCACGTCGTTGGTGCCGATCTTGCCCGGGGTGACGGCGAGATCCAGCAATCCCTTGTCCACGCCCGTGTCGAACATCAGGCGCACCGGCGCCGCCTGCGTGCGTTCAGCGGTGCCGCCGATGGGCACGACGAACACCCAGGTGACCGCGACGGCGGCGGCGCAGCCGAGCACTGTCACCGCACGCGCCCAGCGTTCGCGCCTCGTCCCGGCCAGTTCGCTCGTCATCAGCTGCGCGATGGCGAGCCCGCCGAGCGCCAGCACGGCAAGCCGCGCGAAGAACACCGCCCCCGCACCGGAATCGACCGTGCCCGGCAGGGTTTTGAAGGCCTCGGTCAGTGGTGCGCGCGTCGTGTACGGGCCGAATACCAGCAGTGAGGCGAGCGTGAAACCGATCGCGGCGAACCACGCGTACATCGCCACCCGCCGGGCCGGCCCGTCGCCGACCGGCCGGAACGCGGCCAGCAGCGCCACGCCGCCGAGCACCACGAACGCCGCCAGCGCGCCGAACTGTGCGATCTCGTAGGCCACCGTCACCGCGATAGTGGGGCGGCTCGGCAGAACCGGCGCGTCCTGCACCGGACTGCGTGAGGCGAGGTCGAAGGTGAAGGTGCCGTTCGCCGCCGCGGCACCGGCGGGGACACGCCACGCGACCGAGTAGGTGCCCGCGTACTTCTGCTTCGGCAGTGGCACGGAAATCGTGTCGGCGCGGCCGCCGGCGTGCGCCGGGCGGCCGGGGTCGATCGGCCGGTGGTAGGGATCGGTCAGCCGGACCGTCGCGAGGTTCGCGTTGACCGGGCGGTCGAACGTGAGCACCAGATTGTCGGGCCGGGCGGTGGAATTGACGCCCGGCGAGGTGGCACGCAGCACGGGAAGATCGGACGAGGGCGGTGACGCGATCGAGAGCAGGGTGCCCCAGCAGGCGAGCACCAGCAGCCCGAAGGCGATCAGCCGCCGCGCCCCCGGAGTCCTGGTCCGCGAACCTTCCTGGACGGCCGTCATTTCCGCAGCACCTCCGGTACCTCTTCGGCTTCCGGCGCCGGTGATCGATCAGCACGCAGGCGCGCACGGATTCCGACGAGCGCGACGATGACGATCGCGAGGCCGAGCGCACCCCACATCAGTGCGAGCGCGGGGACATTGCTGCCGCCGGCACCGCTGTCACTCGCGGACTGCCCACCGGTGACCGAATCGGGAGTGTCGGAACCTTCGTTCGAACCAGCGAGAACCGGAGGTGCGGCGGCCGCGCCCGCAGGGCTCAGCGCGATGCTCGGCGCGTTGGCGCCGGTCCACTTCTCGACACGACCGTTCGAATAGGACTGTGTGATGTCGAGAGTCAGTGCGCCCTCGGCTGGCAACGGGCCAAGCGTGATGAGGAACTGCTCGAACTGGCGCGGGCCGACGGAACCGCCTTCGAGCACGATCGAGCCGACGACCTCGGTGATCGTCTTCTCGCCGGACCGCAACGGCTGGGCGAGTGGTCGGGAGGTGATCTTCGCGGTCCACCCCGGCGCCGCGGCGACCTCGGCGAAAGCGATGTTCCTGTCCTGCGGGACAAGGATTTCCAGTCGGGTGCTGGTGGTGTCGGTCTGCTGGTTCGCCATCCGGAAGGCGAACGTCGCGGTGTCACCGCCCTTGGCGGAACCGGGCACAATGGACACTTTGGCCTGCGCGGCCGGGGCGAAGATGAGTAGCGCCAGCAGAAACAGCGGGAACGCGGCGAGGACGCGGCGAAGGGACATGGCGGGATCTCCGGGGAGGAAGCCGCGGCCCGGGGCTGGCCAAGGGAAAGCCCCGGGCCGCGGTCTAGTGGGTGCTGGATGGACTACCGTTGAGCTGCTGCGGAATCAGCTCAGCCGATCGGGTTCAACTGCTGCGCGGTCAGCTTCGACCGCCACGGCTCGGGAACCTTCTGCGACCATCCGTTGTAGACCAGCGGAATCGGCAGCACACCCTGGCCGCCCATACCTGGCTGCCCACTGAGCGAACCGTCCGTCTTCGTGTCCGCGGTCGGCGCGAGCACCAACTGACCGGCGATGGCGGCGTCGGAGATGTCGCCGTCCATGTTCGGGTCGATGTCGATCACCTGTGCGGCATTGGAGAACTTGTTCGACACGTAGGCGTAGTACCCGCCGCCCTTCTTGGCACCGAAGTTGATGCCGTGGCAGCCGGCGTTACACGGCAGCTCCTTGACGACCTTGTCGGTCTTCGGGTTGATGACCGACACGGTGCCGCTGAACGTGTTGGCGGCCAGCAGCGCCTTGTCGTCGGGGCTGACGGGCAACTGGATGGTCAGGCCACCCCACGGCTTGGTGCCGTTGCGCCCCTTGACCGGATCGTAGTTCTCCCAGAGGTCGATGCTCGAGTTGTGCACCTTCTGACCGCTGGGGTTGACGCAGGCGTTCTCCGCGAGCGAGACACACGAGATGCTCCCGCCGAGGAAGTCGGCCATGTAGAACTTCGACTGGTCGGACATGGCGCCGGTCGCGATCGGCAGTTCGCCGGTCGGTTCCTTCTTCCACGTCCCGGTTTCGTTGTCCAGCACCGTGGCGTCGTACGGGTTGACGTTCGGCGTCAAGGTGGTCTTGCCGTCGGCGGTCAGCCAGAACGCGTGCGGATGCTGTGGCGGGGTGTTGGCACCGCCGGGACCGACGGGCAGTCTGCGGTCGATCTTCGTGGCACCCGGTGAGAGCTCCACGACATCGGTACCACCGTTGATGGCCACCTGTACCTGGTCGGTATCGGTCCGGGTCATCACGTGTGACGGATCCGGACCGACATCGATCGTGCGGACGTGGGCACCTGTGTTCCGGTCGAACACGGACAGCTCGTCGTCGAACCATTCCGTCTGGTACAGGTACTTGTAGTCCTTGTCGGTCCACATGTTGTGCGGGTTGTTCATGTTGATGCTGGAACCGGAGATCTTGCGATCGACGGTCCAGTTCTCCACGTTCACCTTCGTGGCCGCACCGACATAGTCCTTACTCGAATACTCCTCCATCTGGGTGTCGATCCAGACCTCGCCCACACCAGGTGTCTTCGGTGGGCTCAGCTGGTCGAGAGTCTTCGGGTAGTTGAACTTCTTGTCGTAGTACGCGTCGAGAATCGGCACCAGCAGCGGGTTGCCCTGCTCGTCGTACTGCAGGATCGGCGCAGGCGGGAACACGGGGTTCCACTGCGACGACGAGGTGGTGCTGTAGTGCTGCCAGTTGTCCGGCACGGTGATCGTGAAGAACGACCGCACCAGCTGCTGGATGACGTCCGCGCTCGAGGGAACGGTCAGGTTCCGCGAGTTGACCTTGAGCTTCTTGCCGAAGTCGAGGCCGATGGTGAGCGGGTCGTCCACGACGGTCGCACCGAGCATGTACGGGTGGATCGTGCACGTCCACGCGTACAGACCGGGCTCGGTGAGCTGCGTCGAGTCCTCACCGGCGAACGCGCCCATCTGCTCGAAGTAGGGCGCCCCCTCCGGCCAGATCAGCGACGTGATGTCGTGCAGCGACTGGTTGTTCGGCGAAGCGATCTTGAAGCTCGCCGTGACTGCCGGCCCCTTCACCGCGAACGTGGCCAGGTCGTCGAGGGCCTTCTGCAGGTCCAAGCCGACCGGGAGGCTGTTCAGGCTGATCGGGGCGTCGGCGGGCAAGCCGGCCACCTGGCTCTGGAACTGGCCCAGCAGCCCCTCCGCCTTGGCCGCGCTGGGCGCGGCCTGCGGGTTGGTGGCCGCGATGTTCTTCACCGCGGACAGTGTGCTGTCCAGGTTGAGCAGGTCGGCCAGTCCACCGGTCAACGAGCCCAGCGCCGGGGCCGACTTCGTCGCGTCCGTGACGAGGCCGGTCAGCGAGTCGACGAGGTTGAGGTTCATCAGCCCGCTCGACTGCTGCGAGGTGAGCCCGCCCAGTCCGAGCGTGCCCTCCGGCAGACTCGGAATGATACCGCCGTCCAAAGCGGACGTTCCCAGCCGCGGCAGCTCCGCGACCGCGAGCGACCGGCCACCGAACAGGTTCAGCCCGGAGTCGAACCAGTTCCCGTTGCTGTCGTTGAGGTTGAACGTGATCGGTACCGGACCGACCCCGACCGGAAGCGCGTTGGCCGCCGGTAACGCGGCCACCGTCGAGGCGCCGACCGCGACGGCGGCCAGAGAGACCACCGCTTTCAGGCGCCTTCGCCTCCGCCTGCCTCCCGAAGGAGAATCTTCAGGCATGGGATTCCTTTCTGTATCCGTGGATCCACGGGCGCAAAAAAGTAAATCACAATGCACTGTTTCGGTACGTAAACCGGACGTAAAAATGATCCTCGGATATTTTCCCGCGCGCGTGAAGAAATGCGACTCGAAACAGCAGGTCAGCGGCCGGATTAAATACTTCCATCAATACCCGCGAAGTATTTTACCGGTGCGGCGTCGCCGCTTTTTCAGGCGCCCAGTGCCCAGCGTCGCACGAGTTGTGCGCTGACCGCGGTCAAGAGAAGTACGGCGAGCAGAATAGGCGGGGAAAGCTCACGCTGAGCATTCGGCAATGCTCTCGCGTCACCCGTTTGTGCCGCCGGCTGTGTATTCGGCACGGCGCGGGTGTCCACACCGTTGCCCGGCACGCCCGCGGTATTCAAACTGAACGACGCACCACTGGCCAGTAGCCCGGACAGCC
>Ga0164243_10007997_pt1 | contig 15704 bp, 16 predicted proteins | sample OricompcompostOP_FD_108781 | JGI IMG/M metagenome (GOLD analysis project Ga0164243, IMG submission 108781) | Organic Plus compost microbial communities from Emeryville, California, USA - Original compost - Organic plus compost (OP) | ecosystem: Engineered > Solid waste > Mixed feedstock >...
GTCGAGGTCGGCGCCAGCGTGCACTTCGACATGCAGACCTGGTCCGACCTGCAGCCCGGCGACCGCATCACGGTGCAGCGCGCGCCGCACACCGTGCGCTTCGTGCATCCCGAGGGATACAGCTTCTTCTCCACCCTGCGACGCAAGCTGCACTGGAACCTGATGCCGCAGGCCTCCGACAACGTAGAGTAGCCCGACGCGCCCGCCATGCTGCGCACCCTGCATATCCGCGACTTCGTCATCGTCGAGCAGACCGAGATCCACTTCGGTCCCGGCTTCACCGTCTTCTCCGGCGAGACCGGCGCGGGCAAATCCATCCTGATCGACGCCCTGGCCCTGGCCCTGGGCGAGCGCGGCGACGCCAGCGTGCTGCGCGAAGGCGCCGCGCGGGCCGACGTCACCGCCGTGTTCGACACGCCCGACGACCTGCAGCCCTGGCTGGCCGAGCGCGACCTGGACGCCGGCCCCGAGCTGGCGCTGCGCCGCGTCATCGACGCACAAGGCCGCAGCCGCGCCTATCTCAATGGCACGCCCGTCACCGTGGCGCTGCTGCGCGAACTGGGCGACAACCTGGTCGACATCCATGGCCAGCATGCCCACCAGAGCCTGATGCGGCCCGACGCCCAGCGCGACCTGCTCGACGCCCACGGCGGCCACGCCGAGCTGCGCCAGGCGGTGGCCCAGGCCTGGAAGCACTGGCGCGGCCTGGCCCGCCAGCTCGAGGCCGCCGAACAGGATGCCGGCAGCCTGGCGGCCGAGCGCGAGCGGCTGCAGTGGCAGGCCGACGAGCTCGACGCGCTGGCCCTGGGCCCCGACGAATGGGATGCGCTGCAGGCCGAGCACGGCCGGCTGGCGCATGCACAGTCGCTGCTCGACGGCGCCACCCAGGTGCTCGACGCGCTGGACGGCGAGCAGGACTCGGCGCGCCAGCGCATCGCCCTGGCCACGCAGCGCATGCAGCAGATGCTGCGCCACGACCCGGCCCTGCGCGGCGTATGCGACGAACTCGAATCGGCCGGCATCGCCATCGGCGAGGCCGTGTCCGACCTCAACAGCTACATCACCCGCGTCGAGCTCGACCCGCAGCGCCTGGCCCAGGCCGAGGCCCGCATGGGTGCGGTGTTCGAAACCGCCCGCAAGTTCCGCAGCACGCCCGAGGAACTGCCGGCCCTGCGCGAATCGCTGCACGCCCAGCTGGCCGAGATGCGCGCCGCGGCCGACATCGACGCCCTGCGCGCCCAGGCGGCCGAGGCGCAGGCGCGCTACGACGCGGCGGCGGCGAAGCTGTCGGCGGCGCGCCGCAAGGTCGCGAAAGACCTGTCCAAGCAGGTCAGCCAGGCCATGCAGACGCTGGCCATGCAGGGCGGCGTGTTCGAGGCCGCCCTGGCCGGGGCGGCGCCGTCGGCGCACGGCGCCGAGGCGGTGGAATTCCGCGTGGCCGGCCATGCCGGCGCCACGCCGCGGCCGCTGGGCAAGGTGGCCTCGGGCGGCGAGCTGTCACGCATCTCGCTGGCGCTGTCGGTCATCGCCAGCCGGGCGGCGCGCGTGCCCACCCTGATCTTCGACGAGGTCGACAGCGGCGTGGGCGGCGCGGTGGCCGAGGTCGTGGGCAAGCTGCTGCGCGAGCTGGGCGCGCGCCACCAGGTGCTGTGCGTGACGCACCTGCCCCAGGTGGCCGCCTGCGGCAACACGCAATTCCGGGTCAGCAAGACGGAAAGCCGCGGCGCCACGCGCTCGAGCATCGTCGAGCTGGATGCCGAGGCGCGGGTGGAGGAAGTGGCGCGCATGCTGGGCGGCATCAAAATCACCGAGACCACCCGCAGCCACGCGCGCGAGATGCTGGGGGTGTCGGAGCCGGCCTGAGGGCCGGGGGCGGCTGCGCTGCCCCCGCGCACGGTCTCCGTCAGCGGGTCTTCTGGCAGTCGCTGCAGACGCCGTACAGCACCATGGCGTGGCTTTCGAGGGCAAAGCCGTTGTCCTTGGCCACCTTGTGCTGGCGCTTCTCGATGTCGACGTCCGAGAACTCCACCACCTTGCCGCAATTGGTGCAGATGAGGTGATCGTGGTGGTCGCCGTCGTTCAGCTCGAACACGGCCTTGCCGGTATCGAACTGGCTGCGGCTGAGGATGCCGGCCTGCTCGAACTGGGTCAGCACGCGGTAGACCGTGGCCAGGCCGATCTCGACGTTCTCGGCGATCAGGGCGCGGTAGACGTCTTCCGCGCTGAGATGCCGCTGGTCGGACTTGCGAAAGATGTCGAGAATCTTCAGGCGCGGGAACGTGGCCTTCAAGCCCATGTTCTTGAGTTCGCTTTGGTCGCTCATGATGTGTCGCTCTCCGTCGGCGTCTGGCATGGGCAAATACAGAAAAATCCGTGCGCAGCGTTAAACCTTTATGATAACGGTTTTGTCGGTTTCTCAATAATTGCGGGGCGCGAGTGTCCACGATTGCACGTTTTTCCACCCGGTATGCCCGGCCTTTCCGGACCGGCCTGGCCGCCTTGGGCCTGGCCGCGGCCCTGGCCGGCTGCGCCGGGGGCAGCAAATGGGGCTTCCCCTACAAGATCGACGTCCAGCAGGGCAACTGGATCACCCAGGAGCAGGTGGCGCTGCTGCAGCCCGGCATGAGCCGCGAACAGGTGCGCTTCGCCCTGGGCAGCCCCACGCTCACCAGCGTGCTGCACGCCGACCGCTGGGATTACCCCTACTACTTCAAGCCCGGCTACGGCGACGCGCGCGAGCGCAAGTTCACCGTCTGGTTCGAGAACGACAAGCTGGTGCGCTGGGAAGGCGACCAGCAGCCCGAGCTGCAGCCCTACCAGCTCGACAAGGCCGCCGACGGCCAGGACGAGGCCGGCAAGCCGGCCCAGGCCGAGGGCACGCCCGCGCCGGCCGAGGGCGGCACGCCGCCACCGGCCGACGGCGACAAGCCCGCGCCGCCCGCCAACGTCACCGTCACGCCGCCGCCCTCCCCGGCCACCCAGGCGCCGGGCCAGCCGGGCGACTCGGCCGAACCCCTCAAATAACGCCAGGATGACTTCCCCTATGCGCATCGCCATTGCCGGCGCCAGCGGCCGGATGGGCCGCATGCTGATCGAGGCCGTGATCGAAGCCCCCGACCTGCAGCTTGCCGTGGCGCTGGACCGCGCCGGCTCGCCCGCGCTGGGCCAGGACGCCGGCGCCTTCCTGGGCCGCGACACCGGCGTGGCCATCACCGACGACCTCGACGCGCTGGCCGCCGCCGACTGCCTCATCGACTTCACCCGCCCCGAGGGCTCGCTGGAGCACCTCAAGGCCTGCGTCCGGCACGGCACGAAGATGGTCATCGGCACCACCGGCTTCGACGACAGCGGCCGCGCCGCCATCGAGGTCGCGGCCCAGAAGACGGCGGTGGTGTTCGCGCCCAACATGAGCGTGGGCGTCAACGCCACCCTGAAGCTGCTCGAGGTGGCGGCGCGCATCCTCGATTCCGGCTACGACGTCGAGGTGTTCGAGGCCCACCACCGCAACAAGGTCGACGCCCCCTCGGGCACCGCCCTGAAGATGGGCGAGACCATCGCCTCGACCTGGGGCGTGGCCCTGCCCGACGTGGCCACCTGGACGCGCCACGGCGAGACCGGCCCGCGCAAGCCCGGCACCATCGGCTTCTCGGTGGTGCGCGGCGGCGACATCGTGGGCGACCACACCGTGTATTTCTGCGGCACGGGCGAACGCATCGAGATCACCCACCGCTCGTCCAGCCGCGCCACCTACTCCACGGGCGCGCTGCGCGCGGCCCGTTTCCTGGCGCAGAAGCAGAACGGCCTGTACGACATGCAGGCCGTGCTCGGCCTGGACGACAACTAGGCCCCACGGTCGTCCCCAGGCGGACGACCCGCGGCATCCACCGCCGCGGCCTCGCGCGGGCCCCATCTGGCCCGGCCGCCGCCTCCAACTGGCACTACCCTGCCCCAGCGCGGCCGGCGATATAGTGGCGGCACCCGCCCCCGCGGCGCCGCCACGCACCGGCCGCGCCGCGTCCACCCCGATGCCCGGAGACACGCCGCCATGACCGATTCCCCCGCCCTGACCAACGCCGACGTCCGCAAGCTCGAGACCGAGCTGGTCATGCAGTCCTGGTCCGCCCAGGGCAGCCTCAACCCCCTGGTCGTCGCCGGCGGCGAGGGCTGCACGCTGTGGGACTACGACGGCAACCGGTTCCTGGACTTCAGCTCGCAGCTGATCAACACCAACATCGGCCACCAGCACCCCAAGGTGGTCCGCGCCATCCAGGAACAGGCCGGCCAGCTCTGCACCCTGTCGCCGGCCAACGCCACCGCGGTACGCGGGCAGGCGGCGCAGCGCATCCTGGCGCACGCGCCGCGGGGCTGCGCCAGGATCTTCTTCACCAACGCCGGGGCCGACGCGAACGAGAACGCCATGCGCATGGCGCGCCAGTACACCGGGCGCGACAAGATCCTGTCGGCCTACCGCTCATACCATGGCAACACGGGCGCGGCCATCGTGGCCACGGGCGAAGCCCGCCGGCTGCCCAACGAATACGCGCGCGGCCACGTGCACTTCTTCAACCCCTACCTGTATCGCAGCGAGTTCCACGCGGCCGACCCCGCCGAGGAGTGCGAGCGCGCCCTGCACCACCTGCGCCGCGTGATCGAGGCCGAAGGCCCGCGCAGCATCGCCGCGATCCTGCTCGAAACCATCCCCGGCACGGCCGGCGTACTGGTGCCGCCGCCCGGTTACCTGCGCGGCGTGCGGGCGCTGGCCGACGAGTTCGGCATCGTGCTCATCCTCGACGAGGTGATGGTGGGTTTCGGGCGCACGGGCGCCTGGCTGGCGCTGGACCATTTCGACGTGGCGCCCGACCTGGTGGTCTTCGCCAAGGGCGTGAACTCGGGCTATGTGCCGGTGGGCGGGGTAATGGTCTCGGAGAAGATCAGCGAGCATTTCCGCGAGCGCGTCTTCCCCGGCGGCCTGACCTACTCGGGCCACCCGCTGGCCATGGCGTCCATCATCGCCACGCTGGACGCCATGGCCGAGGAAGACATGGTGGGCAACGCGCGCCGCATCGGCCAGGAGGTGCTGGGCCCCGGCGTGCAGTCCCTGGCCGAGCGCCATCCCATCATCGGCGAGGCGCGCGGCCTGGGTGTGTTCTGGGCGCTGGAATTCGTGTCCGATCCGGCCACGCGCGCCCCCTTGCCGCCGGCACGCGTGGCCGAGCTGAAGGCCGCGGCTCTGCGCCGCGGGCTGATCGTGTTCGCGGTGGAGAACCGCTTCCACCTGGCCCCGCCCTGCCTGGTATCGGCCGAGCAGGTCCGGCAGGCCCTGGCCGTGCTGGACGAGGTGCTGACGGAGCACGGCACGCTCTGACCAGCCGCGCCCGCCCCGCGGGCCCGTGACACCCGCGGCGGCTATATCCGCCCCATCACGTCGGCCAGCAGCGCGATCCCCGGCGCGATGCGCTCGGCGGCGATGGCCGAGAAGCCCAGGCGGAAATGGCGGTCCGGCGGCTCGGCATCGAAGAAATGCGGCAGGCCGGGCTCGATCAGCACGCTGCGGCGCGAGGCCGCCCAGGCCAGCTTCTGCGTACTGAGGCCCGCCGGCGCCTCCAGCCACAGCGCCGAGGCGCCCGCGCCGCTGGCATAACGGCAGCCGCCCAGGTGCCGCTCGACCGCCATGCGCAGGGCGTCGTGCTTGCGCGCGTGCGCGGCGCGGTAGCGCCGCAGGTGCGCATCGTAGTCGCCCTGGGCCAGGAAGCGCGCCAGCAGCCGCTGGGCGTTCAGCGGCACGTGGCGCAGCATCAGCCGGCGCAGGGCGCGCAGTTCGCGCACCAGTTCCTCATCGGCCACCAGGTAGCCCAGCCGCAGGCCTGGCGCCAGGCTCTTGGAGAAACTGCTGAGATAGACCACCCGGCCATGCCGGTCGTCGGCCTTGAGCGCCGGCAGCGGATGGCTGGAGAGGTCCAGGTCGGCATCGTAGTCGTCCTCGATCAGCACCTGGTCGCGCCGGTGCAGCTGGCTCCACAGCTGGGTGCGGCGCGCCGGCGCCAGCGTCACGCCGGTGGGCACCTGGTGGCTGGGCGTGACATAGACGTAGTCGCAGGCCGCCAGCCGCTCGTCCACGCGCACGCCGTGCGCATCGACGTCGTGCAGCGACACCTCGGCGTTCTGCATGGCGAACACATTCCAGGCATCACGAAAGCCCGGGTTCTCGATGCCGACCCGCACGCCCGGCCCCGTCAGCAGCCGGGCCAGCAGGTAGAGCGCGTTCTGCGAGCCCAGCGTCACCAGGATCTCGCCCGGCGCGGCCTGGATGCCGCGCTTGGGCAGCACGCGGGTGCGCAACTGGGCGATGAGCTCCGGGTCGTCCTGGTCGGCCGCGTCGCCGATCCAGAAATCGCGATGCTGCGCGGCCAGCGCCTCGCGGGCGGCGCGGCGCCAGGCGATGGCGGGGAACAGTTGCGGGTCGGCCTGCCCGTAGGCGAAGGGATATTGATATTGCCGCCAGTTGCTGGGCCGCAGGATGCCCTGGCGCGGTCCGGCCGGATTGCGGATGCGCTCGCCCCATATTGGGGCGCATTCGTCGCGCGGCGCGCCCCGCCGGGGTGCAGGCTCGGACGCCGCGGCGGCCGGGCCCTCGCGGTAATCGGGGTGCAGGTAGTAGCCGCTGCGCGGCCTGCTCTGCAGGAAGCCCTTCTCCTGCAGGCTCTCGTAGACCAGCGCCACCGTATTGCGCGACACCGAGAGCTGGCGCGACAGTTCGCGGCACGACGGCAGCGGCTCGTCGGGCGGGAAGATGCCGTGCAGGATGGCCCCGACCAGCGCCTCGCGCAGTTGCTCCTGCAGGCCGCGCGACTGCTGGAAATCCAGGTGGAAGTAATGGTCGATCACGGTAAGGCTCCCCTATGCCGGACGATCACCTCCTTCTTCAAGCAAACACCGTGCCAGAATGCGGCGGCGCGGCCTTCTGGCCAGAGCGCCGCCCGCAACTGTCCCTATCGGCACGCCGGATCGGCCCCTAAGATGGCCTCGTCCGCCGGTCCTCGCCGGCGAGGCCGACAACACGACCGACAAGGGGATGTTCCATGCCTACCACTCCGACCGCAGGCCCGTCCGCCATCGTTCTCGCCGCCCGCCGCCTGCGCCTGGCTGCACTGGCCGGCGCGCTGTGCCTGGCCGCCGCCACGCCCGCCCACGCCGACCTGTCCGACATCGAGAAGCGCGGCGTGCTGAAAGTGGCCACCGAGGACGACTACGCGCCGTTCAACATGATCCAGGACGGCAAGCCCGTGGGCTTCCACGCAGACCTGCTGGCCGACCTGCAGAAGTTCGTGGGCGACAAGATCAAGGTGCAGCAGGAGATCCTGCCCTGGACCGGCCTGCTGGCCTCGGTGTCGGCCGGCCAGTACGACATGGCCTACACCGGCGCGCTCGTCACCGACGACCGCCTCAAGGTGTTCGACTTCACGCCGCCCTTTGCCTCGGCGCAGCACTTCTACATCAAGCGCGTGGGCGACGACAGCCTGGGCGACATCCCCACGCTGTCGGGCAAGACCGTCGGCGTGCAGGCCGGCAGCGCCCTGCTGGCGCGCCTGCCCGAACTGGAGAAGATGCTGGCCAAGAGCGGTGGCAAGCTGGGCGAAGTGGTGCAATACCCCTCGTACCCGGAGGCCTATGCCGACCTGGCCAACGGCCGCCTGGACTACGTGGTCGACGCCATCGTGCCGGTCAATGCCCTGGTCAAGTCGCGTCCCAAGGTCTTCGCCAAGGGCGTGGCGGTGTCGGGCGGCGGTTTCGCCGGCTGGCCCATTCCCAAGAACAACCCCGAGCTGCTCAAGCTGATGACGCGCTTCATGGACGAGATGCGCAAGAGCGGCCGCCTGGCCGAGCTGCAGACGAAGTGGTTCGGCGAGGCCTTCCCCGACCTGCCCACCGAGCCCATCACCTCCGCCGAGCAGTTCCACAAGCTGGCCGGCATGTGATCCGGAGACGGGCGCCATGGACGCACAAGCCTGGAGGATGCTGCTCGACGGCGCCTGGGTCACGGCCTGGACCTCGGGGCTGGCGATTGCCATCGGCGTGCCGCTGGGCCTGGCCATGGCCATGCTGCGCATGGCCCGGATACCCGTGCTGGATCAACTGCTGGCGACCTGGATCAGCCTGGCCCGCGCCACGCCGCTGGTGACGCTGGTGCTGTTCATCTTCCTGGTCTCGCCCAGGATGGGCCTGGCCATCAACCGCGAGGCGGCCGCCGTCATGGCGCTGACGCTGAACACCTCGGCCTTCAACGCCGAGATCTGGCGCTCGGCCTTCCGCGGCTTCTCGCGCGAGCAGCGCGAGGCCGCGCTGGCCTGCGGCATGACGCCGCTGCGCGCCTTCCGCCGCATCATGCTGCCGCAGATGGTGGTCACCAGCATGCCCGGCCTGGTCAACGAGATGTCCTTCCTGATCAAGGGCAGCCCCGCCATCGCCGTCATCGGCATGGTCGACCTGACGCGCGTCACCAACCGCATCGCCGCCGTCACCTACGAGCCGCTGCCGCCCATCCTCGCCGCCGCCGCGGTCTATATGGCGCTGATCGCGCTGCTGGTCAGGCTGCAGGCGGTGGCGCAGCGCAACGCCAACCGGCTGGCGATGTAGGGCCCCGCATGCAGAGCAACTGGGACACCCTCTGGCAGCACCGCGATCTGTTCATTGCCGGCCTGGCCAACACGATCGTGCTGTTCCTGCTGGCCGCCGGCATGAGCTTCGTGCTGGGCTGCGTGCTGGTCTACCTGCTGGAGGGACGCGACAATCCCGCCCGCCGGCTGCTGCGCCTGCTCATGGACCTGATGCGCATGCTGCCCTTCCTGATCTTCATCTACCTGCTGTACTACGGCCTGCCCGCGCTGGGCCTGCGGCTGCAGGCCTGGAATGCGGGCCTGATCGGGCTGACCCTCTACTACGGCGCCTATTTCGCGGAAGTGCTGCGCGGGGCGCGGCTGGTGCTGCCGCCGGGCTCGCTCGAGGCCGCCTACGCGCACGGCTACCGGCGCACCAAGGCCTTCTTCCGCATCGTGCTGCCGCAGCTGTGCATGCGCACGCGGGGCGAGACCGGCAACCTGCTCATCATGTGCCTGAAGGACACGTCGTTCCTGCTCATCATCACGGTGGCCGAACTGACGGCCGCCGCCAACACGATGTCGTCGCAGTACTTCATCGGCACCGAGGCCTTCGTCGTGGCGATCGCGCTGTACTGGCTGCTCGGCATCGCCATCGAGTCGCTGATCCGCTGGTGCCGCCGCTTCGGCCGGGCACGAGGATTCGAACATGACTGACACCCCCGCCGTCTCCATCCACAACCTGTCCAAGAGCTTCGGCGGCATCGAGGTGCTGCGCGACATCAATCTCACTGTCGCCCGGGGCGAGGTGGTCAGCATCCTGGGCTCGTCGGGCTCGGGCAAGTCGACGCTGCTGCGCTGCGTGAACTGGCTGGAGCAGCCCGACCGCGGCGAGGTCCGCATCGGCGGCGCGCGCATGGGCGTGGACGAGGCCACCGGCAGGCCGCTGTCCGCGCGCGCCCTGGCCGCCATGCGTGCGCGCACCGGCATGGTGTTCCAGAACTTCAATCTCTGGCCCCACCTGACAGTGCTGCAGAACGTGATGGAAGTGCCGGTGCACGTGCAGGGGGTCGCCCGCGCCCGGGCGCGCGAGCGCGCGCTGGCCCTGTTGGCCAAGGTGGGCGTGGCCGACAAGGCAGAGCAGTATCCCCATACCCTGTCCGGCGGGCAGAAGCAGCGCGTGGCCATCGCCCGCGTGCTCGCCATCGAGCCGCAGGTGCTGCTGTTCGACGAGCCCACCTCTGCGCTGGACCCGGAGCGCGTGGGCGAGGTGCTGGCCGTGATGCGCGAGCTGGCCGAAGGCGGCTACACGATGATGGTCGTCACCCACGAGATGGACTTCGCCCGCGCCGTATCGGACCAGGTGGTGTTCCTCGAGCAGGGCAAGATCATCGAGCAGTGCGCCCCGGAGAAGTTCTTCACCCGCCCCGAGACCGAACGCGTGCGCAGGTTCCTGGAACTGGAGGGCTGATGCCCCCGGGGGGGTATCAGCCGCCCGCTGCCACCACGACGGGCTCCGGCTCCAGCGCCACGCCATAGCGCCCGGCCACGTCGCGGCGCACCGCCTCGGCCAGGGCCAGGATGTCGGCGGCGCGCGCCCCGCCCCGGTTCACCAGCACCAGCGCCTGGCGGTCGTGCACACCGGCCGCGCCCAGCGCGCGGCCCTTCCAGCCGCACTGGTCGATCAGCCAACCCGCCGCCAGCTTGTAGCGGCCGTCGGGCTGCGCGTACGACACCAGCCCCGGGAAGCGGGCTGCCAGCTCGTCGCGCCGGCGCGCGTCCACCAGGGGGTTCTTGAAGAAGCTGCCCGCGTTGCCGATGACGGCCGGGTCCGGCAGCTTGGCGCGGCGGATGCGGCACACGGCCTCGAAGATGTCGCGCGCCGTCGGCGTCCCGCCGGCGGCCAGCGCCGCATCGCGCTGCAGGTCGGGATAATCCAGCACCGGCCGCCACGGGCGCGGCAGCGCGAACTGCACCGACACGATCAGCCAGCGCCCGGCGGGCTCGTGCTTGAAGAAGCTGTCGCGATACGCATAGCGGCAGTCCCGCGCCGTCATGCGCACCAGGCGGCGCTGGGGCACGTTCCAGGCCGTCAGGGCATGGAAGCGGTCGGCCAGCTCCACGCCGTAGGCCCCGATGTTCTGCACCGGCGCGGCGCCCACGGTGCCCGGGATCAGCGCCAGGTTCTCCAGCCCGTCCCAGCCGCGCTCGACGCAGCCCGCCACGAAGCCGTGCCAGTTCTCGCCGGCCGCGGCCTCGACGATCCACGCATCGGGGGTTTCCTGCACCAGCCGGACGCCGCGCAGCGCCACGCGGGCGACCAGGCCCGGCACCTGCTCGGGCAGCACCACGTTGCTGCCGCCGCCCAGCACCAACAGCGGCGCATGGCGGTCGGCCAGGCCGGACAGCGATTGCAGTTGTTCCGGACGCGTCAACGTCACGCCATGCCCGGCGCGCGAGGCCAGGCCGAAGGTGTTGAAGGGGGTAAGGTCGCAGGGCTGCGGAACGAGCGTGTCGCCCGGGACGGCCTGCGCAGGCGCATTTGACATGGGTACGGCGGGCTGTGCTATAGTTTCTGTCTTCGCTCATATTACTTGAACGAGTGCTGCAACGGTTTCGAGAGCGGGTTTCGAAACCAAGCAGGCAAAGCCGGTTCATGTATAATGCGCGGCTTCCAGCAGTACCCACGCGGGAATAGCTCAGTTGGTAGAGCGCAACCTTGCCAAGGTTGAGGTCGCGAGTTCGAGACTCGTTTCCCGCTCCAGATTCAAAAAAGGCCGAAAGACTTCACCGTCTTTCGGCCTTTTGCATTCAGGCGGGCGTTTCGGAACGCTCCGCCGCTCATGGCCTCGAGCAGCGCATTCCTGGCTGCAGGGCCCCCCACCTGCGCCCGATAGCTGCAGCCCCCCGGCGGGCCGCGTGCCGCGTCCATCTCGACCCTACAATGCGTTTTGTGGTCAGATCATACATTCTCAGGCCGTCCCGCCCCCCGCGATTCGCGCACTCGGACAACAACAATGAAACTTCGCCATCTGGAGACGCTGCATGCCATCCTGCAAACCGGCTCGGTCACGAGCGCCGCGAAGTTCCTCGGCGTATCCCAGCCATCGGTCAGCGTCGTCCTGCAGCATTGCGAGTTGCAGTTGGGCATGCAGCTTTTCGAGCGCAAGGCCTGCTGGGCATTCCCCGCCGCGGCGACATCGACTACACGCGCATCATCACCATCCGGCTCGAGGACATCGAACCGAGCATCGCCGGGCCGCGCCGGCCCCAGGACCGGATTCCCCTGTCGCACGCCAGGCTCCGTTTCGAGGAACAGCTTTCCAAGCCGCTGGAGGCGGGCGGCTTTGGCCTGCCCGGCGAGGCGCTGCATCGCCGGGTGACGATAGACGCAGCCGCGGACGGCCTGGGTCACGGCGACATCCTCATCGCCGCCATCACGTCCTGTACGAACACCTCGAACCCCGCCGTCATGCTGGGCGCCGGACTACTGGCCAGAAACGCCTCAGCGAAGGGCTTGCGGGTGCCCCGGCACATCAAGACCTCCCTGGCCCCCGGCTCCCGTGCCGTCACGGCCCATCTGCAACGGCACGGGCTGCTGGAACCGCTGGCGATGCTGGGCTTCGAGGTCGCCGCCTACGGCTGCACGACCTGCATTGGAAACTCGGGGCCGATGGACCCCGACATCGAGGCTGCGCTGGACCGGGAAAACCTGGTGGGCTGCGCAGTCCTGTCCGGCAACCGGAATTTCGAGGCGCGCATCCACGGCAGCATCAAGGCCAACTACCTCGCCTCGCCACCGCTGGTGGTCGCGTTCGCGCTCGCGGGCCGCATCAACATCGACATGCATGCCGAGCCGCTGGGCCATACGCCTGAAGGCGAACCCGTCTATCTGCGCGATATCTGGCCGGCCGACGCGGAACTGCAGGCACTTCTCGAGGACCTCAGCCCCGAGGCTTTCGCCACCGCCTACGAATCGCCCCCCATGAACGGCGGATGGCTGGACGTCCAGGCCACGGGCGGCGACATCTACCCCTGGCCCTCGTCCACCTACCTCGCCCGCCCCCCTTCTTCGACGGCTTCTCACTCGACGTTGAACCGCCCGCCGCGATCGCGAACGCCCGGGCCCTGGCGATCTTCGGCAATTCGTTGACGACCGACCACATCAGCCCCGCGGGCGAGATCCGCAAAGACAGTCCGGCCGGCCGCTACCTGATGGATCGTGGCATTGCCGAGCGCGACTTCAACACCTATGGCGCCCGGCGCGGCATGCTGCGCGTCAATCGGCCGGATGGATCGGAGCAACTCGTGCCATTGCGCGTACGCCTCGACACCCGCATAGAGGTGGAGTATTACCGGCATGGCGGCATCGTTCCCTACGTGCTGCGCCAGCTGTTCAAGAGCCAGGCCGGTCATGGCCGGTGAATCAATCAGATCAGAACGACAATCGAGGAGACCATCATGTTGCGTAGAACCCTGCTTTCCGCCGCCCTGCTCTCGTCCCTGACGCTGGCCGCTTCGCCAGCCTGGGCCGAACAGTATCCGGCCAGACCCATACGCATGGTGGTGCCGGTTCCGCCTGGCGGCGGTTCCGACGCCATTGCACGAGTCCTGGCCGAGCGCCTGGGAAAGTCGATGAATACGTCAGTGATCGTCGACAACCGTCCCGGGGCCGGCGGCATGATAGGCTCGGATTTCGTAGCCAAGTCGGCGGCGGACGGCTACACCATTCTGTTGATCAACAACGCGTTCGTCATCAACCCCTGGCTCTACAAGCTGCCTTACGACACGATGAAGGACTTCGCGCCGGTCGCCATGGTTGCAACCTCGCCGAACGTACTGGTCGCAAATCCGGCGCTGCCCGCGAACAATGTCCAGCAATTGCTCGATGCGGCGAAAAGCAAGCCGGGAGAAATCACGGTCGCGGTTTCGACCGGCCAGATGTCCCACCTGGCGACGGTCGACCTCGAGCAGACCGCGGGCATCGACGTGCAACTCATCCCGTACAAGGGTGCCGGCGCGGGCAACATCGACCTCTTGTCGGGTGTCGTGCAGTTATCGTTCGGCACGGCGCCCACCTATCTCCAGCAGATCAAGGCGGGAAAGCTGAAGGCGCTGGGTGTCGGCGGCAGCACCCCTCTCGAGTCGCTACCTGGCGTACCGACAATAGGCGAAACCGTACCCGGCTTCGAAGCCGAGACCTGGTTCGGCTTGTTCGCGCCTGCCGGCACGCCCGCGCCGGTCCTCGAAAAGCTCCGCGCCGAAGTGCAGTCCGCCTTGAAGACACCGGAAATGCGTGAACGCATGGACAAGGACGGCTACTTCGCTGGAAAAACGCAGACGCAGGCAGAACTGTCGGCCCAATTGACGACTGAGCTGGCCAAATGGCGCGACGTCATCAAGAACGGCAATGTGCGCGCGGAATGACGCGCGACGGGATGCCGTACACCCGAGGGGCGCCAGCACGCGCCCGGGATCCACTGGCAGCCACGCCGAACCCGTGCCTGAATCAGTAGGTCGGCAGGGCGAACGCCGGGTGGCCGCCAGTGCGGATTGTTCTTCATGAAGCGATTCGTCCACCCGGGCGCCGGTCAGGGGTAGGCCCCCCGCCCGACCTGCTACGCGTCGGGCTGGGGCATGCGGCCCGGCTCTCCGGGCCTGTCCTGGCGATCCGGCTCGGGCGTGCCAGGCCGGGTCGGTTCACCCGGCACGGCCGGCGCCTGGCCCGGCGCATCCTTGCCAGGAACCGTACCCGGCTGCTGCCAAGGCTGCTGCGGGTCGTGCCCCGGCACGTTGTGCTGGTTGCTGAATTGCAGGTTCGTATTCATCTGACATCTCCTTCTCGTTGTGGAACGCAGCATTACGCTGCGCCACCATGCTAGAAAAGCCCGACAACTCCGGCCAGATCGCGTCATACCGGTTTTTCTAGTAATTTTGTCTCATCCCATCCACGCGCATAGCGGACTGCCCACCGCACCACGGAGGCGAGATGAAACAGGTATCCACCGTCTTCACCACGGAACGCCGGCATCTTCTGGAGATCATCGACGGACTGATCGAAGGCATCATCCTGCTCGACATGGACCGGCACATCGCCTGGGCCAACGACACCGCCCTGTCCATGCATGGCGCAGCCGAACTCGCCGAACTGGGGGGCACGGCCTCCGGCTACCGCAAGCGCTACACGCTTCGATACCGCAACCAGCGCAAACTGCAGGCCAGCCAATATCCCATGTACCGGGCGCTGGCCGCAGAGCCCTTCAAGGACATGGTGGTGGAAGTCACCTGCGCGCGCGACCCGGATTTCTATCGGGTCCACCAGGCCAGGAGCCTCGTGCTCGGCGATGCGCAAGGCAGGCCCGAAGGCGTCGTGCTGGTGCTGCTGGACGTCACCGAGCGCTACAGCGCCGAAGAACGCTTCGAGAAGACCTTCAACGCCAACCCGGCGCCGGCCGTCATCTGCTCGCTGGAAGACATGCGCTACATCAAGGTCAACCAGGGCTTTTTGCAGATGACGGGCTACGAGCGCCAGGACGTCCTGGATCACCGCTTTGAAGAGATCGACGTCCTGGGCGATTCGCCTGCGCGGCAGAATGCCGAAGACCGCCTGGAAGAACGCCGCACCATCCCCCAGATGGAAACCTGCATACCCTTGCCGGATGGCACGGACAAGCTGGTCGTGGTGGCGGGCCAGCCGATAGAGGTCGGCGAGGCCGAATGCATGCTGTTCACCTTCAACGACCTGGAGCCCCGGCGCAAGGCGGAAAACGCCTTGCGCGATAGCGAGGAGCGCTTCTCGAAAGCCTTCCGGCTGGCGCCCGTGCCGATGGTGCTGAGTACGCCGGAAGGAAAGGTGCTGGAAGTCAACGAGGCATTCGTCGACAAGACGGGCTATGCGCTGGATGCCCTGGAGGAAGAAAACGGGCTGGCCGGCCTGTGCATCGAGCCGGGCACCTACGACGAGACGATGGCCACGCTGCGGGAAGGCAGGGGGGTGCGCGGCCGGGAATTCAGAATGCGCACGCACGACGGCCTGGTGCTGGACTGCCTGGTGTCTGCCGAACCCGTAGTCATACAGGACCAGCCGTGCATCCTGGGAGAGATACACGA
>Ga0164243_10007998_pt1 | contig 15703 bp, 15 predicted proteins | sample OricompcompostOP_FD_108781 | JGI IMG/M metagenome (GOLD analysis project Ga0164243, IMG submission 108781) | Organic Plus compost microbial communities from Emeryville, California, USA - Original compost - Organic plus compost (OP) | ecosystem: Engineered > Solid waste > Mixed feedstock >...
CCGCCCTGGCGGATGCGCCATCCGCATCGCCCGCAGCGTCGCCTGCGGCATCACCGGTCGGATAGGATCGGCCGACCTCCGCCACGGGCTCGACCGGGGGGGGGCGAGCCGATTCCAAGGCCAGAGGGGGGCAGGACGCATGCGAGCGTCCTGCCCCCCTCTGGCGGCTCCGCCCCGCGAACGCGGTCAGAAGGTCGTGGTCAGCTCGATGGCCCGGCCCGTACGCGCCGATTCGATCGCCTTCACCATGATCTCCAGCGCGTGGCGAGCATGCTCCGCGCTCAGGATCGGATGCACGCCGTCGCGCACGCACTCCGCGGCGTGCTTCACGATCACCGCCCGCTGATAGGCGACCCAGTCGTTCCACAGCGGGCCGCCCGACCGGTTCGGCGTGATCCAGCCGTCCACGCCCGGGACGGCGTCGAACCGGAAGATCTCCAGCGACGGCGTCGCAGGGTCGTCATGATAGGCGTTGCCGAGGTTGATCGTGCCCTGCCGGCCGAAGATCTCGATCATGGGACCACGCGCCGCATTGACGTTGTAGGTTCCATCGACCACCGCGAAGCAGGAATCGCCGAAATCGAGCATGAGCAGCGTGTTGTCGTCCTCGGTGACCTCGATCTCCTTGCCCGCGAACGGCCCCTTGCGCACCGTCCGCACCGGCTCGGTGATCCCGGAGAATGCGACCACCCGCCTGGCCGGCCCGAGGATGCCCGTGATGTCGTGGATGCCGTAGACCCCCATATCCAGCAGCGGGCCGGAGCCCTTCTGGTAGAACCACGTCGGGTCCAGCGGCCAGGCGCCGGCGGCCGGTCCGCCGTGGGAGCTGCGGACACGGGCGAACGCGATCTGCCCGATGGCGCCCTCCTTCACCAGCTCTCGCGCCTGGGTGCGGTTCTGAAGGATCTGGTTCGGTGGCGCGACGACATAGGTGAGCCCCTTTGCCTTCGCCAGCGCGATCAGCTCGTCGGCCTCCTCAAGGGTCGTGGCCAGCGGCTTCTCGATGACGAGGTGCTTGCCCGCCTCCAGGATCGTGCGCGAGGTGCCCGCGTGGAAGGGGATTGGCGTGATGTTCAGCACGAGATCGATATCCGACCCGTCGAGCATCGTCTCCAGGCTCGGGTATGCCTCCGGGATCCCGAACTGCGCACCCACTGCCTGCGCCCGCTCGAAGACGGGATCGGCGATGGCCTGCACCGTCACCAGATCCGGAAACTTCGTCATGCCGGGGAGGAATCCGCCCGGCGAGGTGGCGATGGTGCCCGCGCCGAGCATGCCTGCCTTCAGGGGAAACGATGCCATACGATCTACCCGTCCCATCGATGGTGCGACACAGGAAGCCGACGCCCCGAACTTCCGCGCCGATCCTGCCCGGACGGCGCGATTTCGTCAATGGCCTTGTCTGGTGGCAAGCCACGGTGTCGCTCGCTCCCGCATCGCGTCCCTGGATCAGATGTCCGGGCCACGCCACAGATCCGGCGAGGCGATCCCTGTCCGCACGCGCTCATCGGTTGACGAGCGTCCACCCCTGGCATATGATCATTTCCGACTAATTCAGTCGGCTTTACGCGCCAGAGGTCTGGCGTACGGAGAAAGCAGGGCATGGACGACCGACTATCGCGACGACACATCATCGCTGCCGGCCTTGCCACAGGTGCAGGCATCGGCCTCTCGCAGGCGACGGGATACGCGATTGCCGCACAGACGCCGGTCAGCTCCCCGATCGCATCGCCGGGAGCTGACACATGGTCCTTCACGGACGATCGGGGCATCACGGTCAGCCTGCCGGAGCGCCCGACCCGCGTAATCGCCCAGACATCATCGGCAGCTTCGCTCTGGGATTTCGGGTTCGAGGTCGTCGGCTTCTTCGGGCCGAACGACCCGGACAACCAGGCGGGCTTCCCCCAGGTGGGCGATATCGATGTGGCCCGGATCCCCAACATCGGCGACTATGGGGCGTTGGACCTCGAGATGTTCGTCGCGCTCGATCCGCAGCTCTACGTCGATCTCGACCGAGGCGGCGGCACGCTCTGGTACCTCGATGCTGACAGCCAGGCGGCCGTTGAGAAAATCTGCCCGACGATCGGCCTGAATGCGCAGGCACTTTCGGTCCTCGATATCATCAGGCGCTACGAGGACCTGGCTATCGCGCTCGGCATCGATCCCGACAGTGCGTCGATCACTACCGCGAAACAGACGTTCGCCACGTCGGAGGCCGCGTTCACGGATATCACCAGCGCCAAGCCCGACCTGAAGGTGCTCACCATCAGCTCTGGCGACACGGGGACTGTCTATCTCTGGAATCCGAACTGGCTTCCGGACCTGATCTATCTCAGATCCTTGGGCTTCACCGCCGTCGATGTCGGTGCCGACGACGATGCCCCGAATATCCAGATCTCCATGGAGAAACTCGGTGAATATCCAGCTGACGTGATCCTGGTCGACGTGCGTGAGGACATCACGGCACTCGAGAGCAACCCGATCTGGGAGAGCCTGCCCGCGGTGCAGGCGGGACAGGTCGGGCGCTGGTACGCGGCGTTCCCCTACTCCTACCAGAAGCTCGCGAAGGTGCTGGACCTCACCAGAGAGACACTTGCCGCCGCAAAACCGCTCGATTAGCGTCCCCCGGACACGATGGCCCGCGCCTGTGCCGCCATGACGTCGCCGCCTGCGAGGGCGAGCACCGGCGCTTCGCCAGGCGGACGTCGCGCACCGGGCGCAGCCGTGGACCGGCGAACCCCTGGCCTGTGAGAGCCAGGGGTTCGGTGCTGTCCGGCGTTCCGTTGGGACGGGCCCCGTCTCGCTAGTCGTTGCTCACCAGCACCGCCCGCTTGTAGCCGGAGGGCAAGGCCGCCGGCCGGCCGGCATCGATGGTGGACTGCACGAAGAGGTTGACCTCGTCCGCGTAAAGGTCCGTGGTCGAGAAGAGAAAGAACCAGACGTGTGGTCCATACTCGTCGGTCACGAGCAGAAGGCCGTCCTGGCCGTCGACCCGCAGCGTGAAGAGGCGCACCACCGTGGTGTTCGGATAGGGATTGATGAAATCCCCACGGCGCACGGAGCGGATCGTGTCTCCGAACAGCTCGCGGATCATGGCCGTGTCGACGGCGTTGACGAAATTGGTGTTCGTGTAGACATCGCCCGTGTCGTAGGCAATGATGGAGATCGAATCACTGCCCCGGGATGCTTCCGACACCCACAGCCACGTCTGCCCCTTGTAGGCAGCCGCCCCGGCCGGCGCGAGTGCCGCGCCGAGCGCCATGCCAAGCACGCTGACCGCCAGGATCAGGGCGCGGAACGATGCGCGGAGACGGTCGGTTGCCGAGAATCGAGATGATGCCATTGCCAAGCTCCTCCCCAGAAGCGACGGCTGAGTACCCGATGACCGTGCACGCTGATCGAAGTCAGATGGCGTCATCCCGCTGATGCGGAATGCGCCAGTGGTCGGCCTCGATGCAAAGGCGTCCTCCCACACGGATATCGTTCCGAAACGCCCGATCCGACGGCTCCACGCCCTTCGCCATCCATGACGCCCGTTCCATCTTCCTTTCAGGGCCCGTAGCCGCAGTGTAGCAAAAGAGGACAGGAATGCGGACCGGTGAGCGACCAGGGCACTGCCGAGCCGCAGGCCGGAGCGGATAATCACTCCATCGGCCCCGATTCCATGTCCGCGGTATCCAATCTGCGGCACTGTGCGCGAGGTATTTCTCGAAAGGAGCAGGTCTCATGCAGGTCACCCGCAGCACGCTCGCCACCGCCAAGGGTCCGGGCGACTGGTTCACCGGCGATGTCTACATCGATCCGGTCGCCGCCCCGACCGGCGTTTCCCGCATTAGCGCCAGCGCCGTCCACTTCACCCCCGGCGCCCGTACCGCCTGGCACACGCATCCGAACGGGCAGACGATCTTCGTGCTGGAAGGCGTGGGCCGCTGCCAGCGCAAGGGCGGCCCGGTTGAGGAGCTCCGGCCCGGCGACCGCGTCTTCTTCGAGCCGGGCGAGGAGCACTGGCACGGCGCCGCGCCGGATCGCTTCATGCTCCACATCGCCATGCTGGACGTCGATGACGAGGGTCACACCGCAGTCTGGGGTGAGCACGTCTCCGAGGCGGACTACACCGCCGAGCCGGCGTGAGGTCGCTCGGAAAGGATCTCTGTCATGGCGAGTTGGAGCCCCACCGACCTGCGGACGATCACGACGACCGACGAGGTTCGCCTCGCCACCCGGCGACGCGACGGCACGCTCCGCAATCCGGTCACGATCTGGGCCGTCGTCGTTGGCGAGGACGTCTTCGTGCGGGCCGTCCGTGGCCGGGAATCCCCATGGTTCCGGGGCACACGCTCGCAGCACCGGGGCACGCTGCACGTCGGCTCGCGCGCGTACGAGGTCGCCTTCGCGGATGCCCCCGGCGAGCGTGCCGCTGCCATCGACGCCGCCTACCGGCAGAAGTACCGCGGCTATGCGAAGAGCATTGTTGACTCCACCATGACACCAAAGGCACGGGAGGCCACGCTGCGCCTCGTGCCGGCGTCCGTCTGAACGCGCCCTACGATCAGGCTCCTCGGGATATGTCGCCCAAAACCCGGGCAGGCATCGTTCCACCAGAAGGGGCTGGCGATACCCAGCCGGCTCTCCGGCCACCCGATGCTGAGCGCCCGCGCAATGGACGCATCTGCTAGGATGAGAGCACCAACATTCGCTAACGATGGATTTGGGACATGGATCGCACGCATCCCTACACGCCAGTCCTTGGCTAACGCTTCTCGGACGACGGACCAGCACCACCACACCACCACGGTGTGAGCCAGTGCCTGGTCTGGCCGGGAAGCCAACCCTGGACACACAACCCATGGGTGGTCGTCCGAGTGCCGCAACGTCTGGCGCACCCGGAACCCCTTCACCCCACGCTCATGGAACTCCGGTGCGCCTTCGCCTTCCTGTGGCCAAGGACGCATTGTCATGCCTGCCAGTTCCCCCATCGTTTCGCTTCGTGAGTGCCGCCGCCTCCACTCGCGCAAGGAGCGCCAGGCCTCCGGCCGTTTTCTGGTCGAAGGCATCCGGCCCGTCCGGGCAGCCCTCATGTCACCCGCCCGGATCGAGGTGGTGCTCTACGTCCCCGAGACCCTCCGCGATGGCTACGGCCAGGAGACGATCGACCTCGCCCGGTCGCGCAACGTGCCCTGCCAGCCGCTGACATCGACGCAATTCTCCTCGATCTCGACCCGCGAAAACCCACGCGGAATCGCCGCCATCGGGCGCCAAGCATGGTCGGACCTGGGCCAATTGGCAACGACCACCGCCCCCATCGTGGTGCTGCACGAACCGCAGGACCCCGGCTATCTCGGCACCATCCTGCGGACCTGCGACGCCGCCGGGGCCGCCGGGGTCGTCCTGACCGGGAACGCGACCGATCCCTGGCATCCGACGGCGCTCCGTGCGGCAATGGGGGCCACCTTCGCGATCCCGCTTGTCCGGTGCGACGTGACGACATTCGTGGCCTGGGGGAGGTCGCTTTCAATCGCCATCATCGGCACCTCGGACCGAGCCGCGACCGACTATGCCACACGCGAGTACGACGATCGGTTCGTGCTGTTGATGGGAAGCGAGCGGCAAGGGCTGCCAATGTCCCTGGAGGCGATCGCCGACGATATGGTGCGCATCCCGATGGCGGGCCAGGCCGATTCCCTCAATCTGGCGGTTGCGACCAGCCTGGTGTTGTACGAAGCGCGGAACCAGCGAGTGCGCCGCGCCGTCGCCGCGCTCGCGTTTGGCAGTTGACCCGGGCCATGGAACGCCCGGCCATTGGGGCAGAGCCCCGCCACCACGATCTCCACGAATCATCGCGCAGATCAACGGCGGCACCGTCTTTCACAGCTCCGCCTGCCGGCAACGACAGGCCCCGCAGCAGGACACGAACGCGTCCACAGCGCACGGGGCGGGAAGACAAACCGCAGGGCGGGTATGATGCAGTCGTCAGGCGGCGTTCATGCCGAATGCCGGCGATCGGGGTCCCAATCCGGCGCGGCTCCATGCAGCGGGCCGCACATCCGGCAATCTTCCGAGCCAGCGAACGACCCGAATCGGGCGGTCCTGGACACGACAAGGAATGTCCGCCATGCCATCGTCACCAGGGAACCTCCGCCAGCTCCACGCGGCCTTCCGCGAGGGGCGCATCGACCGCCGCCAGTTCCTCGCGGCGAGCGGGGCGTTGGGTATCAGCACCGGGGTTGCCGCCGCCATCGCCCAGAACACCTCCGTGCTGGCCCAGGCGACGCCCGAAGCCTCCCCAGAGGCATCGCCGGCGGCGTCACCCGTCTCCGGCAGCAGCTACGTCCGGCCAACCGCCGGAACCGAGGGGCAGACGCGCGGCGCGGGCGGCGACCTGCGCATCCTCGTACCGCAGGGAGCCTCGGCGCTCAGCGTCCACAACGCCACCGGCGGCAAGGACATCGCCGCCGGGTCGATCATCTCGGAACCGCTCCTGTCCTATGCGCCGGACACCTCCCTCATCGCGAACCTCGTCACCGAGGTCCCGTCGATCGAGAACGGCATGGTCGCGCCGGATCTCTCCACGGTGACCTTCCACCTCCTCCCGGATGTCCTGTGGAGCGATGGTGAGCCCTTCACCGCGGAGGATGTCGTCTTCACCTGGCAGTGGAACGTCGACAAGGCCAACCAGTCGATCGACGCCCCGTCGTGGGACCTGATCGAGACGGTCGAAGCCGTCGATCCGCTCACCGCGAGGGTGACGATGAAGGAGCCAACCCTCGGCTGGTTCCAGCCCTTCGGCTCCAACCTCGGAGCGATCTACCCGAAGCACTACTGGGACGGGAAGGACGCGGCCGAGGCGAACGCCGCCTTCGCCCTGCAGCCGGTCGGCACCGGCGCCTTCGTCCTGGAATCGCTCGCCCCGAACGACCAGGTGATCTACACCGCGAATCCGAACTACCGCGAGCCGAACAAGCCCTTCTTCCAGCGCGTCATCATCAAGGGCGGCGGCGATGCGGCATCGGCCGTGCTCGCCGTCACCCAGACGGGAGATTGGGACCTCGCCTTCACGCTCCAGATCGACAAGACCGCCCTCGCTGGCGCGCTGGGCGACAAGGGCAAGGTCTATGGTCCTCCGGGCACGGGCGTCGAGAAGATTCAGTTCAACTTCTCCGACCCGAACAAGGAGGTGGACGGCCAGCGCTCCGAGATGAACACGCCGCATCCGTTCCTCACCGATCCCGCCGTGCGCGAGGCGATCGCCACCGCCATCGACCGCAAGACGCTCTCGGAGAACCTCTACGCCGGGGAGCCGAGCGAGCCGCCAGGACGCAACATCCTGGCCGGGCTGGGCATTTACGAATCCCCGAACACCAGCTGGGAGTTCGACCTCGACAGGGCCGCGAAGCTCCTCGACAACGCCGGCTGGACGATGAACGGCAAGGTCCGCGAGAAGGACGGCGTGAAACTCTCACTCCGCTATGTCACCACCACGGCCCCCGTCCGCCAGAAGGTGCAGGAGGTGGTGAAGGCATCGCTGCTGAAACTCGGCTTCCAGGTGGAGCTGGTCCAGGTCGACGGCGCTGTCTTCTTCGACGGCGCTCCGGGCAACGACCAGAACTTCACGCACTTCTACTCCGACATGCAGCAGTACACGGACGGCGCGACATCGTCGTTCCCGCTCAACTACATGAAATACTGGTACGCAGGGCCGGACGGCGAGAACATCGCGCAGAAATCCAACAACTGGACGGGCACCAACAAGACCCGCTACCAGAATGCCGATTACGATGCCGCCTGGGAGAAGATCGCCACGCTGACCGACCAGCAGACAGCGATCGAGCTCTTCATCGAGCTGAACGACCATGTGGTGAACAACCACGTCGAGATCCCGCTCGTGCAGCTCGTGGCCGACCGCTACGCCGTGGTGAACACCTTCCGCGAGGAGAACATCGCGGTCACGGCGTTCGGGGACACCTTCTGGAACATCGCGAACTGGAATCGCCGCTAGGGCGCCAGGCCACGCATTGGCCGCCGCCCGCACACCAGGGGCCGGGAATGTTTCCCGGCCCCTGGTCGTCTCCGCTCCATCACGATGGCGGTGTGAGATTCTTGTCCTCCATCTCCCAGGCGTGGTCCAGCGTGTGATAGGCCGTGTGCCGGATGAGGTAGGGCAGCGGCCAGGTCCGCGCCATCCCGCCCTCGGCATGACGGACCCGGACCGCATCGAGGTAGGCGCGGCGATACGCCGCGATGCCCGCCTCGTCGGCCAGCGATTCCGGCGCCACCCGCACTCCCACCTTCGTCGCCCAGTCCGCCTCGTTCAGCAGGACATGACGGACGATCTGGTCGCGATCGCGGCCACCGCCACGCGGCCCCTTCTGCAAGGTCTCGCTTACCCGCGCCCGCACGACATCGAAGACGCCCCATGCCGATTGCACCAGCGCCAGCGCGCGCGCCAGCTCGGCATCGGACACCGGCTCGCGATCCGCCGGCGAGAACCCGAACGAGATTCCCCAGAAATCGGTCGACCCGGTGCCCTCGTATCGAGCCACGACCTCTGGGGTCGCATCCGGGGAGAACGTCCCGGCCAGGGGCGCACCGGCGGCGACCACCGCGTAGCGCGGGAGATAGGATTCGAGCCGGGCAATCGCCTCGGCCTCCGTCGTCGCGCCGCGTTCCAGGCCGGGCCAGTCCGGCGCATGAGCAACCACCTTCTTCCGCTTCGGCCCCAGTTCGAGCATCACCCGGATCGTCCCTGGCATCACGCCCTCCCGACTTGTCGCCTGCGGACAGGCTCGTTCGCCCCGATCATGACCGAGCGAGCGGACATCCTCCGTCCGCCTCACGGACGCCATCGCCCGCCAATTGGGCCGAAAGGATCGAATTCCGACCCCCGTCACTGGCCGCCCTCACCGGCCACGCGGTTGCGACGACGCGGCGTGCATGGTATTCCCACCATGCGCACCGATCCCTGTCGCCGCCACCGTGCCCGCGAACCCACCCCAAGGAAGCCACCCGGTATGACCTCGATCCCGAGCCCCACACCCGAAGGCTTCCCGCCAGCCGGTTCCGCGCCCGTGGAGCCTGCCATGCCGCCAGCGCCGGACCGGCCGCCGGATGCCGCCCGGAGCCGGCCATCGAGCGACCGGATTGTCGGGCTGGACATCGCGCGCGGGCTGGCGGTCGTCGGCATGTTTGCCGCGCACCTGCTCACCCGGCGCGACCTTGGCTGGGACCCGGAGAGCTGGAGCTTCATCGCCTTCGGCCGCTCGTCCATCCTCTTCGCCGTGCTGGCCGGCATCTCCATCGCCCTGCTCTCCGGACGCCAGACCCCCCTCGAAGGCATCCCCCTCGTGCAGGCGCGAATGCGCATCCTCGTCCGCGCGGTGATGATCTTCGCGATCGGCGGCCTCCTCCTGATGCTCGATACCGGGATCGCCATCATCCTCGAGTACTACGGGCTGCTGTTCGCCCTGGCGATCCCGTTTCTCCGCTGGCCGCCCAGGAAGCTCTTCACGCTGGCAGCCATCCTCACCGTGGCGTCGCCGGTGGCCCATACCTTTCTGGAGAACCTTTCCGAGAATACCGAACGCATCCGCTGGTCGCCGACGATCGTCCGCCTCTTCGTCATGGGCTACTACCCGGCGATGATCTTCATCGTCTATGCGCTCGTCGGGATGGGCTTGGGCCGGCTCGACCTCTCCGAGCGCCGGATACACCTGCGGATGCTGGTGATCGGCGCGGCGCTCGCGGCGATCGGCTACTCCACCGGCTATCTGGCGAACCATGCTTGGGCGCCCGATCCGGAGCCGCCCGCACAGGCAACCACCGCCCAGCGCGACTGCGTGCGTAGCGCCGATGGGGTGATCCGGTGTGCCGACCCCGAACCGGTCGAGGAGCCGAAGGTCGCCCTGTCGGACTTCTCCGCCCTCTGGACCTTCGAACAACACACCGGCTCACCGTTCGAGATCACCGGCTCGACCGGCGTCACCATCGCCGTGATCGGCCTCTGCCTGATGCTGACCCGCCCGCTGCAGCGCACGCTCTTCCCGCTCGCCGCCGTCGGATCGATGGCACTCTCGGCGTATTCCGGGCAACTCATTGCCTTCCACATCCTGCGCCGGGCAGAACTGCGCAGGGAGGAGGTGGAATCGTTCCTCTGGTTCACCGTCGCGACGCTGGCGATCTGCGCGCTCTGGAACGTGCTGTTCGGCCAGGGACCGTTGGAACGCCTGCTGAACGTCGTCTCATCGAAGGCGGCGGGGCTGCCGGTGCGGCGGTCGCCGGTCCCGCTGGCCGGCCTCCTCCGCAAGCTCGCCCCCGGGCGATGATGCCATGCGCACCCTCCAGGAACGGTGGACGGACGATCCGGACGACCCCGGCAGGCTTCCGCCCGACGACCCGCGCGTGCAACACATCCTCGTGCGGTGCGCACCCGGCGAGGCCGCGATCGACCTCGGTGGGTCGTTCAGCCTGAATCTCCATCTGACGCCAAGCAATCGGGTGCTGCGCATTCATCGCCCATTCGTCTCCCGTCGCCGGCTCCTGGCCGAACAGGGGTTGCGACAGAGGCTTGCAGCGGCAGGCATTCGCACACCAGTTGCTTTACAGACCGGAGGAACCTCAATCCTCGCCGCCGGAGCTGGCCCGCGGCGGCGGCTGGCCGAACTGGAACCGTTCATCGATTCGGTCAAGCCAGGACTCACGCCTGAATCCTTTCACTGGCTCTTCCAGAAGCTGGGTGAACTACACACCGTCCTGGCCGCAAGCCCGTCACCATTCCCTCATAGCGTTGCCGCCACCTGGGGCACGCCGCGCAGCATGCAGCGATGGCTCGCGGTCACACGCCACACCGTAGCCACCGATCACGCAGCGCTCGGTATCGTGGCGACTACGCAACGGCTCGTGCGAGAGATCCGCAGACGGTGGGTCCCGCCAGCGCGCCTTCCAACGCAGCTCATCCACGGCGATTTCCGGATCGGAAATGCCGTGCAGACCCCCGATAGCCGCGACCTGATTCTGTTCGATACCGGATTTGCCGGTATCCAACCGCGAGTGTGGGACGTTGCCTATGCCCTGGGATTCATGAAGCTGGCCCTCGGCGACACGTGTGATCGCGCGATGTGTATGGCAACGATCGCGGCGTATGAAGATGCGCTTGGCCAGCCGCTGATCGCGGACGAACGCAGGGCAATTCCTGCCATGGCGGCGATCGCGTTGCTCCACACCGTCGCCCATGCCGGATACATGGCATGCCCGATCGATGGGGTCCAAAGCCAGGAACCGTTCGTCCGGGCTGCTGGCCACATCCTCGCGACTGATGTCGGGTAGCGTCGAAGGAGATCAATCGATCAGGTGGACCGTCACCGTGCTGTGGCGGGCACGCTCGTCATCCTGGAGTGGAATCACCGGCGGCGGCGCAACGTCCTCCAGCACATCAGCCTCGGGGGCCGCACGCGACGACGTATCGTCCTCCGTCAGCTGTGCGTCGAACTCCGACGTCGCCGCCGTGACCTCGGCGCTGGACGGCGCGATCGTCGGGTCATAGACCCCTTCATCGACCGGGGTCCACGGCTCGCTGGCCGGGTCATGCTCCGCTGCCACGAGGTCGTCCTTCGTCAGCGACAGATGCACGCCCCGCTCGTCCACGGACTGGATCGCCGATGCCGGAATCTCGTGATCATCGGGGAAGAGCCATCCCTTGTGCGACAGCAGATGATCGCCGAGGGCATCCTTCACCCGTCCGACCGTCTCACCGCGCGCATCGAGCACATCCATGCCCCGGCGCACCCCGAACGATACCTCCTCAACGTCCATCATGGCCCTCCTGCTGTTCTGGCGGCAGAATCCCGGCCTCCCGCTCTTCCTCGGCGGGATCGATGTAGCGTTCCGTTCGCCGCTCATCCCACTCGTCCGGCCCCTCGTCGGGAAAGGCGGGGTCGACCGGCTCGGTGTCGATATAGTCCCCGGGCGACTCCAGGAAGAGCTCGAAGCACGCGCGGGAGCAGAACCAGTATTCGCGCTCGTTGCCGATGGCGGAGGCCTCCGCCGTCTCGGGGGTGATGGTTCGTCCGCAGACGGGATCGATCACGGTTTCCATCGGGTCATGTCCTTTCGGGTGGGGCGCCACGGAACCGGCCATCCGATCCCGCCCGCTGTACCCGACTGCGCAAGAACCCGGCCCCAAACGATCCCGTTCAGTCGGCGATCACCGCCTCCACGATCTCGCGGCCTGCCGTTGCCTGGTGGCGGTGCTGGGTGATGAAGAGGATCACCACCAGGCAGAGCAGCATCGCTCCCGTGAACAGGAAGGTCATCCGGGCGCCGAACCCGGCGGCGATCATCGACCCGACCAGCGGCCCGATCACGCCGCCGATCGAGGTCGCGGTCGCCATCATGCCGTAGACCACTCCCCGGCGATCCGGCGGCGTTCCCTGTGCGACGAGGGCGTTGGCAGAGGGGATCATTCCCCCGGCGAAGACGCCGAAGATCGCCTGGAGGATGAACATGTGCCACCAGGCCTGCGCGGCCGCCATCGGGAGATAGATGAAGCCTGCCCCGAGCGCGCAGAGCATGAGGATGGAACGATAGCCGCGCCGGTCACCCAGCCGCCCGAGGAAGATCGAGGAGATCGCGCTCGTCACACCGAGGATGCCAAGCACCAGCCCGGCGAGGGTCGACGCGTTGGCGGCCATCCCGGACAGCTCTTCGATATAGAGCGACATGATTGGCTGGACGGCGCCCTCCGCGCCGCGGATCATGAACATCGTCAGGGTCATGCCCAGGAGCAGCGGCGTGAGCAGGAGCTTCCAGGCGGAGGCCTGCGGCACCTCACTCTCCGTCTTCACATACGGGGTGAACTGCTCGCGCACGAAGAAGAGCGTGATGAGCCCACCGGCCAGCATCATGAGCGATGCCGTCCAGAATGTCTGGCGATAGCCGATCTGGTCGGCCAGCACGCCGCCGACCAGCGGACCGACCGCCGCGCCGGAGAAAATCGCCGTCTGGATCAGGCCAAGGCCATACCCCAGGCGCTCCTTGGGCACGGTCGCCGCCACCAGCGCGGTCGCGGCGGTCACGGTGCCGGTCAGGGCTCCCTCGACCATGCGCAACCCAAGGATGTGCCAGGGCGCGGTGGCGAAGCCCATCAGCCCGATCGTGCCAAAGGCGGCGAACTGGGCGCGCAACAGCATCGGCCGGCGCCCCTTGCGGTCGGCCAGATTGCCCCAGATCGGCGCGGCGATCGCCATCACGGCGGCCCCGCCCGCATTCACGATGCCGGACCAGAGCTGTTGCTGGCTGAGGGAGTGCAGCCCGAGATCGTCGAAGAAGAAGGGCAGGAACGGGCTGCGCATGCTGAACGCCATGATCGCCATCAATTGCGCGGCGAAGATCGCGTAGAGGTTGCGCCGCCAGTTGATCGGCTGCTGCCCGCGCCGCCGGATCAGCGATCCGGACGCATCGCGGCCAGCCACGTCGTCGTCATTGGACGGCGATGCCGGCGAGGGGGAGAGGGCCTGGTTCCGGTCAGCGGCAATGGTGACGGGGGGAGCGTCCTCGACTGGATGCGGTGGGGGGTTCGTGTCCTGACCCATGCTGCCGGGCAGTCTAGCCGGGAATGTCCGGACCGGCAATCGCAATCGCGAAGAAGCCCCACGCAGGATCGGGCCGCTACACTCGAACGCGGGTGCGGCGGATCGTCGCACCGGGCAAGGGAGGGATGCGATGGATCAGCACCGGAATCACCCACAACCGGACGGAAGCCCGATCGACGTGGAAATGAGCGGACCGATCTGGCTGAAGCTGCGGATGCGCGTTCCTGCCCAACCGCCAGAGGAGATCCTCCGCTGGTTCACGGAGCCCGCCCTGCTCGCCCGGTGGATGGGCGATGCGCACGAGGTCGAGCTTGTGCCGGGCGGGCGGTACATGATCCACTGGTCCGGCCCGAACCGGACGATGGAGGGGGCCGTGATCGTCGCCCGGCCGACGGAGCTCGTCTTCAGCTGGGCGTTCGCCCACGAACCGGCGGCACCAGCCCGCGTCGTGATGATCCGGACGGCAACGGAGCCCGATGGGTCGGCCAGCAGCGTCATCGTCATCCACGGCCCCTACCGGAATGAGCCTGACGACGACACCATCGCCCGCGAGACCGACGAGCGAGACGGACACCTCCAGGGGTGGAGCGCCTTCCTGCCGATCCTTCACGATCAGCTTGCCGCGAGCCTCGTGGCGGGCTGATCCACGCTACGCTGGCGGACTATCCGGCAGCAGCGGGACGCGCTCCAGGTCGCGTTCGTGCTCGGCGAAGGCGGTGGCGCGATCCCCGTCGCTCCGAAACACGATCTCTTCCAGGGTCGTCCGGGTCGCCGCAGCCACGCGGTTCACCCCCTCCCGCGTGATGAGCCCCTTGCGCCAGGCCTCGATCGCCGCGCCAACGTACGTCTGAAAGAAGATGATTCCCTCCTCTTCCCATGTTGGCGTCTCGTGCGGGTCGTCCCCGGTGATGTCGTGAATGAAGACCGCCGCCACCGCTTCGGGGGTCATCTCCAGCATCCGCCGTCCGAACTCGGCATCGCCCTGCCCGTTGTCTCCAATGAAGACGAAATCGTATTCCGGAAACAGCAATTGGTAGCGATTGAACATTTCCAGCTTGCGGTCAGCCATCCGGGCATGGCTGGTGAGGGCCAGCAGGCTGCCGGTGAGAATGGCGGAGGGCGGCACCCCCGCCCGGATCAGCGCCTGCCGCGTATGCCCTTCGATGAACCCGCCGATCACGGTGGGACGGGCGGTGACGAAGGTGAGGTCGCCCATCTCATCCGGCACCATGCCCGGCCCGCGATCGAGCTCGTCGAGAAAGGCCAGCACACCGGGATAGACCGTCATCGCGGGGTAGCGATGGTCGTGCAGCCGGGCGAAGACGGTGTCGTCGATATCGCAGAGCACCTTCCAGGTGCGTGGGCTGATCGTCGCGGCCTCCCGGGTGAGATGCGCAAGGATCGCCTCGCGCAGGTCCTCGCTGTCGATGTCGCTGAAGACCAGCTTTTCGAGATCATGGTGCGTGCCCGAGCGGTCGATCTCGTTCTTGAGCGTGCTGAGCTCCGCCCCGTGGGTCGCGAGCAGGATGGCCGCAACCAGCTCCTCTTCCACCCGCTTCGTGCGCCCCAGTTGCAGCGCGCCGACCACACGGGCACGGGACTCCACGTGCAGATCGGGAACCCGCGCCGTGAGCAGGCGCACGAGCGCCGTAAAGTTGTCGGCGCCGATCAGATGATCGTCGACCTTGGCGAAGAGCCGCTCCAGATCCACGCGGGTGACGATCTCGTTGAGATCGTCCGCCGTCGCGTGCTCCAGGATCGCGACGATCGCGCGCTCGTCTCCGGGGAGCGTCAACCCGGAAAGCATCGCCTCGATCCGTTCGAGAAGCGCATCTGCCGTGGTGGGATCGGGGTCCATGTCAACCTCCATCCAGCGCGGCCCATGCCTGTGACGGGGAACCAGGCGGGGGCGTGCGCACCATGAGGGATGCAGGCAGGATCTCGGCCACGATCCGCGTCGCCGCGCCTCGCGGGTCGCCGTCCAGCTCCGCCTCCAACGGCGATTGGGAGCAGATCTCGACGGACTGGCAGCGGCGGTATTGCAGCTGGGAGACGTCCCAGCGATGCCGCATCACGACCTTGGCAGCCACGCGGGCCCACTCGCGCAGGTTCGCGGGCGC
>Ga0164243_10007999_pt1 | contig 15703 bp, 19 predicted proteins | sample OricompcompostOP_FD_108781 | JGI IMG/M metagenome (GOLD analysis project Ga0164243, IMG submission 108781) | Organic Plus compost microbial communities from Emeryville, California, USA - Original compost - Organic plus compost (OP) | ecosystem: Engineered > Solid waste > Mixed feedstock >...
CGGCAAATTGACGGCGGCGGATAGGTTGCATTCGATTCCAGCCGGCTCTCCTGCTGCGCCTGCACGGAGCAAGCCGATGAATAACTCTGAATATCTGCGGGAAGTGGGCAAATCGACGGTCGAACAGCCGGGATATTTCACGGCTTCTAGGCAATCCAGTTGGAGTTAGGCGGAGAGGGAGGAAGTCGATGTTGTACGAGAGCCGCGTCACCTTCCACTTGCGGACCAGTCATGGGACGAGGCAGGCGCGCGTGCTGCCATCCGCGAAATCGTGGCGGACGCCGAGGCCGCCTTCGTGGAGACGACCTGTGGCCTCGCCACCCGTTCGAGGAGTACCCGGGTGATCGGTACAGGAATCTTTACTGGGGGGCGGCAGGGACGATGTGGGCGCGGCACTACCTGGCGGCATGTGGCGCCGCGGGCTTGCGCCGCGATTACTCAGGTCGGCATCTTGTTGGTCGAGCTGATCCTCTCTCCGTCGTCGTCGGCCGCCGCGCGTCTACAACGCGCCGTCGACGTGAGCCTGGAGAAGGCGCCCGACCTTTGCTTCGGCGCCACGGGAGCGATGGTTGCCACGAACTTCGCCTATCGGAGGACGAACGATCCCGCGTGGCGCGCGATCTTGGAGCGCTGCGTCGAGCGGCTGTGGAGCTACTCGTCCGAGGCCGGTTCCACCTTTTGGGTGGCGGTCTATCCGTTTGATCGTCCCACGACCCACCTTGGTGGCTGCCACGCGTTGCCGGTAACGTGATGGCGCTCATGCAGGTGATCGACCTGTTAGATCCGGCGAGGTACGACGAGCTGTGCCGCCGATGCGTCGAGGTCTACGAGAACACGGCGGCCGTGGAAGACGGCTGTGCGAACTGGTGGCGTAGCGTCGGCGATCCGGGCTGGGGAAAGAACAAACTGCTCGTACAGTGGTGCTACGCTGCTCCTGGCATGGTCACAGCGATGAGGCGCTTTCCGTCGCGGGCCGAGCGCGGCGGTTCCGACCGCATGGAGTCGTTGCTGCGTCAGGCGGCCGAGCTTACCTGGCGTGCAGGACCCTTGGCGAAGGGGTCCGGGTTGTGCCACGGGACGGCCGGCAATGTGTATGCCTTTCTCGCGATGCACGAGCGGACCGGCGAGCCGGTCTGGCTGGACCGCGCCAGAAGGTTCGCGATGCACGCGATTTCGCAGGTCCGCGAAGCGCAGGTGGCCTATGGACATGGGCGATTCACGCTTTGGACAGGTGACCTCGGAGTGGCCGTCTACCTCTGGCAGTGCATCCAAGGTTCCCCGGAATTCCCAGCCTCGACTATGTTTGACCTCTCGGCTTCGAGCGCATTCGGAGTTCTCAGGCGAGACCTGCACCAGAGCGCAGCTGAATGAGATCGTCCTCCCAGCCACAGACCTCACAAGTCTCGAATGATCCCGTCTGTGCTGAGAACACCTCGAAGCCGCAGCTGGCAGGGAAATCTCTTGGGGCCGTTACTCAGCATGCCTCGCTCCGCACGCCAGGGCGTCCGATCTATAACAGGCCATCTTGATCACTCGCTACGCTAGCGCTCGTAGGTCACACACATGAGCAGCGTGGGAGATTGTTGCCGAGAAGCGCTACACGCTGTTCCTGCAGTGACGATCCGGGCGCGAGTGAGATGAGGTCGTCTGCTGGAATGTAGAGCCTATTTCCACGGGTCCACGATGGACCTGGCGGCGTCCGCGAAATCCGCGGAATTTCTTGTTACCAGCGTCAGGGAATGCACTTCGGCCGTGGCCGCGATCAGTGCATCCATGGCATGTATGGGCCGCCCTTTGGATTCGCGGCGGGCGACCAAGTAGCCCCATTGATCAGCTACTGCGGCGTCTACGGGCAGGATGCGGTGCTCGAATCGCAGCGGCAGATCGGCGCGCAGCCATTCATCGAGCTGTGTCCGACGTTTGCCGGACGATAGTCGCTCAATGCCGTGACGCAACTCGGCGAGCGTGACTACACTTAGATACACCGCATCCTCGTCGACGTTTGCGAGCCAGTCGACGACACCAGGATTGGGTCGCGGCTTCGTCCACTCCGAGACAACGTTCGTGTCAAGGAGGAAGCTCATAGACCTGTCCGCCGGAGGCGATCCTTCGATCGGCGAATTTTCAGGCCGGAACCGTGTAGCGGGGACGCAGCGAAGAACTCGGCTAGGTTGCCACTGCGCTTAGTCCTGCGCTCCCACTCTTCAATATCGACCACCACGACCGCTCGCCGACCATTTTTCGTTATGGTCTGCGGGCCCTCATTCTGCGCGTGGTCTATGACCTCACTCAGCTTCGCTTTCGCTTCTGCAACGGTCCAGTGATCTGCTTCCATGGTGGGTACCTCAAAGTGAATGACTAGGGTGGTCATTATAGTCATAAGCCCGTGGATGCAAAAGAACGATCTGGCCGCACCAAGTCCGTACGTTAGCGCGGATAAACGGTTATAGACAGGATCGAATATCCAGCAGATCAACTCGCCGGCGCGGCTCACATTTGGCGACCGACTTTTTCAACACAATCGGACCAGAAGCGGACCCGTACATGGGGCCAAGTTCGACGCTCGCGCGCCGTACCAACTCTCTGGGCCAATACGGTGGCCGATACCTCAGCGACCTTGACGAATGAGCTTACGCTGCACGGACACTGTGCTCGGGCTTAACCTGTCGTCAGAACGATATCCCAGGTCGCGACCATCACTGAGTCAGTTCTTGAAATCACATTTGCAAGCAGCGTTTCTGTTCGCCGCACCGAATTCAGGTGGCGATCCGTGTCGTTCAGCGGCTCGCCGGGAAAGAACAGTTGCGACACCTTTCGATCGGTCCCGCCGTGCACTTTGAAATGAATGTGCGGAGCCCGCATGTCGCCGCGTGCGGTGGGATAGGGACCTGGCTTGATCGTCGTGATTGCATAACGACCGTCGCGATCAGTGCGCAGCTCCGCGTAGCCTTCGAAATTCGGATCGAGCGGCAGATGTGCGCTCGGGTCGGACGGGTGCGTGTAGCGACCGTGCGCATTGGCCTGCCAGATCTCGATTCGTACGTTTCGGAGTGGTTCGCCGTGTACATTCATGAGTCGACCGCTTACATGAACGACCTGATCCTCGGCGCGCTGCCTGTGGCCTTTGATCGTCGTCAGATCAACGTCGGTATCGCGCGGCTTCACTTGCGGGTAGAACGGGCCCCGTTATGAGGTCAGCTGTTTCGCGCAGCAACCCATCAGCCGCAACCGACGTGGCCGCTTTGACCAAGGTGACGGAACCCATGGCAAGCGACGCCATCGCGACGAATTTTCGGCGGGAAAGCGTCTTGTCGATGTCGCTCATTCGCGCTCCGTGACACTTGAGTGCAGCGACTAAAACTGCAACTCAACCATGGATAGAACACGGCACTCCAAGCGAGGCGATAGACGAAGAATTGGCGCTGAACACCCGATCCGCCTCAAGGGCCGCCTTCAGGCTTCGAGCAGAGTGGTTTCACGAGGATCATCCGGTTCGTCATCAACTGCTCGTTCGCGATTGCAGCACGTCGGCTTTGGACCGAGGCTGTGTGAAAACCAGGGGCGCACACCATGTGATCTTCCAGCTTGCACGCGCTCCGCAGTTACTGCGTTTTCGCCTAGTGGGCAGCGAGAGGACCCAAGTTCGTGTTCTGCGCGGCGCGGATGAACCATCCGCCACTCGTCTTTACAACGACCCAAGTGAAGACGCCACCGCGCGGCGATCGCGGCGTGCCGTCGGGATCCTTGTCACCGTTGAGAGACCAATCAATGTGGGCCAATGCTACATCTGGCTTGAGGAGCTGAATTCGCACTGCCTGCGTCGACCAACTGCTCTCGAGGAACTGGTTCAGGCGCGCGGTATGTTCCGCTTCGATCTCTTGCCGCCCTTTCCCGTGTCGGGCACCGACATTCACGAAGTCCGCGTCGTCAGCCATGAGGCTTACGAGTTGTTTCATGTCATGGTCATTCCATGACTGCTCCCATCGCGTAGCCAAAGCGCGGATCGCTGCGTCGTCGTTTGCCACTTGCGCAGGTGCGGACGAACATGCAAGGACCGACAGGGTTGAACACACGACCCGCGTGGCAATGTGCATAGGCTCTCCCAGCCGTAAGCCAACTGACTTTGTCCGGACGCAACTCTGCTCCGTCGGCGGATCGAACGTCAAACGCCATCTTGGTCGCGGCACGTCGCTTCGGGTCGGTCGAAACTGCCGTCCGGTGCAGCGGTCGGGAGCGCTCGGTAGCCTTCGGTGGATGCCGGTAAGTCCGCCGAAGCGCTACACGCTGTTCCTGCAGTCCTCGTTCGAGTTCGGGTGCGGTAGCCGGCCAGTACCGGAGTTCTCATCAGTCGATCGGCAGCTTGAATGTCACGGTGACCTCGCCCCGGCACGCTACAGCTCTGCTGGGATAGCGCGCGGTGGTGACCGTTTGGAGTGCGTCTTGTTTCACTTCTTCCTCAGCCCGCTGTCGAGCCGCGGGCGATGGGGACTCGATAAGTCGAATGGCGTATCCAAAGCGATAGAAGCGAGCCGGCGCGGCTTCGTTGATTCGCGCCTGCGCGTCCTTTATTGCTCCGTCGGCCGCAATCGTGACGCTGACGACAATGTCTCCAGTCAAGTAGAGAGCATCGGAGCGATAAGGTCTGTTCCTGCGGTGTCGGTGCGCGTGCGTGTGAGGTGACGCTACCTGGATTCAGCGATTGACATACCTAATACGCTTAGGTATGTATGCATCATGATCGATAAGGAGCTCATCGCCGCGACATCGGCTTCAATCACTTTGTCGATCCTCAGCGAGGCTGACAGCTACGGCTACGAAATCATTCAGCGCGTCGCTGAACTGACGGGTGGGGAGCTGGAGTGGACGGAAGCAATGCTCTATCCAGTGCTGCACCGGTTGGAAAGCCGTGCGCTCGTGAAATGCTATTGGCAGAAATCGTCCAGTGGACGCAAACGCAAGTACTACTCGATTACGAGCGTGGGTCTTAATGAACTGAAGGATAAGAAGCGACAGTGGCGAATCGTTGCCGGTGTTTTGGCGACGCTGTGGAAGAGCGCCGCCTAACTAATCTAAGAGATTCCAACAGGAGAATCGGTATGGGCGTTATGGGATTCTTGTTTGGTTTTCTCGCCTTTTGCCTGGCAGGGGCTGCCCTGCATCGAATCCGCAATCTCGAGAAGAAACTCAAGCAGTTCGACGTGATACCCCGCGAATTCGATTCGAGGAACGAACCGAAGGAAGCCGAATAGGAAAGCCAAAGCTTGGACATCCATCGAACGATCGGGAACGGACACCAGTCGTGGGCGTCGTGATCATTCGTTTGGCGGAGCTCCTTTCCGCGCTCGGTAGCCTTCGGTAGATGCAGATGCTTCCCAAGACCCGATTTGTCGTGTACCGGTGGTGTCGCTGGATGCGCGCCTCAAGTAGTCCGCGCCAGTCGTCATGTGATCCTGACACTGAAAGAGGAGTATCGACCGGAAAAGCGGCGAAACACACTGAGTGATCGAGCTGACCCAATATGCCGTGTACCGGAGTGCCGTTGAATGCGCGCCTCAAGCAAAAATCAAAGGAGAAATCTGGGTCACTGTTAGATCGATCCGCCGTTCGCCCAGCAGGGCACCCGACTGGAGGATATCGCCGGGATATCAGCGTTTCTCGCTGAGCCGACTAAAACGTGGTACGCCGAAAAAGCGGCGAAACTTCCGGTGGTTTCCGGCCGTTGGTGCTCGAGCCACGTCGGCATGGCCGCTTCTTGCGCGCCCCTTCGGACACGTGCAACAGGAGCATCCTGCGCGTACGCTTGGCGCACTGGTCCGGCGCAGCGCTTCTGAAGGCAATGAATGAAATCTTTGATGTCTCAGATTTGCGTGTCAGTCGCAATGCTTGCGAGCATCATCGTTGCAGACGCCGCGCCGCGAAGTGTTCAGAGTAGCGATGGTGTCCGCATCGAATATGAAGTTATGGGTCACCACGGACCCGCGCTCGTCTTTGTGCACGGCTGGTCATGCGATCGCAGCTATTGGAGCGGGCAGCTGGAGCCGCTCGCGCGGACCGCGCGGGTCATCGCAATCGATCTTGCAGGCCATGGCGGCTCGGGCGCCAATAGAGCATCCTGGACAATGGAAGCATTCGGAGCCGATGTTTCTGCCGTCGTGCGGCAGCTCGATCTCGATAATGTCGTGCTCATCGGGCACTCGATGGGGACGGATGTCATCGTCGAGGCTGCTCGGCAAATGCCTGACCTGGTGGCCGGCTTGGTGTGGGTAGACCGCTATAACCGTCTTGATCAGTTCCGAAGCGAAGAAGCAATCGCTCGTCTCATCGCGCCGTTCAGGTCCGATTTCGTGAGGGCAACACAGGCATACGTGCGACGTCTGTTTCCCGAAACAGCGGACACAGCGTTGGTTGAGCGAGTTGCGAAGGATATGTCGTCGGCTCCAGTTTCAGTTGCGCTTCCCGCACTTGAATCGACTCTAATGCACGAAAATGCGATGCCCGCCGCGCTCAAGGCGCTGCAGGTGCCATCCGTCGCGATCAATGCGGGCTACGAACCCACTGATGTCCAATCGATGAACGATAGAGGAGTGGAGGTCATCATCATGAGTGGCGTTGGACACTTTCTGATGATGGAGCAGCCAGAACGGTTCAATGCGTTGCTGATGCAGGCGATTGGCAAGTTCTGATATTGGCGAAACTTCGTCTGCCGGTGCGAGCAGTCAGTATCGAGCGAGGCGACGGCGAAGCTCGCTGAGTTACCCAGTCGCGCAACGCAGCCTCGCTGAAATACGAGTCGGAAGTGCTTAACTGGCTGTCTGAGAGTGTCAGTCGTGTATCGCCCGAAAATCGGCGAAACTCGCTGGACTGGTCGGTGTGAAAGGATTTGACCCTGCGGTCGCCTGCACAGCACGCTGTCATTGCGCCGCATTCAGAGTCTTGGTCTTGACGCCTCTGCTTCGCGATGAAGCTCTGCAATCTACCGCGAGCTCACGCGACACCAATGGGCGCCGGAGATAGAACGCGTCGCGGTAGTAGTGAACGTCTGCAGGCAGGTGAAGAACCAAAAATGAGGCAACCGGCGAGGCCGCTTGCGGTATTGCTCGATGCGAGGCGTGCCAACCAACGCCGAAAAGCCCATTCCGCGGCCAAAGTTTAGCGGCGCACTCGGCCGCTTGTTCACCCACGCTGTTCGTGAATTTGGCTCCTCTCCAAAACAGTGCGAGAGCTCGAAGAATCGACTTAGCGCTGCAGGCCGTTTGACTGGCGCCTCCAATGTGCGCCCTCCGTGGCCGTACGATCCGCGAAATTCCTCCTCGATTCCATCGAGGCGAGGATCGTTGAGCTGATCGATGCGATCCTGCGGTGGCGGAGAGATCAGTGGATTTGGCAACTGAAGCTTTCGTGGCGTTGTAACTATGTTCTTAGTTACCATGAGCGCTCTTTGAGGAGCGGCAGCCGATGAAGAAGTCCCGCGCAGCGATGCGCAACCCGGGAATCGACTTGTTGCGGGGCGTGGCGATACTGCTCGTGATCCTCGTGCACCTGCGTATCCGCATCCCTGTGAAGGACAGCTTCGTCGTGGACGTCCTGCCCGATTGGCTGGTGACTTCCTTCACTGATCGCGGACACGAGGCCGTGTACCTGTTCTTCGTGATCTCCGGATTTCTGATTACGACGCATACGCTGCTGCGATGGGGAGCGCTGCATCGGATGGATGCGAGGGCGTTCTGGGTCCGCCGCGCCGCGCGCATCCTGCCCTGCCTCGTGGTGCTCATCGCCGTGCTGAGCGTCCTGCACCTTCTGAATGTGCAGGGCTATACCATTTGGCGAGAGGGGCAATCGCTTTCAGGAGCGATCGTCGCCGCCATCGGCTTTCACATCAACTGGTACGAAGGACGAACCGGATACCTGCCCGGCAGCTGGGACATCCTGTGGTCGCTGGCGGTCGAGGAGATCTTCTATCTCGGCTTCCCGATCGCGTGCCTCCTGATCCGCAGCCGGGTGGCTATGATGATCGTGCTCGCGCTGTTCGCCGCGTCGCTGCCCGTACTGAAGGCCACCACGGGCGGCAGCGAGATCTGGCAGCAGAAGGCTTACCTGCCCGGCATGTCGGCTATCTCCTCCGGCGTCCTGGCGGCGTTGATCGCTGCGAAGATCCCCATCTCATCGGTGACGCAGCTACGCATTCTCTATGGACTCGGAACGGCGGGACTGCTTGCGGTGATGGGCCTCACCGATCGCATTGCCGCCCTCGAGTACGTACTGCCCTTGCTCCTGACCGCATCGGCGGTGTGTCTCATTCTCGGATTTCATTGGCACGAGAAGCTCGGGACACTCAGAAGCTTGCCGGGAACGGCGTGGCTGGGATCCATGGGACGTTTGAGCTATGAAATGTACCTTTCGCACATGTTCGTCGTGCTGTCCGTCGCCAGCCTCGTGAAGGCCGCTCAGTGGGATCCTTATTGGGGTTTTGTGTGGTATGTGCCAGCGATCCTCATGGCATGGGGGCTGGGCTTCCTGATCGAGCGTTACTTCTCGATGCCATCAATGAAGTGGCTGCTTGGAGAACGGAAGGCGATCACGAATGATCATGTGTCGCGAGGGGAATATGGCGGCGTCTCTCGCGATGCGTGAGCAGAACTGACGGGATTTGCGCCGCGATACGTGATGGAACGAGCCGCCCAAGTCATCCATCACTATCGAACGGCGCAATCCCTGGTGCGACGGAAGCCTCACGTTCGATCGTTGCAATCTGTAGGCAAGCAGAGCGCAGGACCTGTTGTCAGCCTTCTACCGGCCGGACAACGCGGCGTGCGGCATACCCGAGGGGCCTTGCCGATCGTTTGTTCAGCGATGTGCCCTAAACAGGTGCTGCATTGCCATGTCCATATCCACACGTGAGAGGACTTCCTCATTCGACGGCTCGGCGTGGGCCAGTTGGCTCGGCGCTGTCGCCGTCGTCTTCGGCATCCTTGCTGCGTCGGGCTACGGCACCGAGCTCATGAGACAGGTCGTCTCGGTTCAACCCACGCTTTCCGCTGGTCGTGTTTCCGCTGCCGGTTGTCGCGAGGAGAGGCTCAAGGAAGAGCGTCTGTCGCTCGCTGAGTGCAGACAGATGGTGGCGAACTTCGAAAGCCTGACCATATCCCGGCCGCAGTGGTTCCGATCGGTGCAGATCGGTGTCGCTGCTGCCGGCATCGTCGCTGCGTTGGCGTCGATGATCGTCGGTATTGCCTTGATCGCCGGCCTTCATTGGGCGCGCGTTGGCGCCATCCTGACGTTTGCGGCGCTGCTGGCGCTCGACACGCTTGGAATTCTTGCTGCGCTCAACGCCGGGCCGATCATCAGGCAGATGTACCTGTCGAACATCCTGCTCTGGTTTTTCATTCATCTGATGATGACGATCGCCGCCGTCGCCGGGCGAGACAGTGAAGCCGCGCAAGCCGAACCGGCGGGTCGTTGATAGAGGTTACTTCAATCATTCATCTCGGCATCGGAGCTGGATTCGGCAATGCAGCGACATGGCTATGGTCATTGGGCGGTCCTCATTCACTGGATGCTTGCAGTGCTCATCTTTTTTCAGTTCCTCGCGAGCTGGTGGATGATGGGCTTGCCTCTGCCATCGAACGGTCTTTCCTATCGTGCGTTTCCGTTCGCGCTGCACAAGAACGTGGGCATCACGCTTTTTGTGCTGCTGGGCGTTCTGCTTTCCGTGCGTTTCAAGCGATTTCCCATCGCGGAGAGTGCCGATGCGATGAAGCCCTGGATGCACAAATTGGCTATCGCAGATCACATCATCCTGTATGTGCTGATCGCCGCATGCGCGCTTACGGGCTATCTGTCTTCATCATATAGCGGTTGGCCGACGACATTGTGGTGGACCCTTGAGCTGCCTGATTGGGGTCATGACAACGATCGGCTCAACGCTTTCTATTCCGATGTTCATGCATGGAGTGCCTGGTCACTGCTGGCATTCATCGCCGTACACACCGGCGGTGCTCTGTATCACGCATTCCGCAACGACGGCGTGATACGCCGCATGATGCGCCTGTGAGCCGTCGCAGCGCGATCTTTCAGAAAGGACTTCAGCAGTGCGAGCTGATGCTCAAGCTTCAACCCTGTCGACCGAAATCCTTGATCGTTGTCTCGGACTTTCTGATCTCGCCGGTGAACCGTTCGATGTCGACTTCGTTATGCGCGCCACACTTGCAGAGAAAGCCTCTGTCCTGAATTACAGACTCCAGAGTCTTGTGCGTCTGTTGACCGCAAGCCGGGCAACGCAACGGGACAGTCGTAAACTTTGCGATAGTCATGGGATACACGCTCCCGATTTGCGCTCACGGGCTCGCCGTTCCGCCTTTGCGACGCGCCTGTTCGGCACGAATATCTTCGATCGCGAGCGCCGTGTCGGTCGCGATGACGCTCAAGAGTGGGTGTCTTGGATCGATCGGCAGGCGCACGCCGTGAAAACGTTCCCAGTGATCTACTCGCTCCAACACAGACAGCTGCGGCGAAGACTGGCGTTCGATGCGTGACTGTCTCAGCGCGGCGCGCTCTTCGCTCTCACGCTCGGCTGCGGCGCGCCTTTCTTGCGCAGCATAGGCGGTAGACGGGAATAGATCTTCGACTGGCTTGTAATGCATACGAACCTCCTGGGCGCCACGCGTCTCATGACGCGGAATACTCGCTGAATGATGAGCGCTCCACGCAAGCGAACGTTGAACGCGTGAAAAACAGATGGCCGTTTCGGCCATCTCCGCTGGTTCGAGAGCAATCGGTTCAGTTAGATCGGCCGAAAGCCTGAGCAGGCAGCAGGAGGGCCGCAGGAAAATAAAGAGAAGGATCGCGAGCCGCAGTCACTATACGCGCCGGGATGACCTTCTGCTCGGGTTTACGATGCCTTTCCTCTCGTATTGAACGAACTCAGCCATCGAATCGACCACGTCGTGCCTTCGCATGTCCATCACACGATGCAGTCGGCGGTTCAATATAAGTAGACCTCTACGATGTTGCAGCCGCTATATCCGACATCGAGCGGTCTGCCGCTTGCCGTCGACATCATGAGCTTTCGCACGCCGCCGCGGCCGTCCGAGATTGCCCGCGCCCCGAACACTTCACGGATCACGATCATTGCGAGGAGTGCGCATCTGCACGTTCCGTGTCGCTTCGGCATGGTTGGTCATTGCCGAAGCTTCCGCGATGGCATACCCTTGCGCTCCTTCACGGAGCGTCACCGATCAACGAGTCCTTGCTGTTGCCCAGTCAACAGGCTAGCCCCAGATGCAGCGAGTTTCGACTGAAGATGTTGCGGAACGTGAGCGCTTGGCGTTCATCCACGACTTCATCGCCCGCCATTGGGCGGGCATGAATTTCACGCTTCTGGATGAAACCGACCTGCGCATCGACATGGCCGTTTTCGATCTGCCCGATCGCGTCGGCATCGGCCTCGCTCACTATCCGCCCATTGTGACCACACGCCCGCGCAATCTGCTGAGCGACGGGCGGGACAATTACACCGTGGCGATTCTTTCGGAGGATCACGAAGTCTCCGTGGAAGGCGGGCGAGCTTTCACCGTCAAGGCGGGCGACATGATGCTCGTCCACGAAGCGACATGGTTCGAAGTGCGGCATCAGCGCGCGAAGGTGGAAGTGGTTTCTCTCGGGTGCGCGCAAGTGGCGGCGCGCGTGCCCCGTTTTGATCTTGCGCCGTGCTATCACATTCCAGGCAACGCCCCGGGCGCCGCTTTGTTTGCCGGTTATGCAAATCTCTTGAGGCAGGCGCCTCCGGTGGGCGAAAGGGCTCGTCAGACGGCCGCCAACCACATCCACGATCTCATGGCCGTCTGCCTCGACGGCTTTGTGCGCGGAGGTGCCGAGCGAAACGAGCGCAGCGTTCGCGCAGCCCGGCTCGAACTGATCCAGAAAGATATTCTTGATCGCCTGCGCGATCCCTCGCTCGACGTCAATGCCGTGGCGCGGCGCCAAGGCGTTACACCGCGTTACATCCAGCGCCTGTTCGGGACGAAGGGCACGACCTTCACTGAGTTCGTGCGTGACAATCGACTCGCGCTGGCATTGCGCCGCTTGGGCGAAGACGATTCTGGAATCAGCATTGCTGACATCGCGTTCGAATCCGGCTTCGCGGACCTGTCGAACTTCAATCGCGCCTTTCGCCGCCGCTATGGCGTGACTCCCTCCGACATCCGTGCCGAGGCGATGCGCAAGCGCATCCGCTGAATTCACTGCACCGTCGCGATCCGAGCGCTCGGTTCGTTTCCAGCAGGATCTGTTCGTCTGTCGCCAAGACAGAGACGCATCAGTATCGCAATGCTGTCCGTATCGGGTGGCCATCCGGCACCGGCCGCTCACTGCGATGACTGAGAAATCCCTCACCCGTCGATTCGGGTTTGGGCGCTCGCCATCGAACTTGGTTGTGTGCGTATTCCGTGCACACAAGAGATCAATGCGTCAACAGTCGAATCGTGATGGTAGACAGCAGAATGTTCGGTTTTGAGCGGAACGGGCGCGCACGCCGTTTCGCGGATGCAGGCACGCTCCTTTCCCGCAATGACCCTGACGCGAATCCGCGATCGCGGCGCGGTCCGGTTGCAAGCAGCTTCAGACATGCAATCTGGGCGGGCCTGCTGGTCCTCGCTGCATGCGGTTCGAGTTCCGACGGCGGCGGTGGTTCGACTCACCCCGACCCCGTTCCGGGGCCACAGCCCGTTCCAACGCCCGAGCCGGACGTTAAAGCCGTCGCGACCGAGGTGGGCAGCCCGCTCGAGATGGAGACGACGGAGGCGATCGGCCCCGCAGGCGGCGTCATCGAGTCCGCCGACGGCGCGCTGCGCGTCGAGATCCCTGCCGGCGCGCTCGCGGCGGAGCAGACCGTGAGCATTCAGGCGATCTCCAATTTTGCACCCGGCAAAGTCGCCGACGCGTTCCGAATCCGTCCCGAAGGCACGACGTTCGCGCTGCCGGTTCGGCTCACGTTCCACTTCACGCCCGAGCAGATCCTCGGCTCGGCCCCCGAGCTCCTGCGTGTGGCGAGTCAGAATCGCGACGGCTTTTGGGAGCTGCACGAACAGGTGCAGATCGATGCCGACGCGGGAACGGTGTCGGTCGACACGAACCATTTCAGCGACTGGTCGCTCGTGACCGGTGCGCTGCTTTCGCCGCGCTCCGCGACTGTGAAAGTGGGCGAGACCGTTCCTCTCACCGTGGTGGTTTGCGAGCGCGTGCAGCCTGATGACGATCTGCTCGCGGTGCTCGCCGCGGAGTGTCGGACGAGCGAGGTGATCCGCAATCTGGTCCGCAACTGGTCCGTCAATGGAACGCCGGGAGGCGACGGCAACATCGGCACCGTGTCCGTGCTCGAAGACCGCTCGGCGCTCTACACCGCACCGGCACAGCCACCCCAGCCGAATACGGTCGCTGTCTCTGCAGAGTACACGACGCTACAGGGCGGGCTCGTGCTGCTCGTTTCGAACATCAGCGTGCAATCAGGCGTGTGCACACCTCCAGGCCCGGGCGAACCTTGTTCCTTCGAGCTCGTCGAGTTCAATGGACAGGCGCTGCCTTACGAAGGTCTTCCTCACGATCCCTGGGAGAACCCCGAAGTACTCAAGTCCGGAACGTTGGCGCTGCAGGACTTCGACGGCGATGGCGCGGGCACTTGGTCGCTCCGGCACGTATGGGTCGAGAAGCGCCCCTCCGGCGATCTGGAAAAGTTCTCGCAGCTAGCGGGTGATTTCACGAGCGAGGCTTCGGGCAAGCTGCACTTCACCATCCTTGGCGGCCCCGCCTTCGATGGCGCCCTCGAACAGGGCGTGGTCACGATTGCGGACTACCCGTTCTCCACAACGAACGTGACCCTGTCGGCGCAACTCAAATTGCGCCAGAAGTAAGAGCGCCGAGCCAAGTTCGCGAAGATCAGTGCATCAAGCAACGAACAGGCGCTGCCAAAACAATGTGAGCTGTGCGATCAGCGGCAAGCCGACTAACAGCAATACGGGGAACGTGATTCCGAGCGCGCACGTCAGATAGATCGACGGATCGGCGGCGGGAAAAGACATGCGCACGAGCGGTGGCGCGTTGATGAAGGATGCGGAAGCTGCAACCGCGCCGAGCACGAAGACGCTGCCGGGAGAGAGTCCTGCAAGCGTCGCGAGCAACGTGCCGACGATCCCGCCCACGCTTGGCATCACGAGCGCGAAGACGACCAGACGCGCAGCTGAGGCCCGCAACTTCCGCAGTTCGCTGGCGGTCACCATGCCGATTTCGAGCATGAACAACATCAGCGCACCGGTGAGGATCAGCTGGGCCATGGTTTCGATGCGGCCGAAACTGCGATCGCCGATCAACCAGCCGATGAACAGCCCGAAGAACAGCAGCAGGAAACCGCCGCCGACGATGTTCCTGATTCCGGGATGATTTGCGCTCACGCCTCCGGTCTCGCGCCGCAGTGCAACCGTTCCGATCATCAGCGCGACGAGCGTGCCGAGCTCCATGAGGGCGGCCATGCCCATCACGAAGCCGTCGATCGCAAGGTCCATATCGCCGGACTCGACGTAAGCAGCCATCAACACCGCCGATGACACCGAGCCATAAAGCGCTGCGAGCGCGGCGGAATCCGCGACGGAAAACCGAGTGATGCGCCTCGCGATGAGGTACGACAATGCGGGCAGTAGCAGGATGAGCGAAAGAGCGACCGCCAGTCCCGCGCCGAGGTCGCGAAGATCTGACGCGGACAGCCCGCGCCCGCCATCGATGCCGATCGCAAACAACAGCAGATTCGTGAATAGCTGTAGCGCTCGCTTCGGCACCTTCAGCTCGAGCCCCATGAGCGCTGCCGCGCACCCGGCAACGAAGGAGAGCGTGATCGGCGACAGCAGCGTTGTGAGCAGGATATCCACGGTTGCGGTTCGAACTCGCAGTGCACCGTCGATCACGCGGCCAGATTTCGCCTGCGGTTACCTATAGATCGTGACGCCCACCGGCTGAGCGGTTCGCGTTCCATACAGGAGCACAGCCGCGCCCAGTGCCATCAGCGACCCGTAGTAGATTTGCCCCGCAGCGAGCGATCCGGTCGCGGTCGTTGCCCAGCCGACCACGATGGGACTGATGAACCCGGAGATGCCCCCGAACGTAGTGACGATCGCGATTCCTCCTGCCGCCGCCGTCCCGGACAAATAGCTCGCAGGCAAGCTCCAGAACGGGCCGGTCGCACCGAATGATCCGGCGGTCATCAAGGTGAGCACGGCGAGCGCGAGCCATGTCATGTCCTGGACGACGGGAAGCAGAAACCACCCGATCGCTGCGACCGCGGCGGGAATTGCGGCATGCCAGCGACGCTCCTGATGCCGGTCCGAGCTGCGCGCGACGAGTTGCTGCACCACGACCGCGATGATGTACGGCACCGCGGAAAGCAAGCCGATCTGCAGGATGTCCGTGACTCCGGAACTGCGCACGACGGTCGGCAGCCAGAGCGAGATTCCCCCGATCCCGGAGATCAGCGCGACCGACATCATCGCGAGTACATACAAACGTCGATCTTTGAGCGCATCGACGAGATTGTGCTGCCGTTGCACGCCGCGGCCGGATGCTTCGCGGGCCAGATCCTCTGCGACCCAAAGCTTCTGTTCGTCGCTGAGCCATCTGGCGTCGGCAGGTTTGTCCGCGAGCAGCCAGTAGGACAAGAGGCCCA
>Ga0164243_10008001_pt1 | contig 15701 bp, 11 predicted proteins | sample OricompcompostOP_FD_108781 | JGI IMG/M metagenome (GOLD analysis project Ga0164243, IMG submission 108781) | Organic Plus compost microbial communities from Emeryville, California, USA - Original compost - Organic plus compost (OP) | ecosystem: Engineered > Solid waste > Mixed feedstock >...
GGGGAATTAAAAACTATAGACAGTTAAAATTATTTAGCTAAGCTTTGTTCTTGTATAATGAACTATACTATTTTACGCAGCTTAGCTAAATAGTTTTTATGAACAGAAAGAGAATAATCATTACCGCTTATGCAGTAGGTGCCGCCGCTGCCTCTTTATCTTTACCATTAGGAGCAGGAGTAGCAGGAGTTGTTTGTTCGATCAACTTGGCTTTGATTTTTGCTTCGATCTCGTTAGCTACTTCAGGATTATCCAGCAGTAATTGTTTCACGGCATCCCGGCCTTGACCCAACTTATTGCCTTCGTAACTAAACCAGCTACCGCTTTTTTGTACGATTCCAAACTCTACGCCCATGTCGATCAACTCGCCCACTTTAGAGATACCGCGACCGTAAATAATATCAAATTCTGCTTGGCGGAAAGGAGGTGCTACTTTATTTTTTACCACTTTCACTTTCACCCTGTTACCTACTGCTTCATCGCCATCTTTAATTTGGCTCATACGGCGGATATCCAACCTTACCGAAGCATAGAATTTCAAGGCATTACCACCGGTTGTTGTTTCGGGGTTACCGAACATGACACCGATTTTTTCACGCAATTGGTTGATGAAGATGCAGCAACTATTAGTTTTAGAAATCGTTGCGGTCAGCTTCCTCAATGCCTGGGACATCAAGCGGGCTTGCAAACCCATCTTGCTATCACCCATTTCACCTTCCAATTCACCTTTCGGCACCAAGGCGGCCACGGAGTCAATCACTACAACATCCACGGCGCCGGAAAGAATCAGGCGATCCGCGATTTCCAAAGCTTGCTCCCCGTGATCAGGTTGTGAAATCAACAAGGAGTCTACATCCACTCCCAATCTTTGAGCATATGAACTATCAAAAGCGTGTTCAGCATCGATGATGGCGCAAATTCCACCTTTTTTCTGCGCTTCCGCGATGGTATGAATTGCAACCGTTGTTTTACCAGAAGATTCCGGGCCGTAGATCTCGATGATCCTACCCTTTGGAAAACCACCAATTCCCAACGCGATATCCAAACCCAGGGAACCTGTAGAGATAACTTCCGTACGCTCTACTCCACGCTCACCCATCATCATCACAGAACCTTTCCCAAAATCTTTCTCGATTTTATCCATTGTAAGGCGCAGGGCCTTCAATTTATCTGTATTGGCGTTAGACATAAAATTTCGTTTGTTTTAGTTAGTTAAGTTTAAAATCTAATGGTAGTGCTAAGGTAAAACTAAATTCTGAAATTATCCTAAAAATTTTAGCATTTTTATAGAATTACTAATTTTAATAGCATCTACCGTGTTTTTTAATTTTTGAGGTCAACTGCAATAGACAATACAAAGATCGTAACACGGTACGCATTGAACATGCGTAACCAAAAAGTTTTTAGAAAAAATAAAAAAGGCCCCCTGAAAGGCGGCCAGCTCTCTTGCAATTTATTGAAAATCTTCAACCTACGAACCAATATCCTAGCATTTGAGAAATAATTCCAACGATAAAGCCGATATAAATCTCGCCGGTAGTGTGCGCATTCAAGATCATCCTGGCCGTAGCCACCAAACCTGAAATTACGAAAATAATTGCCAGCGGGAGCGCTACATTCATATCCATCCCGAACATCAACATGATGAAAAAGCCGATCATGCCGCCCCAACCCACCGTGTGCATACTGATTTTCACAAAGTTATTAGCTACCAGGCTCAAGATGACGGCGATGAAAATCCCCAGGAAAAACGCGTTCATAAATGGCGGCGTCTCCCCTTCACGTTTAAACGTGTAAAAAGTCCAGAAGTAAAAAATAATGCTGGCCACGTAAGGGATGATCCTGTCTTGCTGGGATTTGAGGTAAATTGAGCTCACAAAACCCAAGGCCCGCCCCAGCACTACCACCAGCAAAGGAAAAAGCAAGGTATTAGCAAAAACCCTGATATACAAAATGTCAAAAGAAAATACGCGGCTGATTTCCTTGAAATACACGAACTGTTCCGGCATCGCCGTTACGCAGAGGTAGGTTACCACCAAAGGCAAGAACAGCGGGTGAAAAATATAGGAAATTACCTGCGCCATGGTTTTTAAACCTGGTGCAAATGATATCGGCTCCGGGGCCGATGCTTCGATAAACGGCTTATCTTCTAGTAACATCTATTTGTTAAAGTCTAAATATTAAAGTGCTTTCCTTAACCTGGCCACCGGGATATTGAGCTGCTCCCTATATTTTGCCACGGTTCTACGGGCAATATTATAACCTTTTTCTTGTAACATCTTGGTCAGATTTTCATCGCTCAAGGGCTTGCGCTTATTCTCCCCTTCGATCAGGTCGGAAAGTATCTTCTTTACTTCCCGGGTACTCACCTCTTCGCCGCTATCTGTAGATAATGATTCGGAGAAGAAGAATTTCAATTTAAAGGTACCGAATTCCGTTTGCACGAACTTGCTGTTGGCCACGCGGCTAACGGTGGAAATATCGAGCTGCGTACGATCCGCGATATCTTTTAAGATCATCGGTTTCAACGTGGTTTCATCGCCGGTGAGGAAAAACTCCCTTTGATAATCCATGATGGCTTCCATCGTGGACAATAATGTATGCTGGCGCTGCTTGATGGCATCGATAAACCATTTCGCGGCATCAATCTTTTGCTTGATAAACAATACGGCTTCTTTCTGGCGCTTATCTTTCTTATCCCCTTTATCGTATTCTCTCAGCATTTCGCGGTAACCTTCGGAAATGCGTAAGTCCGGCGCATTTTTAGAATTGAGGGAAAGTTCCAGTTTCCCATTGTTGTTCAATATAAAAAAATCGGGTATTACATAGCTCTCGGCCTTATTAACCGATTCAAAGTTAGAGCCGGGTTTCGGGTTCAGGCGGATAATTTGCGTGATGGCTTCCTTCAGATCATCATCGCTTAGGCCCAGGGCCTTTTGGATTTTCTCGTAATGTTTTTTGGTAAATTCTTCGAAGTACTCATCGAGGATTTGGGTAGCATTCACGATGCTGGGTTCATCCTGTGGCTTTCTACGGAGCTGCAAAAGCAGGCATTCCCTCAAATCGGCACAACAAACGCCCGGCGGATCGAAGGTTTGAATCAACTTGATCAACTCTTTCACTTCCTCGTCGGAGGTCTCGATATTTTGGGAGAACGAAAGATCATCTACGATGGCATCGACCTCCCTCCTCAGGTAACCATCATCATCGATGCTACCGATAATTTGTTCGGCTACGCGGTGTTGGCGTTCGTCGAGGGCAAGCATTCCCAGTTGGGATAATAATTGCTCGTGGAAAGAAGTCTCCACCCTTACCGGGATGGTACGGGTTTCTTCCTGGTCGCCGTAATTATCATCACGCAGTTTATAGTCCGCGATATCGTCATCCCCTTCCGACACGTATTCGGATATATCTATATTATCATATTCACTTTCACCGTCCACTTCGAACTCATCATCATTATTTTCGTACTCTTCGGCCGGATCTTTAGATAGATCGTCATCGTAAGTATCTTCGCTATGTTCCAACGCGGGATTTTCTTCCAATTCTTCCTTGATCCTCTCTTCCAGGTTGGCAGTAGGAACCTGCAACAGCTTCATCAATTGAATCTGTTGCGGTGACAGTTTTTGTAATAATTTCTGTTGTTGAGTCTGCTTTAACATAGCTACGTCCTATCGGTCTCAAAATTAATAACAATAGTTCTAAAAATAGATTTAGCTGTCGGCGTAAGGGAGTATTATGTCAACAATATACAATTAAACCGAGTCAAAACCTATGGTAAGCTGATCTGGCAATAACCGGAAGGATTTTCGGTGTAAGTGGGTATCACCGTGTTCCTTGATGGCTTCCCGATGCTGCAATGTTGGATATCCTTTATTCGTGTTCCAGCCATATTGCGGAAATTCTTCATGTAACTGCTCCATATAGGCATCTCGGTAAGTTTTTGCTAAAATTGAAGCTGCCGCGATGGATGCAAATTTACCGTCTCCTTTCACGATACATTCATAGGGAATTTCCCCGTAGGGAGTAAACCGGTTGCCATCGACCAGGATTAATTCAGGAACTATCAACAATTGTGCCAATGCCCTGTGCATGGCCACAAACGAGGCTTTAAGAATATTGATTTCATCGATTTCCACGTTATCCACGCTCCCTACGGCAAAGGCGAGCGCGCTTTCTTCTATTACACATTTCAATTCCAATCGATCTTCTTCCCTTAGCAGTTTAGAATCATTGAGCAACGGGTGCGAAAAATTGCGGGGAAGGATCACGGCGGCGGCATATACCGGCCCTGCCAGGCAGCCTCTACCCGCTTCATCGCAACCTGCTTCGATAAATACATCTTGATAGTATGGTAACAGCAATGGTCTAATGTTTTTATCCGGGTAAAATTAATCATTCGAAGCTACAATGCATATTTGGCTTTTTGCATTATTCTTTTTATATACGGCTTGATAAATATCCTATCTCTTTTTCAATTATAAATAAAGTTTTAATTTTCATATTAATATATAAAGCCCGGCACATCATCTCACCAATAAAAGATGATTTTGATCAGATTCCGGGCATTTCCTTCTATTAATTAGATTTCTACCCCTAATTTTGCGCCGTTATGAATACCAATTTCAAGCAACATAAACCTGTCGTTATTTGGCTGTTCGTAGGGGTAGCCATGATTATTGTGCAAGTATTGTTGGGGGGCATCACCCGCCTCACCGGCTCCGGGCTTTCTATTACGGAATGGAAAGTTGTCCTGGGCGCTTTGCCGCCCATGAATGAACAAGCTTGGCAAGAGGCATTCAACAAGTACAAGGAAATCGGGCAATTCCAATATATAAACAACCACTTCACCTTGCAGGATTTCAAGGGTATTTATTTCTGGGAGTGGCTGCACCGCAACTGGGCCCGGTTAATTGGACTGGTATTCATCGTTCCGTTTATATACTTTATCGTTAAGAAAAAGATTACCAAGGAAATGATCCAACCCATGATCATCCTGCTATGCTTAGGCGCATTGCAAGGACTCATTGGTTGGGTGATGGTAAAAAGCGGCTTAAACGAAGAAAATCTTTACGTGAGCCATATCCGCTTGGCCATCCACTTCCTGGCGGCCTTACTTTGCTTGGTATATGCTTTCTGGTTTGCCTTGAAACTCTCTATCCCGAAGATGGAAATCAGCTTTGCACCGAAATTGAAAACGCTGATGAACTGGATCCTGGTTATCCTGGTGGTTCAACTCGCTTACGGTGCTTTTATGGCTGGATTACATGCTGCATTGGTAGCTAGTACTTGGCCCGACATCAACGGTCAAGCATGGCCGGTGGGCATGTTTAAACAGGGCGGTTTTTTTGAGGATATTACGCATAATCAAATCACGATACAGTTTATACACCGCGGTTTAGCCTATATCTTAACCCTATTGATCGCCATATGGTGGTATAAAGCCGGTAAAGAACCGGTATCGTCCAGGTTGCACCGGATGCGTAATTGGGCGCTGATTGTTGTCCTGTTGCAAGTTTTACTTGGCGTTTTAACGATATTGAACAGCAAGGTCGCCATTCCGTTATCTTTCGCACTTGCGCACCAGTTTGTTGGCATGTTGTTATTGATTGTTATGGTTTGGGGAAGATTCCTAGCCGGCAAAAAATCAATGTAAAAAGAAAAATTTTAATATGCCGTAGATACTCGGGCTGATTTTTTTCCGTAAGTTTAGCCAAAAGCCCGGGCGTAAAAGTGAAATATTTCATATTTAAAATTTACTATTCCTTTCCTATTCAATTGTTGTTGCTTCATTTCAGGAAGTACCAAATCTTGTTGATTTTCTGGGTAATTTTATTCAGCACGATTAACGGCGGGTTTGCCAAGCTTTTCGGTGGGGATTCCTTATTCTTAGCGCCGGAATACCTTGGTAAGGTGAGCTTTTACAGCACGGCTATCCTCGGAGTTGCTTTGGCGGTATTCACGATGAGTTGGAATATTACCACTTTCATCCTGCATTCCGGCAGGTTTAAATTCCTGGCCACCACGACCCAACCATTCTTCAGGTATTGTTTGAATAATATGATCATCCCCGCATTGTTCCTCGGGGATATGATCTTCAGGTTATGGCGCTATCAACTGTACCAGGAGTTAAATATGGTTCCGAATGTATTGTTATTGACCGAAGGGTTCGTGGCGGGATATTTATTGATCATCTTTATTTCCTTTTTCTATTTTTTTAATGCGGATAAAAACATCGGCAAACGCCTGAACCGCCAGTTCGGCACCACGAGGAATTTTCTACGCCTGATCATTAAACCGACGCAGGAGCCGGATGAAAATGCATTGCCGGTTGATAATTATTTTTCTACCCCCTGGCGCATCCGTCGCGCGAGAAACGTTGACCACTACAACAAACACTACCTGGATAATATCTTTAAGCAACACCATGTTGCCGCGATGATCACGATCGGGCTAGCCTTGGTATTCCTGGTAATACTGGCTTACCTGATGGACTACAACGCTTTCCGCATACCGGCAGGGGCCAGCGTCCTGATCTTTTTCGCCTTCCTAATCGGCATTGCCGGGGCTTATTCATACCTACTACAAACCTGGTCAATACCTTTTCTCCTTGTCATATTGATCGGGCTTAACTGGATGGTAAAGCATGATATGGTAGATAACCGCAACAAAGGCTACGGGCTCAATTACCTAAACAAAAATGAAAGGCCCGTTTATGATGTCGAGCATTTACAATCATTTTTCAGTGAAGAGAGAAGCTACCGGGATCAAGCCAGCACCATTCAAATCTTACAAAGATGGAGAAGCAAGTTCCCGGAAAACATTAAACCGAAACTGGTTATCCTGAACGTTAGCGGTGGCGGTACCCGCTCTGCCACTTGGACCATGAACGTTTTGCAAAGATTAGACAGCTTGTTGGAAGGGCGGTTAATGACGCATACTGTTTTGATGACCGGCGCTTCCGGTGGGATGATGGGCGCCACTTATTTCCGGGAGTTGTACCTGCAACAACTACAGGGAAAAGTTCACAATATTTATGACAGTACTTACCGTGAGAAAATTTCGAGCGATATCCTCAATGCTGTTTTTGCTTCGTTAGCAGTAAATGACCTCATCACGCCGTTCAGAAATTTCAAGATCGGGAATAATCGCTATACGAAAGACCGCGGATACGCCTTCGAAATGCAGTTGAATAAAAATACCGACTATATTCTCGATAAACCCATCAGCGCTTACCAAGAGCCCGAAGCCAAGGCAGATATACCGCTGCTGATATGGAATGGCGCCATCAATGCCGATGGCAGGAAGCTAATTATCTCGGCGCAGCCCATCAGTTACCTTTGCGCACCGCAATACCTACATCCGACAAGGCCATGGCGCGATATTGATGGTATCGACTTTCAACAATTTTTCAGCAAACAATCAGCCGGTCAACTTAAAGTAACTAGCGCCATCAGGATGAACGCCACCTTCCCATATGTGCTGCCCAATGTGTTCCTTCCCAGCAAACCGATCATCGATGTGATGGATGCCGGGATCCGGGATAATTTTGGACAGGAAACAAGCCTGCGGTTCCTGTATACTTTCAGGGATTGGATTAATGCGAATACGGGTGGTGTATTGTTTATACAAATCCGCGATACGCGGAAGAACAATATGCAACGCATCAAGGGTTACAAGGATTTAAGCGACCTCCTGTTTGAGCCGCTGTTCACGATGCAACAACACTGGAGCACTATGCAGGACTATACGCAAGATTACATGATCAATTACATGGAAGGGTATTTTCCTAACAAGTTCGAAAGGGTCATCTTTCAATATGTGCCGCAGCAATCCAACCAAGCTGCTGCATTGAGCTTCCACCTTACATCCCGGGAAAAAAGGGATATCGCGGAAGCCCTGAAAAACCCTGCCATACAAAATGCTTTCAAGTACATTGAAAAGTCAATGGAACAACAACCGTAAACCTATTGCGCCAAGAATTTTTTCAATGGTTCGATGAACCTCGAAAAGGCCTCGATATGTGGAAGATGCCCCACATTATCCAGCGGAACCAACTTGGCACCGGGAATTGCCTTGGCAGTTTTTTTACCGAGTTCGGGGTAATTACCCATTTTGGCGCGAACTTCTGCTGCAACTAGCGCCTTTCCCAATGCCGTTCTATCTCTTTGCCCGATGATCAACAAAGTCGGCACCCGGATATCTTTAAATTCGTAAACAACGGGTTGCGTGAAGATCATATCATAAGTCAAAGCCGAATTCCATGCTACTAAGGGGTATTCTTTGGCGGTAATCCAGCTTGCCAATAAAGAAGCCCATTTCTCGTATGCCGGCGACCAATGCCCGGCATAATAGCTATTCAACTGGTATGCCTTGATCTCCTGGTAGTTTTGGGCTAACTCACCTTTGTACCATTGGTCGATCGACATATACGGAACCATTGTTTTCCAATCTTCGAGCCCGATCGGGTTTTCGAGGATCAACTTTTCCGTGGTACCCGGAAACATCAATGCAAACCTGGCGGCCAACATTCCTCCCATCGAGTGCCCCAGCACCGCCGTTTTCTTCACCCCGATAGTATCTAATAAAGCCTTGGTATTCAAGGCCAATTGTTGAAAACTATATTGAAAATGCGCCGGTTTCGAGGATTTGCCGAAACCGATTTGATCAGGCATCACAACGCGGTAACCGGCATCACGTAAAGCCGCGGCGGTACTATCCCAATAAGCGCCGTTGAAATTCTTCCCGTGCAATAACAATATAGTTTTACCATTAGGTTTTGCCGGCAGCACATCCATATATGCCATCGACAGCACTTGTCCTTGCGCATGAACGGAGATAAACTTTACGGGAAATGGATATTCGTATTGCGACAGCATGATATCCTGCGAAGGAATTTGCTGCGCGGCAGCCGGATGAAAAAGCCCTATCAAACCAAATAGACAAGCCAAAAGCAAGCATTTTTTCATATCGGATTTCATTGAAAAGATTTAAGTAAATACAGCATTAACAACAAAAATAATGCTGAAAATTAGCTCTTTTCACATTTAATTATTTATTAATTCAACCGGGATTATATACAATATTTGCCATCATTTAAACAGTTGTAAATCATGGCTTAATAAATAATACGCGCGAGTTTAACAAATGATTACATTAATTTAAACCCTATAGCCTAGAAATTCGCTACATTTTCGTACCTTTGCGCCTTCTTTTGAGGGCTGAATGCAATAACCTGGAACAGAGTTACCTGTGAGGTATACGTACAGCCAAAAGCAAGTTATTATTATGCAAATAAGAAACATCGCGATTATTGCGCACGTAGACCACGGGAAAACAACCTTGGTGGATAAAATTTTACACCAAACGAATGTTTTCAGGGAAAACCAGGAAACCGGTGAATTGATCATGGACAACAATGACCTCGAAAGGGAACGTGGTATCACGATCTTGAGTAAAAACGTATCCGTGGAGTTCAACGGCGTTAAAATCAACGTTATCGATACACCGGGTCACGCCGACTTCGGTGGTGAGGTAGAGCGTGTATTGAAAATGGCTGATGGTGTGATCCTCCTGGTGGATGCCTTCGAAGGCCCCATGCCGCAAACCCGCTTCGTATTACAAAAGGCTTTACAGTTAAACCTGAAACCGATCGTGGTAATCAACAAGGTTGATAAACCGAATTGCCGCCCCGACGAGGTACATGATGCCGTATTTGAATTATTCTTCAACCTGGATGCTACCGAGGAACAATTGGACTTCCCAACTTATTACGGTTCCGGTAAAAACGGTTGGTTCAATGATTCATTAACGCCTTCAGAAGATATTATTCCCCTGTTGGAAGGTATATTAAAACATGTACCGGAGCCAACCATTGAAGAAGGAACTTTGCAAATGCAAATCACTTCCCTCGATTATTCTACCTTCCTTGGCCGTATCGCCATTGGTAGGGTTGCCCGCGGTACTATCAAAGAAAACCAACCGATTTCTTTGATCAAAGCCGATGGTACAATCGTTAAAACCCGCGTTCGCGAACTATATATTTTCGAAGCTTTAGGTAAAAAGAAAGTAGCTGAAGTGGTAGCAGGTGATATCTGTGCTGTTGTTGGTATCGAGGATTTCGGTATCGGTGATACCATCGCTGATTTCGAAAACCCTGAAGCATTGCCAGTAATCAGCGTAGACGAACCTACGATGAATATGATGTTCAGCATCAACAACTCTCCTTTCTTCGGTAAGGATGGTAAATTCGTTACTTCCCGTCACATCCGTGACCGCTTGACCAAAGAGCTGGAAAAAAACCTGGCTTTACGTGTAGTTGATACAGACAGCGCTGATAGCTTCTTAGTATATGGTCGCGGTATCCTTCACCTGGGAGTATTGGTAGAAACCATGCGCCGCGAAGGTTACGAATTAACAGTTGGTCAGCCGCAAGTAATCCTGAAAACGATCGACGGTAAGAAATGTGAGCCTTATGAAACCTTGGTAGTTGACGTTCCGCAAGAATTTGCCAGTAAAGTAATTGACCTCGTGACTCGCCGTAAAGGTGAAATGTTGATCATGGAAACGAAAGGCGAAATGCAGCACTTAGAATTTGAAATTCCTTCCCGCGGCTTGATCGGTTTGCGTACGCAAATGTTGACAGCAACTGCCGGCGAAGCTGTAATGGCACACCGTTTCTTAGATTACAAACCATGGAAAGGTAACATCCCCGGTCGTAACAACGGCGTATTGATCGCGAAAGAAGCAGGTACAACTACCGGTTACTCCCTTGATAAATTACAAGACAGGGGTTTCTTCTTCGTTGATCCGGGAGAAGAAGTATATAAAGGTATGATCATCGGGGAAAACAATAAGCCCGGCGACTTGGTTGTAAACCCTAACGAGGGTAAAAAACTGACCAACATGCGCGCCAGCGGTTCCGATGCAGCTACCAACATCGCTCCTAAAACATTGATGACACTGGAGGAATGTATGGAATACATTCAACACGATGAATGTATCGAAGTAACACCGAATCATATCCGTATGCGTAAGGTGTTGTTGGATGAAGAAGAAAGGAAGAAACAACAGAAAATGATGAAATCGGAGGCATAAAAAAATAGGCTGGGTAAAACCCAGCCTATTTTTTTATGCCTCCCTGCCAGGGGGCCGGTCGCGACCGGCCCCCACAAATCCGGCACTAGCAAAACAAAAATGGCCCCCAACCGGAGGCCATTCCCAAAATTATATCTTCAAAAAACATTCCTACGCACCCAAAGTCCAACCTTGGCGGTAAGTACGTTTTACAAACTGATTCGCATCATCGAAGTTGGTAATTTTCATATCCTGACCATCCCACAACAACTTGATATAACGACCCGGATAATCAAATCCCCTACCGTCAGCACGGGGTTTCTGAATATCGAAGCTGCGGATTGCCAAGTTACCCATCAGGATGGTTTCGGTCAACGGACCAGCAATCTCGAATGGAGAACTTAATTCATTCTTACCGTAACCAGCGATACAAGCATTTACCCACTGTAAGTAGTGCCCTTCCGGTACACGGTCAATCGTTTGTGGAACTTTTGTTCCTGCCGTGCGGGAAGTAGGTAATAACTGCGGATTGATACCATAAGTTCCGCACATCATCTTACCTTTAGAACCTTCAAAGATCACACCGTTACCACCATCACCCATTACTTCGTTCGGACCGAGTTCTTCAGGACGGGTAGGTTGAATACCACCATCCATCCAGTGCATTTTCACATCACCCTTAGGCGTTTTGAAGGTCATCGTTACGTGAGAAGAAGGAGGACAGCTCTTAGGGAAATATCCACGTTTAAATTCATCCACATATACGCTACCGACACTACATTCAACATCACTAGGATAACCTAAGCCCAATACTCGGAAAGGAGGTTCGATCAAGTGACAACCCATATCTCCTAGCGCACCTGTACCGTACTCCCACCAGCCGCGCCAGTTAAATGGTACTAGCTTTTCAACATAATCGGTATATGGAGCCGTACCTAACCAAAGATTCCAATCTAAGGTCTTAGGCACTTCCGCCTTTTGGTCACTCCAAGGAATACCTTGCGGCCAAACGGGGCGGTTAGTCCAAACGTGCACTGTATGTACATCACCGACAATTCCTGCCCTGTACCAATCCATCAATTGGCGCACACCATCACCAGAAGAGCCTTGGTTACCCATCTGGGTAACAACTTTATATTTCTTGGCAGCTTCGGTTAATTTACGGGCCTCGTAAATATCATGTGTCAAAGGTTTTTGAACATATACGTGCTTGCCCAATTGCATTGCGGCCATAGCTTGGATGGCGTGGTTATGATCCGGTGTTGATACGGATACAGCATCGAAGTTTTTATGTTCCTTGTCTAACATTTCACGGAAGTCCTTGTAAAACTTCGCTTTAGGGAAACGTTTAACAGAAGTAGCAGCCCTTTTTTCATCTACATCACATAGGAAAGCGATGTCGGCTTTCCCTTTAGAAAACTCGTGAATATCGCTTTCACCTTTACCACCAACTCCAATACCAGCAACGATCAATCTATCACTAGGTGCTGTGTATCCCTTACCGCCTAGTACATGACGTGGAACGATCATAAAACCGGCTGCAGCCATTGCGCCACTCTTTAAGAAGTTGCGACGGGATTGCCCCCCGGTGTTGTTTTTCTCTTGAACCATGTGTGGAAAAATTTTTGATGAATATAATAGAAAAATAAAAGAAATTCCAATTTCATATATGAATGGCGATAAAAAACCGACACCGTGCAACATAGATGTATAAAGGGTTCTAGCTGCTAAATGGTTTTACCTGTTTAGCATAACATACCGGGTTCTTTCCCTTGTAAAGCGCGGAATCAACATTCTTTCTTATTTTTAGCTTTTCACCAAAACTGACGCATTTTATGCCAACCAACAGGAAACACCCTGCTTCGTTGCCATTCCTATTCCTTTCGGAAATGTGGGAACGGTTCGGATTTTATCTATTACTCGGTATCCTACAACTCTATTTAACTGATTCCGATAAGGGCGGTATGGGCATGGATCGCACTAAGGCCGTTGATATATATGGCACCTATCTCGCGATGGTTTACCTGACACCTTTTATCGGCGGACTACTTGCTGATAGGATATTAGGCTATTCAAAATCCATCATTATAGGTGGTATATTGATGGGCCTCGGCTATATTGGTATTTCATTCCACAATGAAATGATCTTTTATATATCCTTAGCCTTGCTCTGTATTGGTAACGGTTTATTTAAACCAAATATTTCCACCTTGCTTGGAAATACTTACAATACCCCCCAATTTAAAGCCAATAAAGATACCGGCTTCAACATATTTTATTTCGGTATCAATATAGGCGCTTTCATCTGTAATTTCTTCGCGGCTTATTTAAGAAACACCATCGGTTGGAGCGCGGCCTTTATTGCCGCTGGCATCGGTATGTTCCTAGGCGTGTTGATTTTCATCCTGGGGAGGAAGCATTATAAGGAAGCGGATGTTCGCAAGCCTGTACAACCTGAAGATATGCCGATGGGACAAATTTTGGCTTCCGTATTCTTACCTGCGGCCATAGCTGCTGTAATTGGCTGGATGATCCCTGGAAATATTTTCGGTTCCGATTCCACGGATGCATTCCTCTTGGCTTGTATCCCGATCGTTTATTTCTACGCCAACCTGTTAAGGAAGGCTAGCGCTGCCGATAAAAAACCGATCAAGGCTTTGTTGATGGTATTTGCCGTGTCCATCATGTTCTGGGCCGTGTTCAAACAAAACGGTTCTGCGCTAACAACATGGGCCCAGTATTATACAGATAGGGAAGTTCCAACTGTATTGGAACAACCGGCCACCGGGTTATACCTGGTTCAATCTGTTACCAATACCCCGGCAGAAGTAGTGCAGTATGATAAAGAGTTCCGTGTTATAAAAGATGCTGATGGAAACCCTGTAAAGGATATTGGCCTCGATCCTTATTTCAAGAACTTGCAGGCGGAGAAGATGCCGACAGAAAATGATACCATTTATTTATTCAATACAGAGTTGTTCCAATCTATCAACCCTTTCTTTGTATTAATATTAACTCCCCTGGTGGTGATGTTCTTCGCGTTTTTACGAAGGCGGCAAAAAGAACCTACAACTCCTAGCAAGATCGCTTATGGATTGCTTATTTCCGCATTATCAACATTTATGATGGTGGCCGCGGTGTATTATTGCCATAACGGCGAAATCAAGGCTTCTCCCTGGTGGTTGTTCGGGAGCTATGGTATGATTACCTTGGGAGAATTATTCTTAAGCCCGATGGGACTTTCCCTCGTTTCGAAATTAAGTCCGCCGAGAATTACCGCATTAATGATGGGAGGTTGGTTCTTGGCTACATCCATGGGGAATAAACTGTCAGGCATCTTGGCCACGTTATGGGATAAATATGATAACAAGGCTAATTATTTCCTGGTGAATTTTGTTTTACTCGGTATCGCTGCCCTAACTATATTCTTAATGTTGCGATGGTTGAACAAGGTATTTAAAGAATACAGTCATTAATTTTTAAATTATAGATCTCTTGTGATCACAAAAAAACCGTCCCGGTCAATTGTCCAGGACGGTTTTTTGCATTTTTAATTAGCGTGTGGAATAATACCGTATAACAGGTACTACTAATATAGTCTAATTTTTTAATCCCACTTCATTATTTCTCCCCTATCTTCCATTCTCACGGCTTCCTTCAACATTTTCTCATCATAGGCCAGGTTGTATTGTTTCAATACATCCGCGGGCACACCATCCCATTCATTGGGTTTATTTCCCTGGTAACCAAGATCTTCAATGCCCATTTTAGTGGTAAAAAACCCTGTTGCCGTAAGATTTCGCATCCTGTTAAAGAAGGATACTCCCTGGCTAACAGCCGGATCGGCTTTTTCGGGATATGCGATTTCATCGACTACAGCGAGTTGTTGCTCCTTGGGCAAATCGGTAAAAATCTTATCATGTTTCTTCAGGCAATGCACATCCAACCATCTCAATCCGCCACGCATCGGCAATTTATTACTGGGTTGATCTTTCACAATAAACTCTATGAAATCCGGTACACCCGCGTCGGTAGCACTTCCCGAAGTATCATCTTTCGGGATGATGATATCCGCTAATACCGTGATAGTTTTCATCTCGGCAGCCGTGAAAAACACTTCCTCTTTCAGAGCAGCATCCCTTTTAGCTTCATCAGGTGTTCGGCCATAACCCGGCGCCATTGGAGCGGTTGCATGTTTGGCGTCTTTACCACCTTCACCGCAAGCGGTTAATATAGCGCCAACAGATAAAGAGCCGAATACTAAAGATTTAAGCGAATCTCTCCTATCCATTATAATTAGTTTTTTATATCAATGAATTAATGATCATTAGTTGAATGATGAAAAATTACAAGTTTTGTTTTTTCAACTCATCAACAATATACTCGGAAGCACGGAGCGACAATGCAAGGATTGTCCAGGTAGGATTCTTATCGGCTTGAGATACAAATGCCCCACCGTCTACAACGAATAAATTTTTCACCTCGTGGGCTTGGTTGTATTTATTCAATGCCGATTTGCGCGGATCACTACCCATCCTCGTAGTGCCTACCTCATGAATAATCCTTCCCGGTGTTTCAATGCCGTACCTTTCTTCTTCGCCGGGTTTGGTTCCAAGCGGCACACC
>Ga0164243_10008003_pt1 | contig 15700 bp, 18 predicted proteins | sample OricompcompostOP_FD_108781 | JGI IMG/M metagenome (GOLD analysis project Ga0164243, IMG submission 108781) | Organic Plus compost microbial communities from Emeryville, California, USA - Original compost - Organic plus compost (OP) | ecosystem: Engineered > Solid waste > Mixed feedstock >...
CGAGTGACACGACCGTGACGCCGATGCCCATCGAGTACAGGAACCGCAGCGGGAACACGAGCAGCGCCAGGCCCGCTCCGGCGACCGTGATGGCCGAGTACAGGACGGTCCGCCCGGCGGTCATCACGGTCGTGCGCACCGCATCCATGCCGGGTCCCTGCCGTACCAGCTCCTCGCGGAACCGCGACACCATGAACAACGAGTAGTCGATCGACAGGCCCAGGCCCAGGCCCGTGATGAGGTTCAGCGCGAAGATCGAGATGTCGATGCCTTCGTTAATGCCCCGCACGACCAGGAGGGAGGACACGATGGTCAGCCCGCCGACCAGCAGTGGCAGCAGGGCCGACACGGCCGACCGGAAGACCCACAGGGACACCAGGAACAGCAGCGGGAACGCCAGCATCTCGGCTCTGATCAGATCGGACTCGACCTGTTCGTTGACCTGCTGGAAGGCAGGTCCGATGCCACCGACCGTCACCCCGTCGACGCGGTCCAGTTGCTGGCGGAGCGTGTCGGTCGTGTGGTCGGAGTCGGCGCCTGCGGAGTAGATCGCCGCCAGATACGTCAGTGACCCGTCGCGGGAGACGAACTGCGGTCCGGCGTCCGGGCCGCCTACGACCTGCCCGACGGCGTCGGCGCCATCCAGGATCGAACGCGCCTCGGTGAGGGCTCCGGTGTCGTCGCTTCGGACCAGTGCGATCAAGGACGGAGATGCCTGCAGGCCCGATGCGCCTTCGATGCGGTCGACCGCTTCGGTGCTGGCGGCGCTGGTGTCGGAGAACGAGTCGCTGCCACTGTTCAGCAGGCCGGCGACGGGGCCGCCGACGAGACCGGCGAACGCGAAGAACGCGATCGTGGCGACCAGGACCCGTCGGGGGTGAGTGGTTGCGAGACGGGCGAGTGCGTTGAACATCAGGCGTTGTCCTCGCTGTAGCGGGTGTGGACGACCTGAGCGGGATCGCCGTACAGGTCCATCAGGTCCATCGACGCGAGCACCGTGAGCAGCATGCCCTCGGCCATGAACTCGTGGACGTCATCGGCCGAAGCGCCACTGAGCTCGGAGATGTCCTCCCAGATGGCGCGGTACGTGGTCTGCGCGACCTCCTTGATCGCGGGATCGGACGCCGCGGCCCACGTGTGCAGCTGGCAGCGCATCGCATTGGCGTCCTGATCCATGAATGACAGGTAGGCCAGTGCCATCGCCTCCATCGGGGTGACCCCGTCGGCGCGCTGTTCGACGGCCTCGCGGAACGTGGCCCGGAGCCGGTCGGTGTGCTGGACGATGGCGGCGGCGATCAGCTCGGCCTTGGTGCCGAACAGCCGGAACAGGTAGGGCTGCGAGACGCCCGCCAGCTCGGCGATGCGCTCGGTGGAGGTGGCGTGCATGCCCACGCGCCCGTACTCCTCGATCGCCTTCTGCAGGATCAGGACCTTGCGGTCCTCGGCCTTCATGCGCTTACCAGTCACCATGGGCGATAAAGTTAGTGATGGCTCACTACCTTGTCAAGGCGCGCGGAGGCACGAAGCCCGGTCGACCAACGGGCGACCGGGCTTCGAGGCGTAGGCGTCAGTGCAGTCGACTGCGCCGTTCGGCCGCCACAACCGCGACACCACCCATGGTCAGCAGCAGACCCAGCAGGCCGATCGCGTTCATGTGGTCGCCTGCGCCGGTGTCGGGCAGGACCTCGACGTCGACCGCGTAGGACGCGGGGACGATCGCAGGATCGTCATCATCGTCCGGTGTGCTGGTCGGGCAGGCGCCCCCGGCCGTGACGGCGACGTTGGCGCTGGTGGTGAACGGGTTGCCGTCCCGGTTGACCGAGTAGACGAACGAGCCGTCGCAGTCGGCGGTCAGCGACACCTGACCGGTCAGCTGGTCGATGACCGCTTGAATGCCCGACGTCATCGACTGGATCGCGTACAGCAGCGGGCCGTCCTCGCCCTGGGCATCGTCGTCGTCGAGCTGTTCGTCGTTCGCGACGACGTCGACCAGTGTCAGGACGCCGGCTGCGACCACCACAGCGTCGTCGACCGCGCAGGCCAGGTCGACGCCGTCACCACCGAACAGCACGTCATCGCCGTCACCGCCGCACAGCAGGTCGTTGCCCGACTGCCCCAACAGGACGTCATCACCTGCGCCACCGAACAGTTGGTCGTTTCCGCCGTTCACGATTCCGGGAACGAAGAAGCCCTCGGCGAGGCCGTCGCCGAGGATGAGGTCGTCGCCATCATCACCGTAGATGATGTCGTCGCCGCCGTTGACGGTTCCGCCGGTGAAGCCGCCATTCGCGGTTCCGTCGCCGAGGATGATGTCGTCCCCGTCACCACCGCTGATGGTGTCGTTCCCGCCATTGACCGTCCCGCCGGTGAAGCCGCTGTCAGCGGTTCCGTCGCCGAGGATGAGGTCGTTGCCATCATCTCCGTTGACGGTGTCGTCGCCGCCGTTGACGGTTCCGCCGCCGAGACCGCCGTTGGCGTCACCGTCGCCGGACACCAGATCGTCGCCGCCACCGCCGCTGACGGTGTCGTTGTCACCGGTGACTGTCCCGCCGTTGCCGAGGCCGTTGCTGCTCGGGTCGCCGGAGACGATGTCGTCACCGGGGCCACCGGTGACGTCGTCGGCGAAGGCGGCGGTCGGGGCCAGGATCAGGACGATCGACGCGGCGGTCACGCCTGCGGCGCGGCCGAGGGTTCTGCGATGTCGGGAACTGCGGGAAATGAACATGCCAGGACTCCAGGATCTCCCCTCCCAGAAGGAATCCTGGCAGTTCCGTGACGGGCTGTCCGGAGAATTCGGCAATTTGATCGATTGGACAGGGTGGTCAGAACGTCAGAACCGGTTTGACGACCTGTCCCGCCTGCTGATCGCTGACCGCCTGCTCGATCCGGTCGAACGAGTAGGCGGTCACCAGGCGGTCGATCGGGAACCGTCCCGATCGCCACAGATCGATCAACCGGGGGATCAGCTCGGTCGGGATCGAGTCACCCTCGATCGACCCGCGGACCGTCTTGCCACGGGTCAGCAGGTCGAGATGGTCGAACGTGATCTGGGCCGGACCGAGCGCCACGACGCACAGGGTGCCGCGGGAATCCAGTGATGCGAGCGCTCCGGCGATGACGTCGGTCCGTCCCGTCGTGTCGAGGGCGTGCGTCGCGCGACCGCGGGTGATGTCGCGGACCAGCTCGACCGGATCGCCGTCGGCCGGATCGATGACGTCGCAGCCGAACTGCGAGGCCAGAGCCCGGCGAGTGGCCAACGGATCGACCACCACGATCTGCTCGGCCGATGTCGTCCGGGCTGCCAACGCGGCTGCCATACCCACACTGCCGCCTCCATGGATCACGACCCGTGACCCTGCTCCGGGTCGCAGGACATCGAGCATCGAACCGGCGCCGGTCTGGAAGCCGCAGGCCAGCGGCGCAGTCACGGTCAGATCGACGCCGGCATCGACGCGCACCAGACTCGACGGCGCCGCCAGGGCGTGCGAAGCGAATGAGGACTGCCCGAAGAAGCTCGCGTACGCCGGCTCGTCGCCGATCATGACGGTGGCGCTGCCGTCGATGCGACGGCCCGCGTAGTTCAGCGCGGCCGCTTTGGTGCAGTAGGCCGGATGACCCGCGGTGCAGTGGCGGCAGGTCCCGCACGTGCGCATCGACAGCACGACCCGGTCACCGGGCGTGAAGCCCTCAACGCCGGATCCGACCGCCTCGATCACGCCTGCGCCCTCGTGTCCGAGGACCGCCGGACCGCCACCGGTCAGGCGGCGGTGCGACAGATCGGTGTGGCACACCCCGACCGCGGCGATCCTGACCAGGACCTCATCGGGACGCGGGTCGTCCAGGGCGGCGGGTTCGATCGTGAACGGTCCTCCGTCGCGACTGACGGCGGCGACGACATCGATCACGCCTGATCCCGTTCGAGGACGAACCAGTAGTGGCTCCCGTTGTCCAACACCAGATCGGCCTTGCCGTTCATGACGCCCAGCAGCGTGTCGCCGTCAACGCGAGCGAAGTGGTCGAGCACGGCCTGTCCGTCGTAGACCATCGTCGCGTGGACACGGCCGCGGAACTCCACATCCCACAGGCTCGCCTCGCCGTTGCCGAGTTGGACGTTGGAGAACAGCTCGCCGTCCTCGCCGCGGCACATCAACGGCTTGACGTCGTCGACGGCGTCGAAGCGCTTGCCGTACCAGCCGACCTTGCCGAGCATGCCCCCGACGCGGTGGCCGTTGTCCAAGCCCCAGCCGCGCCACAGCCCGGACAGCTCATCGCGTCGCACCGGGACACAGGCATCCCACAGCGCCTCGATTTCGGCGTCCGCGACGCGCCTCCCGGCCAGCGCATCCAACTGCGAACGCATGTTCTCACTTGCCATGGCGTCGATCGTAGTGGACGGTACGGTGCATGCCTCTTGTCACGGTCAACGGCGCCCAGGTCCACATCGACGACACCGGCGGTGATGGTCTCGCGGTCGTGTTCGGCCACGGACTGTTGTTCAGCGGGCGCATGTTCGCTGCCCAGGTCGAACGGCTCCGCGACCGCTATCGATGCGTCACGATCGACTGGCGTGGTCAAGGTCGATCCCCGGCGGCCTCTGGCGGCTATGACATGGACACGCTCGCGGACGATGCGGCCGCGATCATCGAGTCCCTCGACGCCGGTCCGGTCCATTACGTCGGCCTGTCGATGGGTGGGTTCGTCGGTATCCGGCTCGGCGCCCGGCGGCCCGATCTGATCCGCACGCTGTCGTTACTCGACACCAGTGCCGGGCCCGAAGACCCGGAGAAGGTGTCGAAGTACCGGCTCCTGGCGAAGGTGTACCGCGTCGTCGGGATGAAGCCGGTGCGTGGTCAGGTCGAGCCCATCATGTTCGGGCCCACCTTCCTGTCCGACCCGGCGAGCGCGCCCCACGTCCAGGACTGGTTGCGGGTGCTGGCCGACGTGAACCGCAAAGGCATGCAGCACGCCATCTACGGCGTCACCGACCGCGAACCGGTCACCGATCTGCTCGGCTCCATCACGGCGCCGACGCTCGTCGTGGTGGGTGCCGATGACGTCGCGACGCCGATCGGTAAGGCCGAGACGCTCCGCGACGGCATCACCGGTGCGCGGTTGGAGATCGTGCCCGACAGCGGCCACTCCAGCACGATCGAACAGCCCGAGGCGCTCGCCGATCTGATCGAGGCCCATATCGAGGCTCACTGAGTTCACTCCGGGGGCGCGAACACCCACGGCTCGCGGGACAAGGAAGCAGGGTCGAACTCGTCGAGCATCTGGCGGAGCGAACCACTCAGGCCCAGCGACTCGCCGATCATCGTGAGCACATCGATCCCGTGCGCGGTCAACTCCCGCAGGGTCACGGCGCCGTCCCGCTTGGCCAGCCGTTCGCCTTGGGCGTTGAGGACGAGCGGGACGTGTGCGTATTCGGGAACCGACAGGTCGAGCAGCGTCGCCAGGTAGGCCTGACGGGGTGTCGAGGACAGCAGGTCATCGCCCCGCACGACCTGGTCGACGCACTGATAGGCGTCGTCCAGGACGACCGTGAGGTTGTAGGCGGGGATACCGTCACCGCGGCGCAACACCAGGTCGTCGACCGCCCCGGTGTACGGGCCGTGCAGCCGGTCCTGGACCGTCCATTCGATGACGTCGCTGCGCAGGCGAATCGCGGCAGGGCGCTGCAGGCGCCGTTCGGCACGCTCGGCGTCGGTCAGATCGCGGCACGTCCCCGGGTAGGAGCCGGGCGGATGATGCGGTGCGGTGGGTGCCTCGAGGATCTCGCGGCGGGTGCAGAAGCACTCATAGGTCAGGCCGCGGTCGCTGAGGGCGGCGATCGCCGCTGCGTACGCGTCGCGCCGTTCACTCTGGTGCAGGACCGGCCCGTCCCAGTCGATTCCGAGCGTGGTCAGATCGTCGAGTTGACGCTGTTCAGCTCCGTCGCGGACGCGATCCAGGTCATCGACCCGTAGCACGAAGGTGCGGCCGCTTGAACGCGCGAACAACCAGGCCAGGATCGCGGTGCGCAGATTGCCGACGTGTAGGTCACCGGACGGTGATGGGGCGTAGCGACCAGCGGACATGGTGCGATTGTGGCACCGTGTGGTGGACGTCCCTCCCATTGCTCCCGAGCACCTGACAGGATGGACGGACGTCAATCTGAGGGGGATCTCACCTATGACCGCGAACTGGCACCCGGATCCGACCGGCGAACACGAACTGCGCTATTGGGACGGCCGGATCTGGACCGAGCATGTTGCCGACCAGGGCGTGCAATCCATCTCGCCCTTGCCCACCGTCGCACCGGCGACCACCGAACAGCAGCAGGTCGAACAGCAACAGGTCGATCAACAAGCCACGCAGGCCACGACCGTGCAGCCGACCGTGGAGTCGACCGAGGAGTCGACAGTGGCCGAGGACTACGGCGTCACCGAAGACCCGTTCGCGGCTCGCACCGACGAGATGGCAGCTGAGGCGGCGGCCACGACGCCAGCGGTCGACACCGCCGCCGAGCAGGTCGAACAGGTCCAGCAGGAGAGCACGTCGATCGATCAGACGTCGTTCGGCCCGGATGCCGCCATCGAGCCCGCGACCTTCGAGCCCGAGGCCGCGGCGCCGGAGCCGGAGGTCGTCGCTCAGACGCAAGAGGCGTTGGTCGACCCGGTGACCGACGACGTCACCGAGCCCGACCCGGTGGTGGAGGCAGCCGAGCCGGTGGTCGAGGACGAGCCGGTGGTCGAGGACGAACCGTTCGAGGTCAGCAATCCGCTGACCGCCGGCCCCGTCGAGGACGCCCCTGCTGAGCCGGTTGCCACCGGCGCTGCAGGCATCTCCGGCGATCTGATCGATGGTCGATTCGCCGAGGTCGGTGGAGACGGAGCCTCGCTGCAGAACGCCCGCATGCTGCGCGTCCGCGTCGGCGAGGCCTTCCTGGCGCGTCAGGGATCCATGGTCGCCTACCAGGGTGCGGTCACCTTCGCCTACCAGGGCAGCGGCGCCGCCAAGTTCCTGAAGAAGGCCGTGACCGGTGAGGGTCTGTCGTTGATGCGGGTCGAGGGACAGGGTGATGTGTTCCTGGCCGACGCAGGCAAGCACGTGCACATCCTGAACCTGAACGGGAGTGGCATCTCGGTCAACGGAGCCAGCGTGCTGGCGTTCTCGTCGTCGCTGGAGTGGAATGTCGAGCGGGTCAAGGGCGGCAGCATCGCCGCGGGCGGCCTGTTCAACACGACACTGCGCGGCACCGGCTGGGTCGCCATCACCACGGACGGCGAGCCGGTCGTGCTCGATGCCGCCGAGGCACCCACGTTCGCCGACACTGACGCGATCGTCGCCTGGTCGGCCGATCTGCAGACCAGCCTGAACTCCAGCATGACCGCCGGTGGCGCGATCGGCCGGGGCTCGGGCGAGGCCGTACAGGTCACGTTCGCCGGGCAGGGCTTCGTGATCGTCCAGCCCTCCGAGGGTCCGGCCGCGGCTCAGTAACCGCCCTCGGGTGGCAGCATCTCGCCCCGGACGCCGAGCAGGCGGACGGGGCGAGGGTCGTCCAGGGCATCGAACAGCGCCAGCGCGGTGTCGGCGATGACGGCAGCCTCGAAGGTCGGTTCAGCGAGCTTGCGGCTGCGGTTGACCGTGAAGAACGGAGCGAACCGCGCTTTCAGGTGCACGCGTATGCAGGCGCGGCCCTCTTCGCGGAGGTCGACCACGACCTGGTGCGCCAGAACCCGGACAGCCTCGTCGATCTGGTCCCGGTCGGTCAGATCCTGCTGATACGTGGTCTCGTGGCCGTGCGCACGGGCGACCCACGGTGTGTCGTCGACCTGGGTCTGCCCCAGTCCTCGTCCGAGCCGCCCAATGTGTGGTCCGGTGTTGGGTCCGAACTCGACCATCAGCGGCTCGTCAGAACTGTCGGCCAGGTGTCGCACCGTCTCGATGCCCAGCCCGTTGAGCCGTTCGGCGATTCGGGGCCCGATGCCCCACAGAGCCTTGACGGGTCGCTCGCCCATGACGTCGAACCAGTTGTGCTGATCGAGCCGGAACACGCCCTGCGGCTTGTCGAAGTCGGTCGCGATCTTGGCGCGGGTCGTGGTGTCCCCGATGCCGACCGAGCAGTGCAGACCGGTGGCCTCGAGCACGGTGCGCTGCAGATCTCGGGCCGTGGCGGCCGGGTCATCGGTGTCCAGTCCGACGAACGCCTCATCCCAGCCCAAGACCTGGACGACCGCGCCCGGATAGCCGCGCAGCGATGCCATGACCTGCTCCGACACCGCCTCGTAGACCGGGAAGTCGACCGGTAGCACGACTGCATCGGGACACTTGCGCACCGCTATGCGTAGCGGCATGCCCGACCGCACCCCGAACTCGCGCGCCTCGTATGACGCGGTCGATACGACCGCCCGTTCGTTGGGATCGCCACGACCGCCGACGATGAGCGGCCGGCCGGCCAACTCGGGCCGGCGCTGGATCTCCACGGCAGCCAGGAACATGTCCATGTCGACGTGGAAGATCCAACCGGTCACAGCACCCAGACCGCCCCGGCGACCGGTGGCGCGAGCGCCAGGAGGAACCACGGCGACACCAGGCGCCCGCCCACGATGATCCGCACCGCGACGTAGGTCAGAACCGCGACGATGCCGGACATGATCAGCAACCCGATGGCGTTGTCCCGCTTGCCAGGGTCATCGACCATGGCATGGGCGAAGATGATCAACCCGACGACCAGATGCTCGGTGACCGCGATCAGACCGATGGCGGCGACGCGCCGCCGTACGCGGTCCAGCGCTGCGCGCTTGTGGAGAACCTCCGCGCTGAACTGCTCAGCCACTTGACCTCCCACGGAGCGAAGTACCCCCGACGGGATTCGAACCCGCGCTACCGGCGTGAAAGGCCGGCGTCCTAGGCCGCTAGACGACGGGGGCTTGGGACCACCACAGTCTAGTGGGATGCGAAGTCGGGCAGGATGGGGGTGTGGTCGACGTCGACGAAGAACGATTCGCCGAACTGGTGGGCGAGGCATTCGACGCGCTACCTCCCGAACTGGCCGCGCTGATGGACAATGTCGTCCTGTTCATCGAGGACGACGCGCCTGCCGACGATCCTGACCTGCTCGGGCTCTACGACGGCGTGCCGCTCACCGAACGGGACTCCTCCTACGGTGGAGTGCTGCCCGACCGGATCTTCGTCTACCGCAATCCGACGCTGGCGATCTGTGACACCGAGGCGGACGTCGTCGAAGAGGTCGGCATCACGGTGGTCCACGAGATCGCCCACCATTTCGGCATCGATGACGACCGCCTGCACGAACTGGGGTACGCATGACCATCGACATCCGACGCGCTGCCGACCGTTACCTGACCGAAGGTGACGGCAAGCGCACGTGGCACTCGTTCTCCTATGGCGCCCACTACGACCCCGGCAACATCGGATTCGGCCCGATCCGCGCCATCAACGTCGAACACCTCGAACCGGGCGCCGGATACGGGGCGCACCGGCACAGCGACGTCGAGATCGTCACCTGGGTCCTCCAGGGCGCCCTGCGACACACCGACACTGCGGGAGGCGGCGGTGTGATCCGCCCGGGCACCGCGCAACGGTTGAGTGCCGGCGACGGTGCGGAGCACTCCGAGGTCAACGATTCGAACAGCGAGGCCCTGGTCTTCGTCCAGATGATGCTCGCTTCGGAACGCATCGGTGAGCCGCAGTACGCGTCCGCCGACGTCCCTGAGAGGACCGGTGCGCTGTTGCCGGCCGTCGACGTCCACGCGTCGGCACGTCTGTCGGTGCTGCGTCTCGCCGCCGAGGAACGCGTACTCGTTCCGGCGGCACCGCGCAGCCTGGTGCACGTCACCCATGGTGCGGTCCTGCTCCGCGACACCCTGCTGTACGAGGGCGACGAGGCGCGCCTGACGGACGCAGGGCCGTACGATCTTGGTGCTGCCGGTTCCCTCGGCGGCGAAGTCCTCGTCTGGCAGTTGGAGTCCTGATGACCGTCCTCGTCCTGAACGGCCCGAACCTCGGACGGCTCGGCAAGCGTGAGCCCGATGTGTACGGGTCGACGACGTACGACGGCCTGGTGGCGCGCTGCGCCGAAGTCGCCGGCGAGGTCGGCCTGGAGGTCGACGTGCGGCAGACCGATGTCGAAGCCGAACTGATCGGTTGGCTGCACGAGGCTGCCGACGCCGGTTCGCCGGTCGTCCTCAACGCCGGCGCCTGGACGCACACCTCGGTCGCCGTGCGTGACGCCGCGACCCAACTGACCGCGCCGCTGGTCGAGGTCCACCTGTCGAACGTGCACGCGCGCGAACAGTTCCGGCACCACTCCTATCTGTCGGATATCGCCACCGCCGTGGTGGTCGGCATGGGTGTCGAGGGCTATGCGGCGGCGCTGAGGTACCTCGCGGCCAACTAGTTGTCACCCGCAACGTTCTTGGCTCGCGTGACGCGGTAGCGTGGGCACTGTGAAGGGTTGGGAGTCTCATCGCGAGGCGGTCGACCGACTGGTCTCCTCCTACGCACGCATTCCGGGCGGCGCAAGGGTCCGGCTGGCCAAGCGAACCTCGAACCTGTTCCGTCCGCGTGCCGCCAACGATGCTCCTGGCCTCGATGTCAGTGGCCTCGACGGCGTCATCGCGATCGACCGCGACGCGCTGACGGCCGATGTCCAGGGCATCTGCACGTATGAGGACCTGGTCGACGAGACCCTGCGTTTCGGCCTGATCCCCTACGTCGTGCCCCAACTGCGCACCATCACGCTGGGTGGCGCGGTCACCGGCCTCGGAATCGAATCGACCTCGTTCCGCAACGGCCTGCCGCACGAGTCGGTCCTGGAGATGGACGTCTTCACCGGAGCCGGCGAGGTCATCACCGCGACGGCCGACAACGAACACGCGGATCTGTTCGACGCCTTCCCCAACTCCTACGGCAGCCTCGGCTACGCAACCCGGCTGAAGATCAAACTGGAGAAGGTGCCGCCGTACGTGACGCTGCGGCACATGCGGATGCCCGACGCGGTCTCGGCGGTCAAGGCGATCGAGGAGATCTGCGAGACCGGCGAGTACCTGGGCCAGCGAGTCGACGGTCTGGACGGCACCGCGTTCAGCCCCGACGAGATCTATCTGACGCTCGCGCACTTCACCGCCGAGCCGCAACGCACCAGCGACTACACGGACCAACAGGTCTACTACCGCTCGATCCAGCAGCGCGAGTCCGACGCACTGACGATCCACGACTACATCTGGCGCTGGGACACCGACTGGTTCTGGTGCTCGGGTGCGTTCGGCGCACAGAACCGGATCGTCCGGCGGCTGTGGCCGAGTCGGTGGCGGCGCAGCGACGTGTTCCACAAGATCGTCGGACTCGATGAGCGCATCGGCATCAGCAAGGTGCTCGACCGGATCAAGAAGGTGCCGGGGCGTGAGCGCGTCATCCAGGACATCGAGGTGCCGGTCGGTCGCCTGCCCGAGTTCCTGGAGTGGTTCGACGCCGAGGTGGGCATGCGTCCGGTGTGGCTGTGCCCTCTGCGCACCCAGCGCCCTTGGCCGGTCTATCCGTTGGCGACGGGCGACGTCTACGTCAACGTCGGGTTCTGGGGCACTGTCGTGGTGCCGGCCGACGCCCCCGACGGCTACGTCAATCGCAAGGTCGAGGACGCGGTGCACGACCTCGACGGCCACAAATCCCTGTACTCCGAGGCGTTCTACGACCAGGAGACATTCGAGTCGATGTACGGCGGCGAGACGCTCGCCGCCGCCCGCCGCCGGTACGACCCCGACGAGCGGCTGAGCACGTTGTACGAGAAAGCGGTGAGGAACTCATGAGTATCGATGTCGCGACCCGGCTGTCGATCGCCGAAGCCCTGGAACGACTGATGAAGGACGGCATGCCGTTCCGCTTCGAGGCGTTCGATGGCAGCGTGAGCGGACCGGAGGATGCGCCGATCCGCCTGCGGTTGCTCAACGAACGCGGCCTGGCCTATCTGATGACCGCGCCCGGAGACCTGGGCTTCGCCCGGGCCTACGTCTCGGGCGATCTGGAGGTCGACGGCGTCCATCCGGGCAATCCGTACGAAGCGATGAATCTGCTGATGAGCCAGCTGCGCTTCAAGGTGCCGTCGGCGGCCGAGATGCTGCAGATCGTGCGGAGCCTGGGATTCGGCAATCTCAAGCCGCCCACGCCTCCGGCCGAGGAACACCTGCCCAAGTGGCGGCGTGCCTTCGAGGGCCTGCGGCACAACAAGAAGCGCGATGCCGAGGCGATCCACCACCACTACGACGTGTCGAACCGCTTCTACGAGTTGGTCCTCGGCCCGTCCATGACGTACACGTGCGCGGTCTTCCCGACGCTGGAGTCGTCGCTGGAGGAGGCGCAGTACGAGAAGTACGACCTGATCGCGCGCAAGCTCGACCTCAAGCCGGGCATGCGACTGCTCGACATCGGTTGCGGGTGGGGTGGCATGGTGCGGCACGCCGCGAAGCACTACGGGGTCAAGGTCATCGGCGTCACGCTCTCGCGCGAGCAGGCCGACTGGGCGCAGGCCGAGATCGAGCGGCAGGGCCTGCAGGATCTCGCCGAGGTGCGCTTCGGCGACTATCGCGACGTGGTCGAGACCGGTTTCGACGCGGTCAGCTCGATCGGCCTGACCGAACACATCGGCGTGCGCAACTATCCGGACTACTTCGAGTTCATCGCGAGTCGGCTCAAGGTGGGTGGCCGCATGCTTAACCACTGCATCACCCGGCCGCACAACAAGACCACCACGACCGGCGCGTTCATCGACCGGTATGTCTTCCCCGATGGGGAACTGACGGGCGTCGGCCGCATCACGATGGCCGCCCAGGACGTCGGCATCGAGGTGCGACACGTCGAGAACCTGCGTGAGCACTACGCCCTGACCCTGAAGGGTTGGTGCGAGAACCTGGTCGAGCACTGGGACGAAGCGCTCGACGAGGTCACCCTGGGCCGCGCCAAGGTCTGGGGCATCTACATGGCCGGCTCGCGTCTGGCGTTCGAACGCAATGAGATCGAACTCCACCACGTCCTCGGCGTCAAAGCCGCCCCCGACGGCGACGCCTCCTGGCCCCTGCGCCCCACCTGGGGCAGCTGACCGACTGGATCAGTCGGAGAGGTCGACGACGACGGGGGCGTGGTCGGAGGCGCCCTTGCCCTTGCGCTCCTCGCGGTCGATGAAGGCGTCGGTGACGCGGGCCTGCAGGGCAGGGGAGCCGAGGACGAAGTCGATGCGCATGCCGCGCTTCTTGGGGAACGACAACTGGGTGTAGTCCCAGTACGTGTAGACGCCGGGACCCGGCGTGTAGGGGCGCACGACGTCGGCGAATCCGGCGTCGACGAACGATCGGAACGCCGCGCGCTCGGGCTCTGAGACGTGGGTCTTGCCCTCGAACACCGCGATGTCCCACACGTCGTCGTCCTCGGGCGCGATGTTCCAGTCGCCCACCAGCGCCACCTGCGCCTGCGGGTCCTCGTTCAACCAGTCGACGCCGGACTGCCGGAGCCGCTCGAGCCAGGCGAGCTTGTAGTCGTAGTGCGGGTGGCCGAGCTCGCGACCATTGGGCACGTACAGGCTCCAGATTCGCACGCCACCACACGTCGCGCCGATGGCTCGGGGCTCGACCACTTCAGGGTCACCGAACGCCGGCTGATCGTCGGCGAACACCGTGGCGATGTCATCAAGCCCGACACGTGACAAGAGCGCGACGCCGTTCCACTGGTTGAGTCCCAGGTGCGCGTACTCGTACCCCATCGCCGACAGCTCCAGACCGGGGAACTGGTCATCGCGGCACTTGGTCTCCTGCAGCGCCAGCACGTCGACGTCGTGGCGCTCCAGGAACGCCAGGACACGGTCGATGCGGCTGCGGATCGAGTTGATGTTCCACGTCGCGATGCGCATAGCCCGAGACTAGCGCTGGCAGCCGGGAGGCCCTTCGCCCGCGTCCAGGTCGTCGGACAACTCGTCAACGACCAGCCGGTCCGCCGGGATGAACCGCGCGCGGTAGGCGGCCCGCCCGACCATGTGGGACGCGACCGGCGACGTCAACAACTGCAGCGAAGCGGCCACCACGATCATGGCCGTGGCCGCGACGGAATCCAGTCGGATGGCGGCGCCCGCCAGGATCAGCAGCAGGCCGAGCGTCTGCGGTTTGGTGGCGGCGTGCATGCGCGCGAACAGGTCCGGCAGCCGGACCAGTCCGATCGCGGCGCACATCGCGAGGGTGGCTCCCGAGATCAGCAGCGCACCGGAGATGTAGTCCCTCATCGCTGGTCTCCCTCATCGGTCTGGGGGGCGAATCGGGCGATGCTGACCGATCCCAGGAAGCCGACCAGGGCCAGCACCACCAGGATCGGCAGGGTCGTGGTGCTGCGGTGGATCGCCGCTTCGATGCCGAACGCACCGGCGGTCGCGGCCATGAGCACGTCGGCGGCCACCGTCCGATCCAGCATCGACGGCCCTCTCACGATGCGGATGATGCACAGGATGCCGGTGACACCCAACATGACGGCGCAGATGATGCCAACGGTGCTCATGCGGCCCCCTTGACCTGGCGGTCCGGACCGAAGGCGGCCAGCACGCGACGCTCCTGACCCAGCACCTGGGTGCGCACCCGATCGGGCGTGCCGGGCCGGTGCGCGTCCAGGATGTGCAACCAGATCCGGCCCTGTTCGGCGTCGAGGTCGATCAGCAGCGACCCCGGGACCAACGACACGAGCTCGGACGTGATGGTCATCAGCAGCTCGGACCGGCACGTCAGGTCGACGCGAACGACCGCGCCGGGCGGTGGGGCCGTCGGACGCACGGCGATCCACGCGACCTGCACGCTGGCGGCCATCAGATCGAATCCGAACCGGGCGGCCAGCACGAGCAGATGCCACGGATGCACCCGGCCGGTGAACATCCGCGGCGGTGCGGGGAAGACCAACATCGTCAGCAGCGCGACCAGCAGTCCGCCGACGACCAGCAGCGGCGTCACATCGCCCCAGAGCAGGAGCCAGACGACCGTGACGGCCACGATCAGGGGCCAGTGGATGCGCCTCATGGAACGTCACCACCCTGGACGGCCTGGATGTACGGGGTGCGTTCGTGCATCTCGATGGCCGCGCGATCGGTGAAGGCGAACAGCGGACCGGCCGCCACCGTCAGAGCAGTCGACGCCAGCACGAGTGCCAGCGTGGGCAACGCCATCGACACCGGCAGACGCTGGTCGTGCACGAAGCGTTGCCAGCTGGACTCGACCTCGGTCTTGGTCGAGACGCCCGCTCGGCCGTGCAGCGAACCGCCGGAACGCTGCTTGGACTCGAGGGCGGGCTCGTCGGCCTGCTCTTCGCGCGGTTGCCAGAAGGCGCGACTCCACACCTTCGCCAAGGCGTAGAGCGTCAGCAGGCTGGTGGCCAACGCGGCGGCAATGGCCAGGTACGCGAGCATGCTGCCGTCGCCGACACCGCCGCGGATCAACGCGAGCTTGCCCAGGAATCCCGACAGCGGAGGGATGCCGGCCAGATTCATCGCCGGGACGAAGAACATCACCGCGAGCACAGGGGCGCTGCGGGCCAGACCGCCCAGCTTCTCGGTGTTGGTGGTGCCTTCGCGGTATTCGACCAGACCCACGACCAGGAACAGCGTGGTCTGCACCGTGATGTGGTGGGCGATGTAGAACACGGCGCCGGTCAGGCCGAGCGGATCGGACAGCGCGAC
>Ga0164243_10008004_pt1 | contig 15698 bp, 11 predicted proteins | sample OricompcompostOP_FD_108781 | JGI IMG/M metagenome (GOLD analysis project Ga0164243, IMG submission 108781) | Organic Plus compost microbial communities from Emeryville, California, USA - Original compost - Organic plus compost (OP) | ecosystem: Engineered > Solid waste > Mixed feedstock >...
AAGACGGCGAAGTCCTCGGCCGTGTCCACGCGCGACACGAAGTACCGCCAGATGTCCGGGTCCATCGCGATCTCGCGGATCGGCTCCCGGTCGGCTTCGGTGATCGGCCGCAGCAGGACGTGTTCGTTCTCCAGCCGCGTCGCGGCCAACTCGAACCAGCTCATGCCGCCGCCACCCGCCCCAACGCGTCGACCACGTCGTTGCCGGTGCGCATGACGTCCAGGTCGCGCTCGGTGAAGTGGGACAGCCCGACACCCGTCTCGTCGCACACCGCGGTCAGGAAGAGCACCTTGTTGAGCGAGGTCAGGCCGTAGTCGTCGGCCATGTCCCGGTCGAGGTCGACGTCGTCGGCGGGCACGTCGTCGAGCACCTCGGCGAGCCGCTCGCGCACGATGGTGGGGATATCAGGCATGGATACCTTCCTGGTTGTCGAGGATCGCGGACCGGAACCGCTCGAAGATCTGCTGCCGGCGCGGCTTGTACTGCGAGGTCAGCAGGCCGTTGTCGATCGTGAAGCCGGGCTCGGCGACGATCACCTTGCGGATGCGCTCGTCCTTGGCCAGCGCCGCGTTCGCCGCCGCCAGGTGTGCCGCGATGACGTCGGTGTCGGCCGGCTGCCGCGCCGGGGAGACGACCGCGACGAGGTAGGTCTGCGTGGGGCAGAACAACACACACTCCTCGATCGCCGGGCTCGTGCGCATCCGCTCCTCGATGGGGCGCACGATGACCTTCTTGCCGTTGTCCAGCACGATCACGTCGTCTGCCCGGCCACGGATGTAGAGGAAGCCGTCCTCGTCGACATAGCCGAGATCGCCGGTACGCACGATGCCGCCCGGCTGGAAGATCCGCTGCGCCTCGGGGGTGGCGTACTCGTAACGCGTGTTGACCGGATAGTCCATGCGGACGCTGACCACGCCGTCCTCGTCGAGCAGGATCTCCTTGCCCGGCAACACCTGCCCGACGCTGCCCTGCCGGTGCGCCCCCGGGTGGTTCTTGCTCACGATGCACGTCTCGTTGAGCCCGAAGCCCTCGAACAGCGGCAGCCCGGCGGTGTCGTTGAAGAACGTCAGCACCGCCGCGCTGGCCGGCGCCGACCCGGTCCACAGGTAGCGGATCCGGTCGCCGAACAGCAGCCGCGCCGCCGACGGCACCTCCGCCCCGGAGCGCCGGACCTGCCCCTCGATCTGCTTCTTCGCGGTCTCGAAGAAGCCGGGAACACCCATGACGACCGTCGGCCGTACGCGCTTGAGCGCCGAGAAGGCCGCCTCGTAGGTGCTGACGGTGACGTCGTGGCCGTAGACGAGCGCCGAGTAGATCCAGTAGCGCTGCTGGAGCAGGGACAGCGGCAGGAAGACGAACAGGTCGTCGCCGTCGGTGTGGTGGAACAGCCCCTGCACGGCGGTGATCGAGCTGTCGATGCTGCCGACCGAGGCGGCCAGGCCCTTCGGCTCGCCGGTCGACCCGGACGTGAACTTGATCGTGGTGTGGTCGTCGGTCTCGTACTTGACCGGGCCGAGCGCGTCGTCGGTCGCGGGGACGTCGGCGAGCTCGGCGATGTCGCGGATCAGCGGGTCCGCCCCGGCTCCCGCACCGGTGGGCGCGATCCGGTCGGTGTAGAGGACGGCCAGATCGTACTTGGCCAGTAGCGCCGCCGAGGCGTCGAACTTTCCCGACTCGAACCCGCAGGTGACCGCCTTGAGCCGAAGCGCCGCCAGGTCCAGCAGCACCCATTCCAGCCGGTTCGGCGACAGGATCCCGACCCGGTCGCCCGGCCGGATCCCCTGCCGCCGCAGGTGCCGGGCGACGTCGGCCGAGCGCGCGTAGAGCTCGGTCAGGTCCATCGACCGGTCGCCGTCGAGCCGGGCGAAGGTGATGCGGTGACCGGGCTCGGGCGCGGTCGAGACGAGATGGTTGACGATCGAGTCCATCACTTGCCCTTCCCGATGCGGGCCGCCATCGCGCGGACCGTCCTCACCTCGTAGAGCTGGTCGAGCGGGATCGTGACCGCGAAGCGCTTGCGGACGTCGGTGAGCACCCGCGCGGCGGCCAGCGAGTCGCCGCCGAGGTCGTAGAAGCTGGCGTCGAGGGCCACGTCGGGAACCTTGAGGATCGACCGCCAGAGCTCGCGCAGCTGCTCCTCCACATCGGAGGGAGCGGCGACCGGTGGGGGTACGGCCGGCGCGGGCGTGGTGGCCGGGGCCTCGGCGACCTCGGTGGCGACCAGCTTGCCTCGATCGACCTTGCCGTTGCGGGTCAGCGGGAGCGCGTCGTGCCAGACGACCGCCGACGGGATCATGTAGTCCGGCAGGTGTACGCGCAGCTCCCCCCGGATCTCGTCGATCCCGGGCCGGGCGTCGCCGGCCGCCGCGAGGTGCGCCACGAGCCGGTCGCCGCGGGCGGCCGCCTGGCGGACGACCGCGGCCTGCTTGACGGCACCGATCGCGACGAGCCGCGTCTCGACCTCGCCCGCCTCGATGCGATAACCGTTGACCTTGATCTGGAAGTCGCTGCGGCCGAGGATCTCGATCTCGCCGCTGGGCAGGTAGCGGCCGAGGTCGCCGGTGCGGTACAGGCGTTCACCGCGCCGTTCGTCCAGCCAGAACCGGTCGGCGGTGCGTTCGGCGTCGCCCCAGTAGCCCTGGGCGAGGCCGACACCGCCGGCGCAGATCTCACCCGCGACCCAGTCGGGGGCGTCGAGGCCGACGGCGTCCAGGACGTAGGCGCGGTTGTTGGCGTTCGGGCCGCCGTACGGGATGCTGCGGCTGCCGTCGTCGGCGGCGTCGATCGGGTGCAGGATGTTCCAGATCGTCGTCTCGGTCGGGCCGCCCAGCGAGATGACCTCGAGGTCGGGCCGCAGCCGCAGCAGCGCCGCGGGCAGGCCGGGCGGGACGCGGTCGCCGCTCATCATGACCAGCCGCAGGCTCGCCAGCTGGCCGGCGCCGCCGTCCTGGCCGGCGGCCTGCTCCTGGAGAAGGCCCACGATGGCGGGGACCGAGTTCCAGAGCGTCACCTCGTGTCGGGCGACGAGCTCCAGCCAGTGGGCCGGGTCGACGGCCCGTTCGGCGTCGGGCAGGACGATCGCCGCGCCGACGCCGAGGGCGCCGAACACGTCGTACACGGACAGGTCGAAGTTGAACGCGCTGATGCCGAAGAACCGGTCGGCCGCCGTGACGCCGAAGCGGGCGGTGCAGTCCGCGACGACGTTGGCGACGCTGCGCCTGCTGACCATGACGCCCTTGGGCTGGCCGGTCGTGCCCGAGGTGTAGAGCACGTAAGCCAGGTCGTCCGGCCCGCCGACGGGCTCCACCGCCACCGGGGTGTCGGTCTCCGGCGGGCGTGTGGCGTCGACGACCAGGGTCTCGACGGCCGGTCCGTCCGGAGCGGCCGGTGTGTCGGGGGCGTTGGTGAGCACGCGGCGCACGTCGCCGTCACGCAGCATGTATGCCCGCCGCTCGGCGGGCAGGTTGGCGTCCACCGGCAGGTACGCCGCCCCGGCGAGCGCGGTCGCGAGGATGCCGACGACCTGCTCCGGTCCCCGGTTCATGACGAGGCCGACGAGCTCGCCGGGCCCGACGCCGTGCTCGCGCAGCCAGGCGGCGGCGTGCGAGGCGCGGCGGTGCAGCTCGCCGTAGGTCATGACCCGGTCACCGGCGATGACCGCGGGCGCGTCGGGATCGCGCAGCGCGTGCTCGGCGAACGACTCCGGCAGCAGCCGCGACGGCTGCTCGACCTCGGTGTCGTTGGCGGCGTCGCGGCGGTCGCGCTGATCGGCGGGGAGCAGGTCGAAGTGGGGTTGCGCCCAGGCCGCCGGGTCACGCAGCCGCTCCAGCAGCTCCTGGTACGCGCCGACGAGCGCGTCGAGCAGCCCGGCGGGGAACAGCTCGTCGACCGCGTCGACCTGGACGACGAGCCCGCCGTGCTGCTCCATCGCGAAGACGTTGAGCCAGACCTGCGGCGTCTGGCTCACGGAGAACACCTCGGGGCCGAACAGCTCCAGGGCGGAGCCGTCGACGCCGGAGCGTACGTACCCGATGGCGCTGTTGAAGGTGTAGGGCAACCGGGCGGCGTCGCCGCGACGACCCAGCTCGCGCAGCACCTCGACGCCGGAGAAGTGCCGGTTGTCGATGTCCTTGTGCAACTGTGCCTGGAGGGCGCGGGCACGGTCGCCGAACGGCGTGAGCCGGTCGGCGCCGACCTCGACGAGCATCGTGTCGGAGAACTGCCCGATCGCGTCGAACGCGCGGGGATGGATCGGGGGCCGGTTCGCGATGGTGGTGACGATCGTGAACCGTTCCCCCGCGCCCCAGTTCGCCAACGTCTCGGCGTAGGCGCAGAGGAGCACACCGGTGGGGGTCACGCCGGCGGCCGCCGCCCGCTCCTTGAGCGCCGTCCAGTCGGCGGCGCCGAGCCGGGCGAGCCGCTGGCGGAACCGCGGCCGGGTGACCGCCGACGGGCTGGTCGCCAGCGGCAGGTCGGGATGGGGTGCCAGCTCGTCGACGCGGTCCAGCCAGTACGCCTTCGACCGCTGGGCCGGCGCCTTGTCGCGCGCGGCCGCCAGGGCCTTCACGTAGTCGCGGTACGGCAACTCGGCCACGCTGTCGCCCGGCTCGTCGCGCGCCGCCTGGTCGTACGCCGTCGACCAGGCACGGAAGAACAGGAACATGCTGATCCCGTCCATGACGAGGCCGTCGTGGCCGACGTGCAGCACCATGCGGTCGTCGGCGAGGATCGTGACCTGCGCGGCGACCAGCGGCGCCCGGTCCAGCGGGAGAAGCCGGTGGCTCAGCCGCTCCCGAAGAGCCAGCCGGCGCTCGGCGCGGGCCCGCACGGGCAGCGTCCGCAGGTCGCGGACGGGGATGCGGACGGTCGCCGAGGCGACCTCCTCCTGCAGGCCCTCGGCGGTGAACCGGTGCCGCAGCCCGGCGTGGGCGTCCACCACGGACCGCAGCGCGCGTTCGAGGCGTTCGACGTCCCAGACGCCCTCGATCTCGTGGTAGACGTGGCTGGCGACGCCGCCCAGCTCCACGATCTCGCTGCGGCCGAACAGGTAGCCGCGCTGCAGCGGGGTCAGCTCGACCGGCCCGGTCCCGTCGAGGTAGGCGATCAGCTCCGGCTTCACCGCGCGGATCCGCCCGACGAGGTCGGTGTCGATCAGCTCGCGCGGCCCGGCGAGCTTGAGGTCGCCGCCGGCGGCGGTGATGCGCAGGCCTCGGCGCTCGATCTCGGCGAGGACCGCCTGCGGTCCGGTGGACACGGCGGGGTCGCCCGGTGTGCTCACGCCGCCGCCACCTCCACCGACGGGGCCGCCGCGGAGCGGGTGGCCAGCTCAGCCGCCAGCTCGGTGACCGTGTGCGAGCCGTCGAGCAGCTCCTCGATCCCGATGTCGACGCCGAGCTTCTCCAGGATCTGGTACTGCAGGGCCACCGAGTGCAGGGAGGCCGCGCCGAGCTGGACGAGGGTGGAGGTCGCGATGTCGCGGTCGCCCGGCAGCTCCAGGGTGGTGGCGACGGCCTCGGTCAGCCAGGGCAGCAGGTCCGCGCCGGGCGCGGCGGCGGCCGTCGCGGTGGTGGGCTCGACGGTGGTAGCCGGGTCGGTGAAGAACACCTGGTGTGCCAGCGAGATCTTCGAGCCGACGGGAACCAGCGTCACCGAACCCGGCCACGCCGCCACCGGAGAGAGTCCGAGCGCGGCGAAGAGCCGGGCGGAGAACCGGGGCAGCACCGGTGCGGCGCAGGTGGCCAGGAGCTTGGCGGCGGCGAGCTCCAGCGCGATGGCGGTGCGCGCCTCGTCGCGCCAGGTCCTGGCCTCGGCCGTCCGGCCCTCCTGGGCGGCGAAGCGGACGACGTCGACGACGATGCCGTCCAGCTCTTCGGTGGCCTGGTTCAGCGAGAAGCCGTCGGCGCCCAGGGCGTTGGAGGCCGCGGTGAACCGGGCGTTGAGCCGGGCCAGGAACGCGGTCTGCTCCGGCGTCCAGATGCCGGCGTCGGGCGCGACCCCGTCGTAGCGCTTCTCGACGCGCTCGCCGAGGTCGTTGAGCCACGCCTGCCAGGTGCCGATGAGGGTGTCGCGCACGGCGGCCTCGTACGCCGGGCGCTCGAAGTTGGTCCGTCGCCCCTCGGACCGGATCTTCGACAGGTAGTAGCGGACCGAGTCGACCGAGGCCGGGGTGAGGATCTCCTTGCCCCAGATGGCGTGCCGCCGGCTGGTGCTGAACTTGAGCCCGTCGAGCAGCAGGAACTCGTTGAGGTTGTAGTCGATGTCGGGCGCCCAGCCCGGGAACGCCAACTGGTAGAGGACCGGGTAGAGGATGGCGTGGTAGAAGCTGTTGTCGTAGCCGAAGAAGTGGACGATCTTCCAGTCCTGCTGGGGCTCCAGCGCCTGCCACGGCTGGCCGATCCGCTTGCCCAGCTCCTGGATGCCGTGCAGGAAGCCGTAGGACATCTCCGGCCAGACCCAGATGACCTGTCCCTCGGTGCCCTCGGCGGGCGCGCGCGGCGGCACGCCCCACGCGGCGGGGTGGCTCACCGGCACGTCGACGCGCTCCCGGCTGAACAGCCGCTCGGCGAGGTCGCGCAGGCGCGCCGGGACGCGGCCGAGGTGGTGGTGGCGGGCGACGTCGGCGGCGTACTCGTGCAGCGGCAGGGCGTACCGGCGGGACGTGCCGGTGGCCGGAGGCGCGTCCGAGTGGCGGGCCTTGGGTGTGCCGAGGTCGTGGACGAAGTTGGGCTCGCCGCACTCCTCGCAGATGTTGCCGCCGGTGCCGTTGCGGCAGGTCGGGCAGGTGCCGGAGACGTCGACCTCGTAGAGGTAGGCGCCGGACCCGCCGTCGAAGAGGGCCGGCAGGTCCCGCGGGGCGACCCCGCCCGAGGCGACCGTGCGCGCGAAGAACTCCTGTAGCCCCTCCCGGTAGCCGGGGCTGTCGTTGGTGACGGTGTACTGGTCGAGCGGGACGTCCATCATCCGCAGCGTCTCGAGGATCTCGGCGCTGTAGTGGGCGGCGGTCTCGGCCGGGGTCCTGCCCTCCCGGCGGGCGCATTCGACCACATAGGACTGGTAGTCGTCGCTGCCGGTCAGGTGGTAGGCCTGGATGCCGTTGAGGCGCTGGAAGCGTACGAAGACGTCGGCGCCCAGGTACGGGCCGGACAGGTGGCCGAGGTGCAGGTCGCCGTTGGGGGTCGGCGGCGTCGAGAAGACGAAGACCGGCCGGTCCCTGCCCAGCCGGCCGCGCTCGACCAGCGTCGAGCGGGCCGACGCACGGTCGCCGTCGCGCCAGTAGAGCGTCGCGAAGAGCAGCTCCTCCTCGCCGGTGTTCTCGATGACGTGGGTCTCGAACGGCTCGAACTGGGCGACGATGCCAGGACCGACGGGGGTACGGCGGTTGTCGACGATCAGGTCGCCGGTGCCGGCCACGATGACGAAGGTCTCGGTCTCGTCGTGTTGGTGTGCGCTCGACCGCCGTCCCGGGGCGACCCTGCCCCAGCCCGCGCCGACGCCCATCCAGTCCAGCCCCATGTCGTCGATCGAGCTCATGTCGATCTCGAACGCCTCGTGCAGGGCTTCCGGGTCGTAGGAACTGATGATCACGAATGGCTCCTCTAGGAAATGAGAAGGTCGGCGGCCTCGGCGGCGATGGCGGGCCCGAGCCGGTAGCCCGAGCCGTTCGCGGCGCCCGCGAAGACGACGCGGGCGTGCGGGTCGACGAACCGCACGACGGGTTGCCGGTCGGGGCTGTACGCGTCGCAGAAGACCCGACCGTCGTCGACGACCAGGCCGGGGGCGTACCGGGCGAGGACGTCGCGGGCCTGCGCCAGGTGGTCGGCGGACAGGCCGGCGGCCAGGCTGTCCGGGTCGACGTCCCACTCGTCGCACGTGTAGCTGAACAGTCGGTGCCCGCGGTGGGCCATCGGCAGCACGAATGCGTCCTCGTCGTGGAAGACCAGGCAGGGCTCGGAGTCGGCGGGAACGCCGCGCACGTGCATCGCGATGACCTTCTTGACACGGAGGCCGAGCGGGGCGGTCAGGTCGCGCCACGGGGGCGCGTCGGTCCACGGCCCGGGGCAGAGCAGGACGCGGTCGAAGGCCAGTGCCTCGCCGGTGCCGGTCTCGACGGTCACGCCGTCCGAGGTCGGGCGCAGCGCGGTGACCGCTACCCCCTCGCGGACGGCGACCCGGTCGCGCAGGTCGGTGGCGAGCGCACCGGTGAGGGCGTACACGTCGGCGTACTGTCCGCCGTGGACGGTCCAGGTGCCGGGCACGTCGGTCGCGGTCAGCCGGGCCGACGGCAGATACACGGTGTGCACCTCGTCGGCGCTGGTTTCGCGGGCGATCACCTGCATGGGCACCGGGAAGATCGGGAGGGCGGGCGCCGTCGCCCGCAGCTTCTCGTAGAACTCCTCGCTGAACGCGGCCATGGTCCGGACCCGTTCGGACGCCCCGCGCGGGAAATGCAGACCGGCCGACCGGCGGCTCGCGCCGCTGCCGAGGAGGTCCCTGTCGAGCACCGTGATCCGTGCCTGGGGATGCCGGGCGGCGAGCTCGCGCGCGGCCAGCACACCGATGATGCCGCCGCCGACGATGCCGATCGAGGCGCTCATGACTCGACCGTCAGCTCGGCAGGCAGTTTGGCCGACCATTCGATGAACGAGTCGAGCTGGTTCTCGGTGCGGACGCCCCGCAACCGGTCGAGGATGCGCTGGGCGCGCCAGGCGACCAGGCTCAGGTTCGGGTCGGCGAGGCCGCGCTGCTGGCGGGCCGCGTTCTGCACGAAGATGTTGTGCTCGGCGGGGCCGTCCCAGTGGACGGCGAAGCTCTCGTCGATCTTGTATTCGTCGCCCTCACGCTCGAGCCGGTGTGCGATCGGGGCGAGGAAGTCCATGCGCGCGGGGCGGAAGCCGGTCGCCCACACGATGACGTCGACCTCGACCGTCTCGCTCTGGTCGAGGTCGTTGTGGGCGATCGTCAGCTCCCACCCGGTGCCGTCGGCGCCGGTCACCGACGTGACCGCCCGGTTCGGGTAGAGGGCGAACAGGTCGGGCGATCCCTCCACGAAGCGGCGCACGTATGCCCGCTGGTAGATCTCGCGCAGCGTCGCGTCGGAGATGCCGTCGCTGGTCAGGACGTGTTTGGCGGTGAACGCCTCACGCACGCCCCGGTCGAGCCGGAAGAAGTAGTCCGAGAAGGACGGCATGTAGTAGTCGTTGGTGAACGGCGAGTCGTCGATGGGGAAGAAGTTGGGTCGCCGCGAGATCCAGGTGACCCGGCGTGGCAGCTCGGCGTCGTCACGGGAGATCAGGTCCAGGAAGGCTTCGGCGCCGGACTGGCCGCCGCCGACCACCGCGACGCGTTTGCCGCCGAGGTCGCGGGCCCGGGTGACGAAGTCGCTGACGTGGAACTGGCTCGCGCCGAGCGCGTCGCGTGCGTGGCTGGGCACCCAGGGTTGATTGCCGACGCCGACGACGACGTTGTCCGCGGTGACCGTTCCTGATGTCGTGCGGATGACGAAGATGTTATCGAAGTCGACAGACAGAACCTCTTCGCCGAACGCGATGTTCTGGTTGCGACGGCTCGCCCACTCCATGTAGTTGCGGAACTCCTGCCGCGGCACGGCATCGAACTGCGCATTGATGAAGTGATACAGCCGGCCGTGGGCATGAAGATACGACAGGAACGAGAACGCGTTCGCCGGATCCGAGAGCGTGACCAGGTCTTTCAGGGTCGAGACCTGGAGGGTGGCGCCGGGGATCTGCTGGCCGTCGTGCCACCCGAAATTGTGCCGCCTCTCGATGAACCTGTTGCTGACCCCGGGGTGCCCGTAAAGCAACGAGGCCAGACTGAGATTGGCCGGGCCAACACCGATACCAACGCAATTGAAATGCTTGCGTTCGTCACTGGATTCTCTCTGTCCCACTGCCAGGCTCCGCCTCTCCACATGGAATTTGAAAGGGATCCATCGGCGCGCGCGATGCCTACATCGCGACCATATTGGGTAGTCAGAATCCTATTTTCGATCGCCTCACGCAGAAGTGTCGCGCGGCACGAGTCATGACGTCCCCCCAGGTCACAGGCATACCACAAGCGGCATGTCCCAATTCAGCACGACATTAAGCAGCGGCGTCACGTGCGTCGGGGCGCCGCATTGATCGGCTGAATGGAATGGACGATAGCGGTGGCTACAACGAGTGTCAACTCCGTCGAGATAGGCAGTCATGAACAGGTAGTTACGTCGTGGAGATCAGTCGCCTTCCCGTCAGACATGCGATTGCGGGCACCCGGGCACCCGTTCGGCAAGTTGATCAATATCAACGCCCTGATAGGGCACCAAATCAAGGGTTGTCACTGTTCAAACACACGAAACTCTCCGCCGGAGACACTTGCGGGAATCGGACATGCGATCCACCGTCACTGCCCAAGATTTCCCCGACGGTGCAACGTCGTCCATCCGGGATCTCGATGGCCATTCACTCCGGAACACCCGAATGCAATGTTCCTCAATATTGCCTTGCATTTACGTGCACTTGGGTATTTAGATATTGATCACTCTATTGCGACCATTTGGAAACGGCGGCCGGAACCGCCTCATAAGAGCTGCAAAGGCGATCGAATCTGACATAACGTCATCCGGGACGCCGTTCAGAATGCCGGCCCGAGCGGGGTTGGCCGGTTGGCCCGGGTCAGATGGTGATGGCGATTTTGCCGGCGGGTCGGCCGGTCTTGAGGTACTCGATGGCGTCGGCGGCGTCGGCAAGGGGGAAGGTGCGGTCGAGGACCGGGGTGAGGGCGCCGGAGTCGATGAGGTCGGTCAGGGTGTGCAGGTCGGCGGCGGGCTCGGTGGACATGAGGCCGGTCAGGCGCTGGCCGACGAAGGGCGAGAGCAGCATGGCCCGGATCTGGCGGTCGGCGCCCTGGATCACGCGTCCGTCTCCGGGCCCGCCGACGATGACGAGCGTGCCGCGGGGGGTGAGGGCGTGGCGTAGCCGGGTCAGGGGGCGGTTGCCGGCGGTGTCGAGGATGAGGTCGTAGCGGTCGGTGCCGGTGGTGAAGTCCTCATGGGTGTGGTCGACGACGTGGTCGGCGCCGAGGGAGCGGACGAGGTCGGTCTTCGCGGTGCGGCACACGCCGGTGACCTGGGCGTGGTAGGCCTTGGCGAGCTGGACGGCGAAGCTGCCCACGCCGCCGCCGGCGCCGGTGACGAGGACGCTCTGCCCGGCGGTGAGCTGGCCGGCGTCGCGCAGGCCGTGGAGGGCGGCGCAGGCGGAGATGGGCACGGTGGCGGCCTGGGCGAAGGTGAGAGTGGCTGGTTTGGGGGCGAGCTTGTCCTGGTGGGCGCGGGCGTACTCGGCGTATGCGCCGTCGCAGGTGCCGAACACCTCGTCGCCGGGACGGAACCGGTTGACGTTGGCGCCGACGGCGGCGACCCGGCCGGCGACGTCCATGCCCGGGACGGGGTTCTTGGGCCGGCGCAGCCCGAAACCGGCGGCGCGTACCAGGTAGGGCAGGCCGGTGACGACGTGCCATACCCCTTGGTCGACGCCGGCGGCCGCGACGCGGACGAGCACGTCGTCGGCGCCGATGGTCGGGACGGCCATCTCACGCAGCTGGAGCCGCGCCGGTGCGCAGTAGGTGTCGCGGGCGATCGCGATCATCGTCTTCTTCGTCATGGTCGACTCCTGAGGGGCGTACACGGGTTCCTCCTTGGTTTCGGGCGTGACGGGCCGGGCCCGCGAGGCGATCTCCTCGCGCGCCGGGTGGGGCCGTAGATGGTCAGTCCCCGGAGTCGGGGTACTGGAAGACGTCGTCGAGCGGCACCTTGAAGACGCGGGCCAGCTGGAAGGCCATCTCCAGCGACGGCGAGTAGCGGCCCTGCTCGATGGCGATGATGGTCTGCCGGGTTACCCCGACGCGGTCGGCCAGCTCCGCCTGCGTCATCTCACCGTTGGCGAACCGCAGGGCTCGGATCGAGTTCGTGACCTTGGTGGGTCTGACCACGGCTAGAAGCCCCGGCGGTACGAGACGATCTTCGCGATCGACGAGACGAGCGTGGCCAGGACGAACGCCAGGTACAGCGAGTTGGCGATCCAGAAGTGGGGGGCCCGCGCCATGGCCAGGACGAGCGGGACGATCGCGGCGACGCTCATGACGTAGAACCCGACGTGCCCGCCCAACCGGTGGATCTGCCGGTCGCGCTCGTCGACCCGGTCGGCCTCCCTCGGCGAGGCGATGGCGGCCGCGATGCCGGCGACGATGCCCAGGCCGATCCCGGCACCGATGGCAACGATCATCGGCCGCGCATAGACGATCCCCCCGACGTCCGCGCCCGGCACCTTCGACAGGACGGCGACGAAGTAGACCGCGGCGACGCCGACGCCGACCACGACGTAGATCCACGAACGTTTCTCTTCGGAGGACATGTCCCGCTCCCATGTACAAAAACTTTGACATCATGAAAGTAAAGCAACACAGACACGATGTCAATAATTCTTGACCAAGACGCCCCGGCCGTACGCGCCGGACAAGCTGACGCCGGCGCTGCTCGGCCAGGTAGCCGATGGCGCCGACCAGCAGTTCGTCCTCGGTGTGGAAGTACTACTGCACCAACCGTGCGGTTCGTAAAATTCAAGGCCATGAACAGCATCGGGTGGTACGGCGCGTTGGTCGCGCTGGAGCTCGGGCTCGCCGTCGTGACCGCCGTCGCCCTCCTGTGGATAAAGGCGCCGTACGGCCGCTATCAACGCGGCGGTTGGGGCCCGACGGTTTCCGGCCGGGTCGGGTGGGTCGTGATGGAGTCGCCCGCGGTCGTGGTCTTCACCGCCGTGTTCGTCTCCGGTGCACACCGGACGGACCTCGTCGCGCTGGTGCTGCTGGCGCTGTGGCTGTGCCACTACGTATACCGGGCCTTCCTCTACCCGGCGTTGATGCGGCCGGGCAGTCGGATGCCGTTGCTGGTCGTGGCGCTCGCGATGGCGTTCAACGTGCTCAACGCCACCGTCAACGCCTGGTGGGTGGCCGACCTCGGCGGTTACGCCGACAGCTGGCTCACCGATCCGCGCTTTCTCGCCGGGGCGGTGCTCTTCTTCGCCGGGTTGGTCGTGCACGCGCGCTCGGACCGCACCTTGCGCCGGCTGCGCTCGCCCGGCGAGACCAGCTACCGCATTCCGTACGGAGGCGCCTTCCGCTGGGTCAGCAGCCCGAACTACACCGGCGAGATCGTGCAGTGGTTCGGCTGGGCGTTGGCGACCTGGTCTCCGGCGGGGCTGGCGTTCGCCGTCTACACCACCGCCAACCTGGCGCCGAGGGCGATCGACCACCACGCCTGGTACCGCGAGCGCTTCCCCGACTACCCGGCCGACCGACGGGCGCTCGTACCACATCTGCTGTAGCGGTCCTGCAAGAATGCCCGACCGCTTGCTCGGCACCGCTGGCCCGCGGAACCGCCGGCTGTGCCGGCCGCTCCTCGGGTGGCGGCTCACGACCGGAAATCCGCTATCCACAAGCGAGTTCAGCGGTGATCATTGAGGGGTGCGTTTCCCCCGGCAGATCCCGTTCGAGCTCGGCGCCCCCGGCGTCGCGCCGGAGTCGGTGCTGCCCGTCGTGCTCACCGTCGACGACTCCGACTCCCCTCGTGACGTCATCGACGCGCTTGCGCTGACCGCGTTCGTCGCCGGCCACCAGCCGCACGCGACGACGCGCGACCTGACCGACGTGCGCCCGGACGCCACGCTGCTTCCGGCCGGCGTCACCGCGCTGCGCGAGAGCATCAGCGCGACCGAGCACGCCCGGCTGGCCGCTGGCGACGGCTGGACGCTGCGGTCCGTGCACTGGCCACGCAACATGAGCGCCGAGGTCTCGGTCACCGCCGTCACGGCCGAGTTGGTCGCCGAGATCATCGAGGCCGCCGTGAAGGGGATGACCGCGGCGCCCGCGCCGGTCGAAGAGTCGGTGCAGATGGGCTTCTGGTACTCCGCGTCGCAGGGTCCGCAGCGTCACCCGCGGCCGATCACGGCGGGTTCCTGGGCCGACATCCGGGCCAACTACGCCGATGCCGCGGCGACGAGCTTCGACCGCCTCATGAAGGTCGACCGCGAGTCCGTCCATGGCCGGCTGTTGCTGCTGCACGGCCCGCCCGGCACCGGCAAGACCACGGTGCTGCGGGCGCTCGCGCGCGAGTGGCACGCGTGGTGCCAGTTCGACTGCGTGCTCGACCCGGAGGCGCTCTTCACCAACCCGGCATACCTGATGGAGGTCGCCCTCAGCGGCCTCGGTGACTGCCGGTGCCCCGACAAGCGGCACGACAAATGGCGGCTTCTGCTGCTGGAAGACTGCGACGAGCTGATCCGCGGCGAAGCCAAGCACAACACCGGCCAGGCGCTGTCGCGGCTGCTCAACCTCACCGACGGTCTGCTCGGTCAGGGACGCAAGGTGCTGGTGGCGATCACGACCAACGAAGACCTCGCCCGCTTGCACCCGGCCGTCGTACGTCCCGGGCGTTGCCTGGCCCGCGTCGAGGTGCCGGCGCTGCCGTTCAGCGAAGCCACGGCCTGGCTCGGCACCTCGGCAGGGGTGCCGGCGGACGGCGCCACGCTGGCCGAGCTCTACGCACTGCGCGAAGGCTACGGCGGCACGGAGGAACGGGAGACGGTCGCCACCGGTCTGTACCTCTAGCCACAGGCGGAGGACCACGCGATGACATCGCACATGGCCGATTGGACGTCCGGAACTCCAGCCGCGTCCGATCCCGGGTGGCAGGTATTTCGTGACCAGGCGCGCGGATCCGAAAGCACGAACGGCGCACGGCCACAATCGATCTTGGGCCACGCCGTTGGCAATTGCCTGGTGCCAGCGAGGTCATACGTGGTTCGCCTCCGATCGCGCACGTCGGAACGCTGGACTTCGTGGCTGGGCCGAGAATGACGTCAGCCTTGGTCACGGCCTCGTGCGCTGCTGCCGCTGAGCGATCGGGCCACCGCTGAACGCCCCGCCGCGGCCGGCCACCGACATGGCCGAGATCACGAAACTGGCAATCCGACGACTTGACCGGCTCAGCGGCATCCTCCCGAGTGACCTTCTGGGATGTCAGAAGTGTGCCATGTTTGTCGTGCACTCGCTGGATGTGGCAGTACTTTGACATCGCCATTCCACCATTTTCCACGTATTTGCACGGTTATTTGCGATCAGCCAGGCCCGTGGTTACAGAGTTGGAACGGTCAAGAAATGTCAGAGTAATGACTCGCGGTCAACCTGCTCTCACCTGCACAGTCGGCTGCATCTCGCCGGCGACACGGGGTGGGGCGCTTGGGACGCCAGCGGTTTCGCCCTGGACATGCGCATCCGCACGATCCGCCGTGCCGCGACCTAGGCGTCACGCCCTCTTACCAGGAACGGAGTTCTCACATATGTCCACCACCAGCAAGCGGCTGCGCGCGCTTGTGGCCACGGGCGCCATCGGGACGACCGTGGCCCTCGTGCTCGCCGGCTGTGGCGCCCGATCCGGGGACGAAACGCCCGGCGGGTCGGCGGCGGCGACCAGCTGCGTCGACACCTCCGGCGACACCATCAAGCTTGGCTTCCTCAACTCCCTTACCGGCGGCATGGCGATCTCCGAGAAGACCGTCTCCAACGTGCTGCACATGGCCGCCGACGAGATCAACGCCGGCGGCGGCATCCTCGGAAAGAAGATCGAGTACGTCCAGGAAGACGGCGCT
>Ga0164243_10008005_pt1 | contig 15695 bp, 13 predicted proteins | sample OricompcompostOP_FD_108781 | JGI IMG/M metagenome (GOLD analysis project Ga0164243, IMG submission 108781) | Organic Plus compost microbial communities from Emeryville, California, USA - Original compost - Organic plus compost (OP) | ecosystem: Engineered > Solid waste > Mixed feedstock >...
CAAAACGGCTGGTAGGTGCGAAATACCCGGTAATTTGATACCCCCAGGAGGCATCGAGAGGATGCTCCATCACCGGCAATAACTCCACGTGAGTAAAACCCATTTCCTGGATATAAGGCACCAGCATTTTGGCGATTTCGCGGTAATTGTAAAAAGATTCCCGATCGAAAGCATCCGGTCGCCTCCAAGAAGCAAGATGTAATTCGTATACCGACCAAGGTTTGTCGAGTGCATTTGTTACCTCCCGATCTTTCATCCATGCCTTATCCCTCCAACGGAAATCCAAGTTAGTAGTGATGCTAGCCGTTCTAGGTCTCTTCTCCCAATGGAAAGCATAGGGATCCCCTTTGCGCAGCTCCGAACCATCCTTTGCACGGATAAAGTATTTGTATAACTCCCCTTCGGCAACCCCGGCAATGAAACCTTCCCAAATCCCGGAATTATCCCAACGGGGGAACAAGGTATGCGAGTAAGCATCCCAGTCGTTGAAATTACCGATTACCGATACGAAGACAGCGTCTGGCGCCCATACCGAGAAGTAAGTCCCTTCAACCCCTTCGTAATTCATGCGGTGAGCGCCAAATTTTTCATATAGGCGGTAATGCTTTCCTTCCCTGAATAAGTAAACATCCTGGGCGGTGAACAAGGTAAAAGGTTCAACGTTGGCAAGATTACGGAAAGGTTCTGTCGTTGTAGCCATTTCCTGTACTGGATCTTGAGGTTTCGGTGTAGGTTTCACTTTGGCCTTGGAAGCAGCTTTTGCTTTAGGCTTTGCAGTGGTTTTCTTTTGAGTTCCTGCCTTGGATTCATTCTTTTTCGCTGTTGCCATAATTTCAATGATGGGGAGTTGATAAATGCCTTGCTTGTAACAATATACAAATTTCCTTCTCATTTACTCATAAAAACAAAAATGGAATCCCGTTTTCGGAATTCCATTTCAATCATTTATGAAAACGCGTCAGCTATTTCTCATATTTCCTGCCCCTGAAGGAAGGACGACCACCGTATTCTTTTCTTTCACGGAAACCGCCTTCAGAACCTCCCCCGGACCAAGATCTCCTGCGACCGCCACCTTCATCACGACGGCCACCGCTACTACGGCGTCTTCCGCCTCCGCCACCTTCGTTACCACCGTCTTGAGACATTTCAATACGAACGGCACGGCCGTTACGTTCTACTTTCTTAAAACCGGTAACAACTTTATCAACAGCTTCATTTTCAACTTCGAAGAAAGAATAAACTCCTTTCAGGTCGATGCGACCTACCTTGTTGCCGCGCAAGCCGGTATTATCGCAGATGAAACGCAACATGTCACCACGTGTGAAATCGTCAACGGAACCAAGGTTGATGAACAGGCGTGTAAATTTGCCATCACCGCTACCCCTACCGCTGCTGCTGCGTCCTTCAGAAGAACGGCGGCTATCTTCTTTCACATTCAGATCTGCTGCATCTTGGTAATATTCTAAGAATTGGTTGAACTCGATAGAAGCGAAACGCTTGATCAGCTCTTCTTTGCTCAATTCGTTAAACTCTTCGTAGATACGGCCTAAGTACGGCTCGATCTGCTCTTCGTTTACAACCACGTTGTGTACTTTATGTACAAGGGCAAACAATTGTTTTTCACAAACGGCAACACCATCCGGCACCTCTGCCTTGATGAATTTCTTGCCGATCACCCTTTCAATCTGGCGGATCTTACCCAGGTCCCTGCTGCTGATAATAGCGATAGATACACCGCTACGACCGGCGCGGGCAGTACGACCACTCCTGTGGGTATAGTTCTCGACATCATCCGGTAATTCATAGTTGATTACGTGGGTGATATTGTCAACATCGATACCGCGGGCAGCTACATCCGTAGCAACCAGCACTTGGATAGATCTTTCGCGGAAACGCTTCATCACCTTATCACGTTGTTGCTGGGTAAGGTCACCGTGCAAAGCATCGGCATTGTACCCGTCACGGATCAGGGATTCTGCAATTTCCTGGGATTCGATCTTGGTGCGGGTGAAGATAATACCGAAGATTTCAGGGTTGAAATCCACGATCCTTTTCAGCGCCGCGTATTTATCGCGTGGACGTACCACGTAATATTCGTGTTCGATATTAGCGTTACCGCTATTTTTAGTACCCACTGTTAATTCAAATGGGTCGGTCATGTAGTTTTTAGAGATACGACGCACCTCGGCCGGCATGGTAGCCGAGAACAACCAGGTGGTCTTGTTGTCAGGCGTGTTGGAAAGGATGCTGTTGATGTCTTCTTGGAAGCCCATGTTTAACATTTCATCCGCTTCATCCAATACGACGTAACGTACATTTTCGAAATTGATCGCGCCACGGTCGATGATATCGAGTAAACGACCGGGGGTAGCTACCACGATTTGGCCACCGCGTTTCAATTCACGCAATTGCATACCGATGTTAGCGCCACCGTAAACGGCCACGATGTTTACATCACCTACAAACTTGCTAAAGTTTTTAAGATCATTCGCGATTTGAAGACACAATTCGCGTGTAGGACATAAGATCAAGCCTTGAGGCTTCGTGACCTTCATATCAATTTGTTGCAAAAGAGGTAAACCAAAGGCCGCGGTTTTACCTGTACCCGTTTGAGCTAATCCTACGAAGTCCTTATCGCCACTTAACAAGATGGGGATCGCTTGTTCTTGGATTGGAGTTGGAGCTTCGAAACCTAGCTCTTGGATACCTTTAAGAATGGATTCATTTAATCCTAATGATTCAAATGTTGTCATTGATTTGATTTGTAGCAGGGTTTTATCTGTTCCCCGCGATGAATAACCGCTGCCGGATGCAGCGAGTCGACGATTTTAATACTTACGAGCTTACACCAGCTCGCCTTCGAGGTCGTAATCGTATGCTTTCGTGATACGAACATTCACGAATTCACCCGGCTTCAACCTGCGGTTTGTGTTGATAATCACTTCATTGTCAACTTCAACCGAATCAAATTCGGTTCTGCCAATAAAGCGACCAGCTTCTTTTTTATCGATGATTACCTTGTAGATCTTCCCGAGTTTCTCCTGGTTTTTCTCCAGCGAGATTTCCTGCTGCACTTCCATGATATCTTGCGCGCGGCGCTCTTTTTCTTCCGCCGGCACATCGTCATCCATATCGTGAGCAGTGGTACCTTCTTCGTGGCTGTAAGTAAATACACCCACCCTGTCGAAGCGCACTTCTTCCAAGAAGGCTTTTACATCTTCTACATCTTCGAGGGTTTCCCCTGGGAATCCGGTGATCAGGGTCGTCCTCAAGCAAATGCCGGGTACCTCTTCCCTGATGGCCTTGATCAGATCCAGGATTTCCTGGCGGGAAATCTGGCGTTTCATGGCCTTCAACATGGGATCAGAGATATGTTGAAGCGGCATATCTAGGTAATTACAAATATTGTCACGTTCTTTCATGACCTGCAAAATCTCCATCGGGAACTTGGTAGGATACGCGTAATGCAAACGGATCCACTCCAAGCCTTCCACGTCAGCCAAGGCATTCATTAAATCTGCCAAGCGACGTTTTTTATAAAGATCCAGGCCATAGTAAGTCAATTCTTGCGCGATCAGCATGATTTCCTTGACGCCCATCTTTACCAGCCTTTCAGCTTCCGCAACCAATTCTTCGATTGGTTTGGAAACGTGTTTGCCACGCATCAACGGGATGGCACAGAAGGCGCATGTTCGGTTACAGCCTTCGGCAATTTTCATGTAAGCGTAATGCGAGGGCGTGCTGAGCATGCGCTCTCCCAATAACTCCGCTTTATAATCCGCATCAAATTTCTTCAAGATCAGGGGGAGTTCCATGGTGCCGAACCAAGCATCCACCTCGGGAATTTCTTTTTCTAGATCCCCGCGGTACCTTTCGCTCAAGCAACCGGTAACATATACTTTATCCAAACGCCCTTGGCGTTTAAGATCCACCTGGTCAAGAATGGTATTAACCGATTCCTCCTTAGCCTTGTCTATAAATCCACATGTGTTGACTACCACGATATTGTGATCACGTTTGCCACTTTCATGAACCACGTCAACATCGTTAGCCTTAAGCTGACCGCTTAATACTTCGGAATCAACCATGTTCTTAGAACAACCTAATGTGATAATGTTTACTTTGTCTTTCTTTAAAGTTCTTGTCTTCAATAGCGTTATTTTATTTAGTATGCAATCCTACGGATCGCTTTGCTACCGCCACGAAGACACCCAGGCACGATTGGAAAAACAGCAGACTACTGTTAGAAGTGTGACTTGAAGCCTTGTGGGCTGTGTAAGGAAGATGCAAAGTTATGAAAAATTTCAATGCAACGTGCAAAATATTGTTAATTAAGTGAAAATAATTGAAAAAAGTCGATCAAATATCGTTTTTTAATCATATGCTGTCCGACTAAAAATGCTTCAAAAGTACTTGAATTCCTTACCTGGTCAAGGACATAAGCGAAAGATGATCTATTCAGCCCCGCCAACAAAACTGTGGAACTTCGCACTTTTAATAGCGAAGCAATACAGTAGTAAAAAGCTGGATCGAGCGATCAAATTGGCGGCCGTGATGGCCAATTTGCGCCCTTTTCTTGTACTTTTTTGGGCAAGCAAAAAAGTACAAGAAACGAGCAGGTGGACATTGAATCGAACTATTGAGGGATCAAATTGCTCCCCGGTTAAAATTTAGTCGGACTATAATGTTTTTTATAATGAATCAAGTTATGCCGACAATCTATTGATAGCCCGTTCAGCCCGCCTTTTGGCGATATCCCTTTTCTTATGATACCACCATTCGGGAGCCAACTTAATTAATAAGTTATTAATGTTCCGCATACCGGCAATATGGTATAAACCGTTTAACTTCCCGGCCAAGGTATGATCCAAGGCCCTTAGGCTCATAGCGAAGCCGCTTTCCATATATTCCATGTGATGCCAGTAACCGCCCGGCATAAAAAGCGTATCGCCATGCTCCAGGATAGCCGTAAACCCGCGGGCATAATTCAATGCCGGGAAATGTTCCGTTTCCAAGTGGTCGGCCCAGTTAACGAAACTAGCGGCGCTTTCCACGGTATACGGCATCCGGTATATCAACTCCGATTGATTATTCTCCAATAGGAGTACACGTTTCCTGCCAATGAACTGCGTATGCATAATATGCGACATATCGATATCGTAATGCATGTGGGCAACCGAGCCCGCACCGCCGACAAATAGCATCGGGTACTTCTTCAAGAAGCCGCCCATAAACTCATCGGGCCAAGAAAAGTCTTCCACCAGTTGCGGGGCATGCTGAAATATGTTGAAAAGGAATATCCTCAGGGCAACCGGCCCCTGCTGGATCATATCGAGGTATTGACCGAAACGGATATATTCATCGGCGCCATTTACCGGCGTATTAGCCGAAGCACGGGTATTATTATATACCCCTACCGTTTTATCACCGACGATTGATTTAAAATATTCCCATGTCCATTTAGAAAGAGCAGGCCAATTTTTTGAAAGACCTTTTATCACTAAAGGCCTCCTTGGCAAAAAGTAATCTTTTTTAAACTCCCCGATAGTAATCTCCTCTACGCGATCAATAGATTTCACTTGCATAGTGAACTACAGTTAATTTTAAGAAATGGTAATGATCACGGCCTGCCGGTGCAACTAAGTTGGCGGGCACGGGCGTCCGGGCATTTAAAATAAGATAGCCGGTATGTATAAAACATCCGGCTACCAAATTTTGTTAAATTTTCAAACAACTGCATATTATTACAATTGATGCATGATAAAAGTTCGAGAATTTATTACTTAAATATCATTTACTTTTTCAAGGAGTTCAATGCCAATTACTTAAGACTGAATAAGGAGTCAACGAATTCATGTTTGTCAAATACCTGTAAATCTTCCATCTTTTCACCCACCCCGATATATTTAACAGGTATTTTGAAGTTATTAGCAATTGCCAACACGACGCCCCCCTTGGCGGTGCCATCTAACTTGGTAATCGCGAGGGAACTCACTTCCGTGGCCGCCGTAAACTGCTTAGCTTGTTCCAGCGCATTTTGCCCGGTGGAACCGTCTAACACGAGCAATACCTCGTGCGGGGCATCCGGTATCTGCTTAGCCATGACCCGTTTAATTTTGCTCAATTCCTCCATCAGGTGCGCCTTGTTATGCAGGCGGCCCGCCGTATCGATGATGATGACATCCATATCCCTCGCTACACCGCTTTGAACGGTATCGAAAGCAACGGAAGCCGGGTCGGACCCCATGGATTGTTTCACGATGGGCACGCCAACACGCTCGCTCCAAACCGTTAGCTGGTCAACCGCGGCAGCCCTGAAAGTATCAGCAGCCCCTAGCAATACAGATTTCCCAGCCTTCTTAAAGTTATAAGCTAATTTACCGATGGTCGTTGTTTTGCCAACACCGTTGACACCTACCACCATAATTACGTAAGGTTTCTTACCCGGCGGCGTTTCAAAATCTTTATAATCGGGATCCGGGGCATCGATGAGCAAGGATGCGATTTCCTCTTGCAACACCTTATTTAACTCGTTAGTACCCAAATATTTATCTTTCGCAACCCGGGCTTCAATCTTCTCGATAATCTTGATGGTGGTATCGATTCCAACGTCTGCGCTCACGAGGGCTTCTTCCAAATTATCGAGCACTTCGGTATCAACGGTAGACTTACCGGCCACCGCCCTGCTAATTTTGGAGAGGAAACTTTCCTTGGTTTTTTGCAACCCTTGATCCAGGCTTTCTTTCTTTTCCCGGGAAAACAACTTATTAAAGAAACTCATACAGTCGAATTTAAGCCTAAGTCCAAGAGGTTCAGGCCAAATGAGCGTCTAAATTAGTGAATAAAAATGTAATGAATAAAAAAATCGCCACGGGGGCGAATTCCATCAATAGCCTTTGAAGCTTCTAGGTAAAACAAAAAGCCGTTCACCACAGGCGAACAGCTTTTATGCAGTATGATTAGTAAAGCCGAATTACTTTTCTTTCATGAACTCCTGCACTTTATCCTTGTGGATAATAGACTCTTTAAAGGTATACGCACCTGATTTTGGTGAACGTACAGCTTTAATTACTTTAGTCCATACCTTCGCGTCAGCTGCTGCTTTCGAGTCTTTCAGTTTTGAGTTTTTGGAAGCTGCTTTTGCCATTTCATTAAAAATTAATGGTGATCATTTGAGTTAATGCTGAATGTATTGTTGGCCGATTCCAACATTTCTTCGAGACCTTTAACCCGCTTACTTAATTTCTTTGTGAACAGTTACTTTCCTTAAAATAGGATTGTACTTTTTCAATTCGATACGTTCCGGAGTGTTCTTCTTGTTTTTAGTTGTGATATAACGAGAAGTACCTGGTTGACCAGAAGTTTTATGTTCTGTACACTCCAAAATTACTTGTACCCTATTACCTTTTTTTGCCATTGTTATGTATCAATTAAATTGCTTGATAAAAATTAGATCGTTTGACCAGCCGCGCGTAAATCTTTTACTACAGCGTACAAACCTCTTTTGTTGATCGTCCTGATCGCATCAGATGATACTTTCAATGTAATCCAACGATCTTCTTCTGCCAAAAAGAAACGTTTCTTCTGCAAGTTAGGCAGAAATCTTCTCCTTGTCTTAATATTGGAGAAAGAAACATGGTGACCTGTGGTCGGCTTCTTTCCTGTCACCTGACAAACTCTAGCCATTTTCAAAAAAATTTTGGAATGCAAATGTGAGACTTTTTTGGCTAATAATCAAACATTGTGTTAATTATTTATCCACAATATTCAAATATTTGCCAATTTATCTCCCAACTGCAAGGTTAGAAAATAATGGGCCGTATCAATATTTATTTACAATAACTGCCACAAAGCAGTCACAATCAAGCAATTAAATCGATCACAACCTTATAAAAGAACTGCAAAGCTACGTAAAATTGCACTTAAACGAACAGCGTCTAGAATTCTTTGTTGTTCGGTGCCATGTTTCAGCAGTGCATCTTCATGCGAGGCCACGCACATTTCGCAACCGTTCAGGGCGGAAACCACCAGGCTCAACAGTTCAAAAAACTCCTTGCCCAAAACGGGGTTCGCCATGATGCTCATCCTGATACCTGCCGGGGCCGAAGTGTAAAATTCCTTGTTCACGAAATGGCGGAACCGGTAATACACGTTGTTCGTATTCATTAGCGAAGTGGCGCTAATCACTTCCGCGATCTCCTTGATATTTGCACCTTCACGGGTTGCCAATTCTTTAAATGCAGCTTCAAGATCAGGTTGCTGCTCATTTACAGCAACCGCCAAACCGAGCAGGTAAGCTTCTTTCTTGCTGAGGGTAGCTGCATCAAGCGCATTGCTGATATTGATTTTCAAGTCCTTCAAGTACCTTGCATCCGCATCTGCCAAAGTTTGTAACCTGGGCGATACCTTCTCCTGGTCTAAACCTACCAAGGCTAATAACTGGTATACCGTATCAATCGTATTCGTAGTAAACATATAATTATTTTGTAATATTAAAAATTGTAAAGAAGGCGGCACGCGGGTGGCATCGATACCACCGGTACCGCCTTAATAAATTAAGCTACTTCCAAGGTAGCTTCACCTTTTTGCCAGTTGCAAGGGCAAAGCTCATCGGTTTGTAACGCATCCAGTACGCGTAATACTTCTTTCACGTTACGGCCAACGGAAAGGTCATAAACGGAAGTCCAACGCACGATACCTTGTGGATCAACGATGAAAGTTGCACGGTAAGCCACTTTCTCGTTCTCTTCCAAGATACCCAGCTCTGCTGCCAGTGATTTGGAAGTGTCGGCCAACATCGGGAACTTCAACCCTTTTAGATCTTCATGATCCCTTCTCCATGCCGCGTGTACGAACTCGCTATCCGTAGAAGCGCCGATCAGGATTGCATCACGGTCAGCAAAATCTTCAGCATGCTTGTTAAATTCAGCTATCTCGGTAGGACAAACGAAAGTGAAATCTTTCGGCCACCAGAACATTACCATCCATTTACCGGTTGCCTTTACAGCTTCCAATGAAATGTCTTCGAATTCTTTGCCTTTCTCGATAGAAACTACTGCCTTCTTGTTGAAATCAGGGAAACTTGTACCCACTGATAATACTGCGTTTTTCATGCTCTATTATTGATTTATTGTTTTGCTTTCTCAATTGCGACGCAAAATTGCCATTGTAAAACCTAAAAATCAAATAGATTTTTAAAGTTAAACTATCAAATTTATCTATACTTTTAAAAAAATCTATAGACAAGCATCCAATAAAACCCTTTACCCTGTTGGATTTAAGAACCCGGGAGCTGGCAAGCGGCACAAATAAGGGATTTTTTTATGTTTTAGGCTTAACCTTTTGGCACAGAATTTAGTTATATAAATAGCAAGTAAAAATTGGTAGGATATGAAAATTAGAACTGTACTTTTAGCAATTGTAACGATTGGCCTTGCCCTGATTCCGTTTTTCAAAAACAGTATCAACAAACAAGATGAATTTGATGCCACCCGCGATCTTTTCATCTGATATTGCGCCCAGGATCGACATAGTTTTACATCTTTTAGGCAACCCAGCAGTAATTGACCGTTTGCACTACTGTACCCGATTGAACAAGGATGGCAATGCCCATTGTTACGTTATCGCATGATTTAGAAATGTTCCGCCATGGAACCAGTCATTTGTTTGCTGCCCGGCTCGAAATGCTTCCAAATGGCCAAGGCTACCTTTCGCAATAATTGTTTTGCCTCGTTATCGCGACCCCAGCTTTGGTCAATGTTATTTTTAGTACAAATACAGTAAACATAATCGCCGGAGGGCGCATTTACCATGATCACCTCGGACCTGGATTCGTTCACAGCCCCATTTTTTGAGGCCGTACGGATGTTCTTCGGCACCATCGCCAAACCTTCTGTATCCCAAAAATTACGGGTAAGATTCCGGTACATGCGTTCACTTGTAACCGGGTTTATAAGTTCTCCCTTGTAAATGCGCTTCATCAAATCTGCCATTTCCGACGGGCTGGTTTGTCCCCAACCGTAGAGCGCCTGGTTGGCCGCCCTACCCGGTGTCCTAGAATTTACACGGGTTATTTTATAGCCATGTTCTTCCAACCAGGTATTTATCCTGCTACCGCCCCCGGCCAATGACTGCAACCATAGGCTAGCCGTATTATCACTCATTGTCAACATCAACATCATTACCTTGCTTAGTTGAATCGTAGCTCCCTCCTTGAAGGAACCCAGGATATCTTCCCCAGGGTAGAGCAGGGAATCCTTGTAAATCAAGTCCTGGTGATATTGTAAACTATCCCGGTCGATCTTATTAAACACCCCTATCATAATCGGCACCTTGATCATACTGGCAGTTGGGAAAATGCTGTCTGCATTGATGGCAACGGTTTTGCCATTGCCGAGATGCTCCACGTAAATGCCTACCTGCCCGCGGAAGTCCTTTATAATCTGCGAGAGTTCTTTAGTGAGGGCTTTATCTGTTTTTTGAGCTAAAATTGCTTTTGATGCCAAGAGTAATGCGAGGAGAACCAGGATTTTTTTCATAGCTAAATAATGATTGTGCATTAAGATACATCAATAATCATGTAAATGAAATGGAAGCGCCGGAAAAACAAGGGGGCCCGGCATAAAAGCCCGCCCCCACTGCCAATATTAACTCGAAACATCTTGATATGTTTATTCTGCCTTCACAAATACGACTTTACTTCCATCCGTATCACGGATAGCGTTCATATATTTGACGAATGCTTGGTAATCTGCCGCGGGGTATACTCCCTCTTTAAACTCTACCCTACGGTATAAATGCAGGATATCCCCTTCCAATTGCACATGGTAGCTGTATTTACCTACGGGGTTGTTGAGCGACACTTGCTTGGGTATTGTTTCCAGTTTATAACCTGCCGGAATTTTGATATTCACGGTATCTACATCTACATAAGCGTAGCTAAACTGGAAGTCAAACCTGCGTTCTTCCTTTTCTTCTAAAAATTTCGTCTTCTGTTTCGTGAGCATATTAGGCTCAACGAATAACCTTTTCCCGCTTTTTGTAACATAATTCCTTGCCAGCAACTCAAGGTCTTCCTCCAGTGCGGGCACTTCTTCCGGCGGGGGGATGGCATAATTATAGTTGACTAAGTCAAACGATGGCAAGTCTATCCTCTGCCGCAAATACTTGGTCATATCTTCCTTATTAAAAACCCGGTGGGCCATATAAGGATCATCATGTTGTAAGCCGGTATACATCGTTTTGGCAGAAAGTTTCACATTCCCACTTTGCGGGTCTATTTCAGCATTTACGATCCTAAGTTGTAAATTCTGATGGTTTTGATAAGCCGGCGTGTGTACCAATTTTCCACCGAAATCGCCGTAAAGTAAAGTGGCACGGTCCGAAGTGAAGCCTCCCAGGTAGCCAAATTCTATATCTTGGCTCGTACATTCCAGCCAGGTGGTATCCCGCGCGGAAAATGGAACGCAAAGTATTACGTGGTTAAATTGGCTCGACGGGAAATCTTCCAATATAAACCCGCTATTATTCCCTGCATCGATCACGGAACAGTAAGCTTTGATCCCGGCTTCTTTGAGCAAAGCTTTCATGAAATTGGTCAAAGCTTTACAATCACCGTAATTATTTTCCGCCACATAAGCTGCATCGTAGGTTTGCAGCCCACCGACGCCCAATTGCACACTAATATAACGGGTATTATTTTGCAGGTATCGATATAAGATTCTAGCTTTTTCCTTCGGGTCTTGCACGTTGTCGGTAAGTTTGTGCACTACCTGTTTAATCTTTCCAGGTAATTCATCCCGTTCTTTATTCAGAGTATAAATAAATTTACCGAAGCTGTCCCAACTATCAACTTGGCCATCAAACTTCCCATACTGAAATTTCGAGCTGGCGATTAATACCAACGGGTATTTATCAACCTTGAACGCCTCCATTACCTCGGAAGGTTTCGCTTTGAAATTTTCGAGTTCCCAGGAATATGTCCAATTATTTTTGTGTTGCACCTTGGCAGGCACTCCCGTTATGCCAACTTGTTTATAGCGCAGGTTTCCATCCCCGGGAACTGAAACGTTAAAAGTTGCATGCTGTACGGAAACGTAATTACCCAAAACTGGCTGCCAGGTTGGAAGGAACAAGGCCGTGTTATAAGTTACATCCACATCGAACATGACGGTATAAGGATAATAACTTTGATAGAAGGTATATTTCTTAAACCTGGCATCTGACATCAAGGAAGCATCGTCTACACCGCTCAAATCGGAGATATCAGACTTTTTTAATTTTTTCACCTGCTTCCCCTGGGCGTTGTACAAGGCGCCCTGGATACTTTTTATCTCCTTCATCTTGCTGTAGTATTCATACAATGTTGCATAGTTCCTACCGCTTTCATTAAGAATTGTAATGGCATATTTATGTGAATACTTTACCGTACCGGGAGAAACGATTTGCACATCTTCGATGCTATACCGTACTACCGCGTCTGCCTTCTTCATTAAAGAATCGGGTATATTTCTAACATCGAGGTCAATATCCTGCGCGTAAGTATACGTGAGGCAGCATAAACTTGCTATAAATATTGTTAACTTCTTCAACATTTGATTTACGTTCTTCTGGAATTACTTTACATGGAACCGGCAACGGCGCCTTCTTTTTTCTTGAATACGATTTGTTCCGCGTGTTTTTTTACGATTACATCAAAGAACTGGCGTAGCGAGGCATAATCTTCACGGGCAAAGTTGGCTTTATTCAACTTAATCCGGGAACGCATCTGTATATAATTATCGCCTTTTTGCAAGAGGTATTGGAATACACCGTCGGCTTCATTTAGTTTAACAATTGTTGACTTCGGCACCTCTTCTACTTCGTACCCGTCGGGGATTGTAATATTGATCGTATAGTTCTCATCGATCGCGTAATCCATCTCTACCGGGTAAAACCTCTTTTCAGATTTGAAAGGGTTGCTTTTATAACTTTCCCCGAACATAGGGTTTAAGTAAATGATATCGCCCCCTTCTCCCGGCTCGCTAAAGTCGAAAGAAACTGATAATGGCTGATCCAACTGCTGCAACCTGTCCAGTTTGAACTTCGTCAGGCTAGCTTTTTCGCTGATAGCTTTTTTGTAGATTTTCTCAATAGATTCCGTCCCGTCTTTCTTTGAATTTTGACGGAGCTTAAGCGATTCAAAATATGAAGGTATCTGTTGTAGCGAACCTTTTATAGCTCCATCATTACCGATCACGATAAATAAATTCGTAAGTTTCTGTTGCAGCAATTTATTAGGATCAAAATCCAGTGGTTCTGCCCCTTCGCTCACGATCCGGGCGTGACCGTTGTAAACTTCGGGAGGCAACTTATTGAAACCGAGTTGATCATAAGAGGCATCGAGGTAGTAATAATTGCTATCCAGTTTGAGTTCTGCAATTGTATAGTTGAATTTGTCTACGATCGGGTATAATTCATAGGTTCGACCATGCGCCCTGGTGCTGAGCAAGACGGGATTCGAGAAGAAGCCGGCTTTTTGCAACATGGCCACCAACAAAAGGTTTAACTCAGTAACGGTTCCATTTTTACTTCTAAAAATTTCCTTTAGAGAACGGTCGATATACAAATCGCTATGGCTGGTGCAAGTATAATTGTCCCTCACGTATTTGTAAATATTCTTAGCCTTCTCAAGATTATCTTTCGCGTTCCAGGTCAATTCCTTCAACTGGTCTTCCAGGTAATTATTACCCTTCGACAGGTCGGCCCCGTAATAGTCTGATTTTAACAGGCTTTCCATCAAGCTGTTGTAAGTAGTTCGTACCGGTTTAAAGCCCTCGTTGGGCCAGCGGGTGCCAGAAAACTGGAAGGAAATCTGCGAAATATGGTTCATCGGCGTTGTTGTAAAGCTTTCGACCTTCAATGCCGGCAAATCCTTCATAACAAAGCGGTATTCGGTGATGCCCGCGTCTGCCCTGTAGGTATCGGAAGCACCGGCCCCGCGGGTATCGCGGAGGAGGAACATCTTTCTTCCATTCTTGGAATCCCTCAGGTGAAAAGGGAAATAACCTTGCGTTAGGAAAGTAAATTCAAAATACTGCGGGATCATAACATTATACTCGCTCCACAAGGTAGGAACGGAAGCCTTTTGAAATGACCAAGAAGGAATTTCATTCCAGTACGGCGAGCGGATGGTATAACTAAATTCGATAATAGAACCTTCCTTTACCGCCGGTAAAGTAAATTTCTTCACCATGTAGTTCTTGTTATACTTATCGGTAAAGACCTGGTCGTTATCCAACTTGGTAGTCACCACTTTTCCCCCTTCCAGGTTGTAAGTCGTACCCCTGATATTCAATACTTTTTCATATTCAGTATCTCCTTTATAAAAAAGCACCTCGATAGTGGATTCATCGAAGCCGTTCTTATTGAGAATATGAATGCGGCATTCCCTTTTAAAGACCACTTCGAAACCGTTATTGCCCCCATCGTAAATAGCCGATGCAACGTCTGCTATGACCACGGCGTTCGCAGAGCTATCAACGGGGTAAATTTTTTGTTTTAAATCATTCGCCGTTACTTTACCGAATTTAATACCGGGATTATCCTGGGAATGAACATTTAGAGTCAAAATAGTAAGTACAAGGATTACGGAACAAACAATCCTATTTTTTTGCTGAAACATAGTATAGGTTGATTAATTAAATGGGATAATTTTGCCAAAAATAAGAGAAAGTATTTTAAGATACTAATTTTTAGGCATATCTAACACAAAAGTCGTAGGGGTGCTAAACATAGAAAAAAATACACTTTTCGTTAAAGAACAAGCGAAAGCATTCGGTTTTGATCATTGCGGGATAGCGCAGGCAGCGGAATTAACCGGGGATGCCTTCCGCTTGGAAAACTGGCTGCATAAAGGGATGCATGGAGGGATGAAGTACATGGAAAACTATTTTGACAAGCGCATTGACCCCAGGAAGCTCGTTGATGGTGCAAAATCTGTTATTACTTTGCTACTCAATTATTACCCTTCGCAATTCCAGCAACCGGGGGTTCCCAAGGTAGCAAAATATGCATATGGAAATGATTACCATGAAATTATTAAAGAGCGGCTGAATAGTTTTTTACAAGTATTAAGATCCAAGTTAGGTGATATACAAGGTAGGGGCTTCGTAGATTCAGCCCCCGTGCTGGAACGAAGCTGGGCACAGCGAAGCGGCTTGGGCTGGATTGGAAAAAACGGGAACCTTTTACATAAGCAAGCTGGTTCATTTTTCTTTATTGCCACTTTAATTGTAGATGTCCCTTTTTTATATGATGCACCTACGGGCGACTATTGCGGCAGCTGCACCCGCTGCCTCGAAGCCTGCCCTACCGGCGCGTTGGTATCGCCTAGCGTGGTTGACGGGAGCAAGTGTATTTCATATTTCACGATAGAACTTAAAGAACAATTGATACCGGGATCGATGCAAGGAAAATTCGAAGATTGGTTCTTCGGATGCGATATATGCCAAGATGTATGTCCATGGAATAGGTTTGCCAAGGCCCACCGCGACGAAGCATTCCGTCCTATCCCGGAAATATTGAACTTTTCGACCAGTGATTGGGAAGCCTTAACCGAAGAGGAGTTTAAAAATATTTTCAAGAAATCACCCCTGAAGAGAAGCAAGTATGCAGGTATCAGGCGGAATTTGAAATTTATCGAAACAAAGAATAGC
>Ga0164243_10008006_pt1 | contig 15693 bp, 9 predicted proteins | sample OricompcompostOP_FD_108781 | JGI IMG/M metagenome (GOLD analysis project Ga0164243, IMG submission 108781) | Organic Plus compost microbial communities from Emeryville, California, USA - Original compost - Organic plus compost (OP) | ecosystem: Engineered > Solid waste > Mixed feedstock >...
CACGCGCAGGAGCTTCGCACCCTGGGCCGACCCGAGTGCCAAACCCTATATCCAGTTCGAGAATGTGACCAAGCGCTTCGGCGACTTCGTCGCGGTCGACGATTTGTCCCTGACCATCTACGAGCGTGAGTTTTTCGCGCTGCTGGGCGCTTCCGGCTGCGGCAAGACAACCTTGCTCCGCATGCTAGGAGGCTTCGAGCAGCCCACCTCCGGCCGCATCCTGCTTGACGGACAGGATCTGAAGGGGGTGCCGCCCTATCGCCGTCCGGTCAACATGATGTTCCAATCCTACGCGCTCTTTCCGCACATGACGGTGGAGAGGAACATCGCCTTCGGGCTGAAGCAGGACGGGATGCCGAAAACGGAGATCGCCGAGCGCGTGCGGCAGATGCTGAAGCTCGTCAAGCTGGAGCAGTTCGCCCAGCGCAAGCCGCATCAGCTCTCGGGCGGCCAGCGCCAGCGCGTTGCGCTCGCCCGTTCGCTCGCCAAGCGTCCGAAGGTGCTGCTTCTCGATGAGCCTCTCGGCGCGCTCGACAAGAAGCTGCGGGAGGAAACCCAGTTCGAACTGATGGACCTGCAGCACGACCTTGGCCTCACCTTCATCGTCGTCACCCACGACCAGGAGGAGGCTATGACGATGGCCGACCGCATCGCCATCATGGAAAAGGGCAGGGTGATGCAGGTCGCGACCCCGGCGGAAATCTACGAGGCGCCCGTCTCCCGCTTCGTGGCCGACTTCGTGGGCTCGATCAATATGTTCGAGGGTGCGGCGCTCGAAGCCGCGCCCGATGGCGCCCGCCTCAAGGATGTTAGCGGCGCGGAGTTCCGTGTCGCGGATGCGGGAGGCGCCTCGGCGGGCGATACGGTCTGGCTGGCCGTCCGCCCGGAAAAGGTGCGGGTCTCGCGCGAGCGGCCGGAAGAGGTGGAGAATGCGCTTGAAGGAGAAGTCTGGGACATCGCCTATCTTGGCGATATGACTATCTACAACGTGAAGCTCGATGATGGGCGGATCGTCAAGGCCAGCATCATCAACAGCCTGCGCCGGCTGGAAGATGCGCTCACCTGGCACGACCGGGCCTGGATATCCTTCTCCGCCGATGCCGGCGTGGTATTGACACGGTAGCGCCATGCGCAAATTCGCCGCCGCCATGGGCAGCCGCCTCGTCATCGCCATACCCTATCTGTGGCTGCTGGCCCTCTTCCTCGTTCCTTTCTTCATCGTGCTGAAGATTTCGCTGTCGCAGACGGCGATTGCTATGCCGCCCTACCTGCCGGTGTTCGGGCTGGAACAGGGTGTTTCCGGCTTCTTGCAGGGCCTGCGTGAATTCTCGTTCGACAATTACCTCTGGCTGCTGGGCGACCCGATCTACATCAAGGCGTATCTCTCAAGCCTTTTCATCGCTGCCGTCTCGACCGTCCTCACCTTGCTCGTGGGGTATCCGATCGCCTACGGCATGGCGCGTGCGCCGACCGCGGTACGGCCGTTGCTCCTGATGGCGGTCATCCTGCCCTTCTGGACCAGCTTCCTGATCCGGGTCTATGCTTGGATCGGGATATTGAAGCCCGAGGGCCTGCTCAACCAATTCCTCTTCTTTCTGGGCGTCATCGACCAGCCGCTCGTCATCCTCAACACCACGACGGCGGTCTATGTCGGCATTGTCTACTCCTACCTGCCTTTCATGGTGCTGCCCCTCTATGCGACGCTGGAAAAGATGGACTACGCTCTTATCGAAGCGGCGGAGGATCTCGGCTGCACCCCGCTTTCCGCCTTCTGGAAGATCACCTTTCCACTATCGTTCCCCGGTGTGATTGCGGGCTCCATGCTGGTTTTCATTCCGGCGGTGGGCGAATTCGTCATTCCCGATCTGCTCGGGGGCTCGGAAACGCTGATGATCGGCAAGACGTTATGGGACGAATTCTTCACCAATCGCGACTGGCCCGTTTCCTCCGCGGTGGCGATCGTCCTGCTGCTCATCCTTGTATTGCCGATCGTCTATTTCCAGCGTGCCCAGGCGCGCGCGCGGGAGCAGTGAGATGGCGGGCACATGGGGCCGATTCAACATTGTAGCGCTGGTTCTCGGCTTCACGTTTCTCTACCTGCCAATCGTCCTGTTGGTGATCTTCTCGTTCAACGAATCAAGGCTCGTCACTGTCTGGGCAGGCTTCTCGACGCGATGGTATGCGGCGCTCTGGTCGAACAAGGGCCTTATGGACGCGGCCTGGGTGACGGCGCGCGTGGCCTTCATATCCGCTACCATTGCCACGGTGCTGGGCACGATGGCTGCCGTGGCGCTCACGCGCTATACGCGCTTTCGCGGCCGGCTTCTCTTTTCCGGCATGGTGTTCGCACCGCTGGTGATGCCCGAGGTCATCACAGGCCTCTCGCTTCTGCTCCTGTTCGTCGCAGTGGGATTCGACCGGGGCTTCCTCACGGTCACCATGGCGCACATCACCTTCTCCATGTGCTTCGTGGCCGTCGTGGTACAGTCGCGGCTGGTGTCGTTCGACCGGTCGCTGGAAGAAGCGGCAATGGATCTGGGTGCTACGCCGGTTAGGGCATTTTTCCAGGTGACGCTGCCGATCATCATGCCCGCTGTCGCTTCCGGCTGGATGCTTGCCTTCACCCTTTCGCTCGATGATCTGGTGATTGCGAGCTTCACGTCTGGTCCCGGCGCCACCACGCTTCCGATGAAGATCTACAGCCAGGTCCGCCTTGGCGTGACGCCGGAGATCAACGCCGTCTGCACGATCCTGATCGGAATTGTGACGCTCGGCGTGATCGCCGCGTCCGTGCTCAACAAGCGGCGGGAAATACTGCGCCAAAGGGAGGCTAAAATCGCGGCAATGGGAAACGAGGCGATAGGGCAGTGAGGACGAAAGGCTGGCTCTCGTTTTCCCGGCGCTCTAATTCGGCATTCGCGTCTGAAACGACGCGACGAAAGGCGCGCTCCAGGAGCCGCCCACAAAGAAGGTGAGTGGCGAGGTGAAGCGCGGATCCGCATCCTGAGGGGCGGAGAGGGTGCCATAGAGGGCAAGCCCGCGCCCCGCGAGGGGAACGAGCCCGTCGATGCTGATGCGATGCTGGCCGGATTGCGCTTCAGCCTTGTCGATCTGCACAACCCCCTTGATGACGCTCGCTTTCAATTCGGCGCCGTCGATCGGCAGCGAACTGCCTCCCAAATCCGCGAGAGGGAAGAAGTCACCCTCGGCGCTCCGCTCAAGAAAAGCTTCCAGGGTCACGCCGGGAATACTGCCTTTGCCGAGCGTCGCTGAAAGACTTCCGTCAGCGTTTTGCAGGACCGTCTCGAAATCCTGGCCCTTACCTCTCAACATCAGCGAGAATGTGCCTCGTCCCTGCGGTATCAAGGCTTGATGGCCTAACGCGGTCGCGAGCCCGCTGGCATCGATGTCTTCGCCCATCATGCTGATCTCGACCAGCTCTTCCGCTCCCGTCCGGTCTGCACGCACGCCGAATTGGATTTGCCCGTCGAAAGCCGTCGCATCCGAGATGTCGAACGTGGCCAGGCCGTCACGCATCTTGGCGGCGGCGGCGACGTTCGAGAACGCGGCACCGCCATAGGTGGCGTTCGCCACCGAGAAGCGAAGGTCGAAGTCCAGACCTGTTCCGTTCAGACCCGCTCCATCTACCCGTTTCAAGGCGGGCGAGATCGGGTTGAACGCGCTGGAGAGCGTCTGCAGATCGAGCGTGTCGAAGGCAAGCGTGCCTGCGATGGTCGGGCGACCGTTGCCGAAACCGATATCCAGCAGACCTTTTCCGGCGCTCGAATTGAGGTTGAGTGCCGCCTGCTCGAGCTTCAGCCGATTGGTATCGCCAACCACCCGAGCTTCTAGCGAGAGCGCACCAAGCCGGCCGGCGACAAGCGAACGCACATGCATCCATTCGAGCAGCCGGCTAACCGAAGGGGCGGAAACACTGAGCTGCCCATCCACGAAATTTGTGTTGGCGAGATTGGCTGCGCCGGCAAAGGAGAGTGCGGCGGGCGTTGACTGCAGGGAAAGCTCGACGGATGCGTTTCCGCCGCCGAAGAGGATGAGGGGCTGTGCACTGGACGCGGTCAGCGAGATGCTTTCGCCATGCCAGATGCCGGTGGCGGAGAGCGAAGCTTTCCGATTGAGTGACGGCCAGTCCAGTGTTCCTGAGACGCTGGTGACGACATCGCTTTGTTCCTCGCCCTCGGCGGCGACGATCCGGCCGTCCGTGACCTTCACCACTCCGAAGGAATAGCTGGGAAGCGCGTCAGTGTCGGGCGCGGCAGGTGCGGCTGAGACGATCTGCCGGGCTGCGCTGACCGAGCGGGCGAGCCTTCCCCAATCTTGCGGCGCCGGAATGCGCAGCTTTCCGCCTTCCTGCTGCAGGCGAAGTACGGGGCGGATCAGATGCATCCGAGTGAACACCACGTTGCCGCTTAATGCGGCAAGGGCGGAAAGATCCAGGTCCACGCGCTCCGCATCCAGCAGTGTATGCGGCTCCTCGGCGTTCCAGTCGAGGAATGTCACGTCGTGCAGCACCGCCTGGAAAGCAGGCCATACGCGGATTTCCGGCGTGCTATCGAGCCGGACGCGATAGCCGCTCCACACGCTCATCTGGTATGCGATCCTGTCGCGCACGATCTGCGTGGAGGCGACCAGCGGCAGCACGGCCACGATCAGGATCACAAGAATCCCTACCGCAACGGCAGCCAATATGCTTTTTCTCGCCAATGAAATTGGCATTGCTTCGCCCCACGCACCGAGGAGTTCAACCGAACCACCCACAGCGGGTTTAAACGACAAGCCTTTTATTTCAAGCCTTTGTGGCGCAGTTAGGTTGGACCGAAGCAGGAACTTGCTCCTTTTCCACCGGGCAGGCATAACCGGATCGATCATTGGGAGAAGCAAGCATGCACCAAACCGCACCGCTGTGGGCGCCAACCGCCGGCCAGATCAAGCGCGTACCCCTGACCGCCTTCATGGAAGAGGCTGCGCGCCGTGCCGGCAGGCCGATCGGGGATTTCAGAGCGCTGCACCGCTGGTCCGTTGAGGAGCGCGAGGCGTTCTGGCGGCTGGTATGGGATTTTTGCGGAATGATCGGCGAGCGCGGCGAAAGTGCGCTTGTGAACGGCGAAAAGATGCCTGGCGCGTCCTTCTTCCCGGATGCGCGGCTGAACTTCGCTGAAAACCTGCTCAAGAAATCGGGTCCTGCGGATGCCATTGTCTTCCGCGGTGAAGACAAGGTCGAGCGTCGCCTCTCCTGGGACGAGCTGAAGGCGCTGGTTTCCCGCCTGCAGCAGTTCTTCAAGGCGGAGGGAGTGAAGCCCGGCGACCGCATCGCGGCGATGATGCCGAACATGCCGGAAACGGTGGCCGCCATGCTGGCCGCCGCCTCGGTGGGAGCGATCTGGTCCTCATGCTCTCCGGATTTCGGCGTGCGCGGCGTGCTCGACCGCTTTGGTCAGATCGAGCCGGTGCTCTTCATCGCGCCCGACGGCTATTTCTATGGCGGCAAAGCGTTCGATGTCGCCGAGAAGATCCGCGAAATCATGGCCGCATTGCCGAGCGTTCGAAAGGCGCTGATCGTCGATTATCTCGGTAAGGCCAAGGAGGCAGTCGCGGGGGTTGAAAGGGCGGTCGCCTTGGACGAAGCCCTGGCGCCCTTCGCTCCGTCTGCGATCACCTATGAGCGCCTGCCATTCGCGCATCCGCTCTACATCCTCTTTTCCTCAGGCACGACGGGCGTACCCAAATGCATCGTGCATTCGGCCGGCGGCACGCTGATTCAGCATCTGAAGGAACATCGCCTGCATGCGGGGCTCGAGGAGGGTGACCGCCTCTTCTATTTCACCACCTGCGGCTGGATGATGTGGAATTGGCTCGTCTCCGGCCTCGCTTCCGGCGCCACGCTCATCCTTTATGATGGCTCGCCTTTCTATCCCGACGGGAATGTGCTCTTCGACTTCGCCGCGGCCGAGAAGATGACCTATTTCGGCACCTCGGCGAAGTTCATCGATGCGGTGCGCAAGGCGGGGCTTGAGCCCAAGAACACGCACGACCTTTCGAGCGTGCGGGTCATTTCCTCGACCGGCTCGCCGCTTGCGCCGGAATGCTTCGAGTTCGTCTACCGGTCGATCAAGGAGGACGTGCACCTCGCCTCGGTTTCCGGCGGAACGGATATCGTCTCGTGCTTCGTCCTCGGCGTGCCCGTGCTGCCGGTATGGGCGGGTGAGATCCAGGGGGCCGGCCTCGGAATGGCTGTGGACGTGTGGGACGAGGAGGGTCGTCCGTTGGAGAGCGGCAAGGGCGAGTTGGTCTGCACCAGGGCGTTCCCATGCATGCCGATCGGCTTCTGGAATGACCCCTCAGGCGAAAAATATCGTGCGGCCTATTTCGACCGTTTCGAGAATGTCTGGTGCCACGGCGATTTTGCCGAGTGGACGGCCCATGGCGGGTTGATCATCCACGGACGCTCCGACGCGACGCTCAATCCCGGCGGCGTGCGCATCGGCACGGCTGAAATCTACAATCAGGTCGAGCAACTGACCGAGATACTGGAGGCGATCTGCATCGGCCAGGATTGGGACGGTGATGTCCGAGTCGTCCTGTTCGTCCGCCTTGCCGAGGGCGTCACGCTCGATGACGCTTTGCAGAAGAAAATCCGCGACAAGATCAGGACAGGAGCAAGCCCGCGCCATGTACCGGCGAAGATCATCGCGGTCAGCGACATTCCGCGTACGAAGTCGGGCAAGATCACGGAGCTTGCCGTGCGCGACGTGGTGCACGGCCGCGAGGTGAAGAACAAGGAGGCTCTTGCCAATCCCGAGGCGCTGGAGCTTTACCGCGATCTGCCAGAGCTGAAGGGTTAACGAAGAGTTGCGGTGAAATTTACCGCGACTCCAGCCACAGCCCCTTGGTTACGAATTGATTTGTATCGGTAAGGTCCCGTTAGGGAATGCGCCCAATAGTCGCGTGCAACTTGACGGGCCGGTCCGCTGATTTTGCGGGTCCGAGAGCGTCCGACAAGCTCTTGTTACAGCACTTAAGCTTAGGCGCTCCCCGGAGCGCCTTTTCTTTCTTCCGATAGGAAACTACACATCGCGGTCGCGCGTCAGGGGGCCTGAAAGCAGGATGACAGGAACGATGGCCGTGGCGATGATGACGAGCGCGGCCATCGCTCCATCCTCGACGGCACCGCGCGAGGCGTTCTCGTAGACGAATGTCGCCAGCGTGTTGAAGCCGAAGGGCCGCAGGAGGATGGTGGCCGAAAGTTCCTTTACCGTATCCACGAAAACCAGGATGGCGGCCGTCAGGATGGCGGGCTTGAGAAGCGGTAGGAGCACCGTAATCGCACTTGCGTGGGCTGACCGGCCGAGACTCCGCGCAGCCTCGTCGAGGTGAGGCGGCAGCTTCTCGATCCCCGCCTGCACGGCGCCCTCTGCAAGCGCCAGGAAGCGGATCGAGCATGCAAGCACAACTGCCGCCGCTGATCCGGTGAAGATGAGGCCGGTGGAGAAGCCTGCATATTGCCGCGCCAGCGCATCGATGAAGTTGTCAAAGCGCGCGAGCGAGATGAGCAGGCCCAATGCGAGGATTGTTCCCGGCATCGCATAGCCAATGGCTGCCAGCCGGACGAGAAGCGCCATGCCGCGTGAGCGCACGAGCCTGCTGACGAAGATGAGCAGCAGGGCGAGGCCAACCGTGGCGAAGGCAGTGACAAGCGCCGTGCCGACGCTCGTGAGAAAGGCTTCCGACAAGGCGGGATCGGTTGCCTGGTCGAGCCGGTTAAGCGCGTAGCGGCCGAAAATCAACAGCGGCACACCGAAGCCGGAAAGGATGGGAACGAAGGCGAGACCGCTCACGGTCCAGGCGCGCCAGCCGGAGAGGCGCTGGCGAGGCGGCCGCGCCTTCATCTGGGTTGCTCGCGTCATATGGAACCGCTGCTTGTGGCGCGCTGCGCGCTCGACCGCCAAGAGGGCGACAATCAGGAAAAGCATGAGAACGGCGATCTGCGCGGCGCCTTCCAGGCTGCCGCGGTTGAGCCAGGTGGAGAACACTGAGAGCGTCAGCGTCCTGACGCCCAGGTGCTGCACCGCGCCGATGTCGTTCAGTGTTTCCATGAGCACGAGCGCAATGCCGGCCACGATCGCGGGCCGGGCGACGGGCAATAGCACCCGCCAGAAAACGCGGGCGGGTGCTGCACCGAGCGTACGCGCGACATCGGCGATGTTGCGCCCCTGCATGATGAAGACAACGCGCGCGGTAAGATAGACATAGGGAAAGGTCACCGAGGTCATGACGAGAGCGGCCCCTGCCGTGGAGCGGATCTCCGGGAACCAGTAATCGCCGCGGGTCTGGAAGCCGAAGAGGGCGCGGACCGCGCTCTGGACCGGCCCCACGTAATCGAAGAATTCCGCGAAGGCGTACGCTGCGAGGTAGGGCGGCACGGCGAGCGGCAGCACGAGCGCCCAGGCAAGCAGGCGGCGGAAGGGAAAGTCGTAAGCGACGACCACCCACGCGCAGCCCACGCCGATGACGGCAGTTCCGACAGCCACCATGATCAGGAGCACGGCGGTCGTGACGACCGCTTGCGGCAGCACGTAGCGCAGCAGATGCGGCCAGTCGGCGCCCAGGCCGGAAAGGGCGACGGCGATGATGGTGACGATGGGCAGAAGGGCGATCGCCGCGCCGATCGTGGCGATGAGCAAGGCCGCCGGATGGCGCGTCCTGCGCGTCCTCCCGATCATCGGTTCGGGCGGCGAGACCGGTTCCCTGAGGGTGAAGCTGCTCATCCGGCACCGGGCGCGATTGTACCAGGAATGCCTTGGCTGTACCGGCGATCCCAGAGAAAGACGTGAAGGAATGCAATCATATCAGAATACGCGAAAGCCGGGCGATGCCCGGCTTTCGACTCTATGTCTTGCGAGAGATCAGCTCGCGGGACCGTCGTCGAGGCCGACGCGGTCCACCATCTCGGAAGCTGCCTTGCGGTATTTGGCGATATCCGCCAGCGGCAGGCTGTCCGGCTTGATCTCGCCGAAGGACTTCACGACTTCCGAGACCGCGACGCCCGGCATCACTGGATATTCGTTGTTCGCCTCTGCGTAGATGGCCTGGGCCTCATGGCTCGACAGGAATTGCATGAGCTTGAGGGCGTTGTCCTTGTTCGGCGCATGCTTGGCGAGCGCCATGCCGGAAATATTGACGTGGGTGCCGCGGTCATTGGCGTTGGGGAACAGCACCTTGATGGCGTTCGCCCATTCCTTCTGCTCCGGCTCCTTGTCGTTCGTCATCATGAGGCCGACATAATAGGTGTTGCCGAGCCCGACGTCGCATTCGCCGGCATAGATCGCCTGGGCCTGGTCACGGTCGCCGCCATCGGGCTTACGCGCCAGATTGGCCTTCACGCCCTTGAGCCACTCTTCCGTCTTCTCCTCGCCGTGATGGGCGATCATGGAGGCGATGAGGGCGATGTTGTACATGTGCTGGCCGCTGCGCATGCAGACCTTACCCTTCCACTTGGGATCGGCCAGCTCCTCATAGGTGATGTCGTTCTGCTCCACCCGCTCCTTGGAAGCGTAGACGACGCGACCGCGGGTGGTGAGCCCGAACCAATGTCCCTCGGGATCGCGGAATTCAGCCGGAATATTGGCGTTGACGGTCGCGTCGTCGACGGGCTGGGTAACGTCCTTTTCCTTCACGTTGACGAGACGGCCGATATCGACCGTCAGAACGACGTCGGCCGGTGAGTTTGCACCCTCGGCGGCCATGCGGTCCTCAAGGCCCTGGTCGAGGAACAGCACCTCCGTGGAAATTCCGGTTTCCTTGGTGAAGGCGTCGAGCAGCGGCTGGATCAGCTCCGGCTGCCGATAGGAATAGATGTTCACCACACCATCCGCCTGGGCGGAGGCCGGCAGAAACGAGGCGCCGGCAGCGATTGCAAGAGCCGCCAACCCCCCCCTCAATTTCGAAGCACTGCAAAGCATCGGTGTTCTCCTGACCATCGGGAGACAAGGTCCCGGGAAGAGTTGAATCCGGCGGAGGGACGCCCGATCCGCCGTCTCCCTCTTCGTAGAAAAGGTCGCAGGGGTCAAGAGAAAAGCTTGCAAAATCAGCAATTTAGAACTATTCTAAACTAACGCACTCAACTTTCCATCGGCCTTCAGCTGGCAAGCACGCGGGTGGGGGGGAAGCTGATCTCCACGAGCGTACCCTCGCCGGGGGTGGATGCGATGGAGAACTGTGCCCGGTTCGCCTCGACCATGGCGCGCGTGAGCGGCAGGCCCAGCCCCGTGCCATCGCCCCGCTTGCGTCGTAAGGCATTGATCTGTTTGAAGGGTTTCAGCGCCTCCTCCAGCTCCGCCGAACTCATGCCGACGCCGGTGTCGCGCACCCGCAACACCACGGAACCGTCGCGTTCATAAGCGGTGGAGACGATCACCTGGCCGCCGGCTGGGGTATAGCGCACGGCGTTGGAAAGCAGGTTGATGGCGATCTGGCGCACGCTTCGAAGATCGGCCACGATGTCGGGCAGGCGCGAGGCGAAGCTGGATCGAATGATGACGCGCTCGCTGTTCGCCTGCGGCTGCAGCATCGCGACAACCTGGCCAAGCGTGTCGTTGAGGGAGACCGCTTCATACGCCATCTCCTGCTGACCCGCCTCGATCTTGGAGATGTCGAGCAGGTCGTTGACGAGATCCAGTACGTGGTTTCCCGAACGGTTGATGTCGCGCAGGTAGTCGCGATAACGCTCGTTTCCGATAGGGCCGAATTTCTCATCGATCATCAGCTCCGAGAAGCCGATGATGGCGTTGAGCGGCGTGCGGATCTCGTGGCTGACGCGGGCAAGGAAATCGCTCTTCTGCGATGAAGCGCGCTCGGCTTGCGCGCGGGCCTGCATGAGTTCCTCCTCGGCCCGCTTCCACTGGGTGATGTCGCGCAGCACCGCGCAATAGCCGCTGCCATTGGGCAGCCGGCCGATCGTGATGAAAAGCGGGATGAAACGGCCCTGCGCCTCGCGTCCGATCACTTGCCGGCCGTCATTGAGCACGCTCGCCACACCATTGTCGGAGAGCGCCGTCAGGTAGTCCTGCACCGTGCGCTGGCTTTCGATGGCGAAAAGCGAGGTGAAGGGCCTGTCCGTGATGTTCTCGGCGTCGAAGCCGAACAGCGCCTCCGCCGGCCTGTTGATGGAGCGGATCGTGCCATCGTTGCCGATGACGGCGATGCCGTCGGTCGCGGTATCGACGATGGCGCGCATCTCCGAAAGCCGGGCCTCGAGCTCGGCCGCTTTGGCGGCTTCCTCCGGCGTAGGCTCGTGCGAGAACGGCTGCAACGCCAGCATCAGGGCCTTTCCCCCCTGCCACGCGACCGATTGAAGGTGGGCTTCGACCGGCATTTCCGTTCCGTCGGCCTTGCGCAGGCGCAGCCTCTCCGAACGTGTCCACTCCGTGGCGGAAGGCTCCTGGAACAGTGCGCCGATGCCGCCCGCCGTTTCAAGGGATGCGAGATCCTCATACCCCGTGAGCTTCAGGAACTCACGGTTTGCATAATGCAGCCGATCGCCGGAATGAATGAGGATCGGCAGCGGCAGGTTTGCCAGGATACTGCTATCGTTCGTTGCCTGTTGATCAGCCGCAGGGTGGGGAACTGAAGGCACGAAGTCCTGCAAGTGCGGACGCTCCGGTTCCGTCGGTGCTTCTTCCGAGGGCGTATCGCTGGCCGCGGCAGTGTCGCCGGATTGCGGCTCTTGAAGCAAAGGCTCGTCGGTGGTTTCCGGCTCGATCCGTTCCTGCTCAGCCGCTAGGGGCCCGATCTCCTCTGGGTCATGAAGATGCTCCGGCTCCGTGGGCGACTGCGGAGCTTCTATCTCCGCTGCGGGTCGCACTTCTGGTGCCTCGGAAGCTTCCTCCGTTTGCTGCACTGCGCGATGGCGAGGTTCATCCTGCGTTTCCGCCGCTTCCCCCTTCATCTCCGCCGAAAGGGGCTGAGGCTCATCGCTGCGGACGTTCTCGTGCCCCACCTGCTGCGCCGCCGGCTCGAACTCTTCCGAGGAAGCGATGTCGCCTGTGAGGGCCGCTTCGTCTGAAACCGTCGTTTCCTGCGGTTCTTCCGATTCCTGGGCGGCGGGATCGCCTGTCCTTCCGGGGCGGTCCAACGGCGCCTCATTCGCCCGCCGCAGCCGCTCCCCGATTTCGCGGAAAGCGGTGCGCTCGCTCGCGGTGAGGCTGCTGTTCCAGCCGCCCTCGCGATGCTCCGCAAGTCGAATGACCTTCTCGCTCGGCAGTTCCGAAGGTTGCGAAATTCTGAGCGCCGGCTTCTCGCCAAGGAAAGGGTCTGCTTCGGGTGCGGGCACTGGCGCCAGTTCTTCTTCAGGTTCGGCAGGGGGAGCGGCAACTTCCATCGGCTCCTGTTGTGCCGACTCTGCTTGAGGAGAAGTCAACACCGTGCCGATAGCTTCTACATCGACCTCGGCCTCGCCCAAGCGCGCAATGCCGAAGCCGCGGAAACCTTCGAAGACGCGCCCACGCCCATAGACGGGGAGGGCGGCGAGGTCGACGGGGACCTTGAGGTTGGTGCCCGCCAGCGGCCACATCACCGTACGCCCGGACCAGGTGTCGCGGCGCTCCAGGAGCCGGGCGATCGCGCCGCTGGGGTCGAGCCCGAAGGCATTGGACACCTCGCGGAACGTGCGGCCGATCACATCGGCCGCATGCTCGCCCATCGCTTCCGCGAATTCTTGCGAAATGGCAGAGAACCGTCCTTCCGAATCGGTACGCCAGGAAAAACGTACCGTACCCGAGGCGGGTCTTTGGTCGGATTGCACCTCGGCTGCAACTGGCGCGGCTTCCGGAACCCGCTCCGCGCTCTCGCTGACGCTTTTCAGGACCGACGTCTGGGCGATCTCCGGCCGGGCATCGGCTGCCGTTGCCTCGGTATCCGTCTGCCGGGCCGCCACAACCGGGTTGACGGGACTGGTGGTGTCTTCGCCTTCCGCCGGTGCTTCCGTCGTCCCTTCGTCGACCACAACCAGAAGATGGCGTGCTGGCTCGTCAGTCAGGCGGGCAATCCCCGCAGGAAGCCGTCCGCGGGCTCCCGCGATAAGCCTTTTCGTCAGCCGATCGCGATCACTGCCCACGTCCTGTATGAGTGTCTGCAGCGTTTCCCGAACTATGCCGAGGTCCTCAAAGCCGGTGGAAGCTGCCGCCACCGTACCATCCGCTTCGACAAGGGCGGCGAAATGGCCGGGACCTTCAAACCCTGCGATGATGCGCCGGGCCTGCTCTCCAGGCTGCGCCTCTTCTGCCGGGGATGCAGGGAGCGCAAGGAGAAGCGCTTCCTCGCCGCGGGGTAGCGCCATAGCGCTTGCCTGCGCCGTCACGATGCGGCTTTTCAGTCCCGCCGTGAGCCGGAGTCCGACTGTCCGGTCCCGACCAATGCGCGGGAAGCCGGGAGTGGCTGCAATCTGTCTGAGCGTGGTTGCCGGGAGCCGAGGCTTTTCGCCGATTGCGGCTTCGATGTCGGCAAAGCCGAGCCAGGCGGCTCCGGCGCCGTTCACCCAGAGGATATCGTCGAGGCCCGCTGAAAGGACGGCTAACGCTTCACCCGCGGCAAAGCGCTCGCGCACCTCATCGAGAACCACAATGTCGAGAAACGAATACGTGGACGCCATTCAGCTGCAACCGTCGCTGCCCCAGGATTCCGGAGTTAACCAGACGTTAATAAGAGCATGTTCGGGCGACGTCCACAAACCTTGTCTTCCGGACGCACCGGGAAATGGCACCTTGGTTAACCGGTACAGGACGGCTCCGCAGATCCTTCGGCATGGTTTCATGTTGCATTGCAACAATCATATTGCAATGCACAAAAATCATGTTATATTCAGCCAGGATCAGCCGAAAGTCCCGATTGGGCTGTATTAGGCAAAGGAACAGACAGATGAGCAGGACCAACAACAAGTCGGCCGACACGATCGAATTCCCGACATTCGATGCGACGAAGGTGACCGAGCAGTTTCGCGCCTTCACGGAAAAGACCGCGGAGCAGACGAAGGAAACCTACGAGCGTATGAAGAACAGCGCCGAGGAGGCGCGCAAGGCGTTCGAGACCTCCTTCGAGACTGTGAAGAACGTAGGCGACGAGATGGTGCTTAAATCCATTGCTGCGCTCCGCGTCGGCACCGAGGCCAACCTTTCCCAGGCCGAGGCTCTCGTGAGTGCCAAGAGCTTCTCCGAGGTGGTGGAGCTTCAGAGCACTTTCCTGCGCAAGCAGATGGATATGGCCCTGGATCAGGCCCGCGAGTTCCAGTCTCTCTCGCAGAAGGCCGCCACCGAGCTTTCCAAGCCGGTGAAGGACGCCTTCGACAAGGCGTTGAAGCAGACCGCCGCCTGAGGCGAAGCGTCGCGCTGCAATTTGAACGGACGGCGCCTATATGCGCGCTGTTCGCAAGAACACGGGACCGGCCTCCCTCCTCCTCCCGCCGGTCCCCTCCGAAAAGACCGGGTCCTCCCCCCGGTCTTTTCTTTTTTGTGGGGCAGCATCGCTCTTGAAAATGACCGGATTTGCCCGTAAGGGACGCGGGCGGGACGACAAATGCCCATGCGGTTGTAGCTCAGTTGGTTAGAGCGCAGGATTGTGGCTCCTGAGGTCGGTGGTTCGAATCCACCCAACCGTACCACTCCCCGCCTCCTCTCACTACAAGCACCCGCGCGCCGACCGATCTCGCGGGCTTGGATTCGCGGGTTCTCCAAGTGCGGATTTCCCTCAAGACGCGCGACCTAGCGGGATCATGCGTGCACACTCTATAGGTTCTGGGTTGCCCGCATAGTGCCGGAGAAGAGCGCGCCGACGCATACTCCCTCTTCCGGCAACCGCGACATGAGCAATATGAAGATCCTTTATGAGGCCTATTTCGCCGCACTGGGCGAAGACGATCGCAAGAACCCTTTCCAGGGGCTCAGCTTCAAGACCCGAAGATCAGGCGTCGGCCGTCGGTTTCGGCAGAGTGGATCAAGAGCGTCCTCTTTAAACCGGGGGCGCTCGCCGGCCTTAACGATGAAGCCCGCGGCGTGCTGCTCGCAATGAACGAGACTGGCGCCCGGCCGGGCGAACTGTGCAATCTGCGCGAGGACTACATCCATCTCTCCGCTGAGGTACCCTACATCCGCATCGAGCCAAGGGACGACCCCCAGGACCCCCGCGAGATCAAGACGCATTCGTCCATTTGCCAGATTCCGCTGGTTGGCGTCGCACTCGAGGTGTTCCGAAAGCACCACAAGGGCTTCCCGCGCTATCGCGATAACGAAACGACGCTCTCCGCCACGCTCAACAGGTTTATGCGTGACAAAGAGCTCTGGCCTTCGGAGAAGGCCACGGTTTATTCGATTCGTCATGGCTTCGAAGACCGCATGAAGGAGGGAGGTTGGACGAGGAGTTGCGGCGAATCCTCCTGGGCACTCGATTGATCGGCCGCGTTACGGGACTGGTGGCTCGCTTTCGTGGCGGCGCGGTGAGTTGCTCAAGATCGCGCTGCCTTTCGACCCCGCAATCGTCTAACGCGCTCATGGGCAGCCGCCAAGAGATGGCCTGACCCCATAGGGTGGTCCGGTTTCAATCTTAGTTCATGTTCGGCCTTGGGGCTATTGCCTGGGCAGATGACGGTGCTGCTCCGCTTGCTGGCGCAGGCCAGATGATGGCCTCGGG
>Ga0164243_10008008_pt1 | contig 15691 bp, 9 predicted proteins | sample OricompcompostOP_FD_108781 | JGI IMG/M metagenome (GOLD analysis project Ga0164243, IMG submission 108781) | Organic Plus compost microbial communities from Emeryville, California, USA - Original compost - Organic plus compost (OP) | ecosystem: Engineered > Solid waste > Mixed feedstock >...
GGGCCTCCAGGTCGACGACGACGGGGTGCTCACCGGCCGCGAGGACGTTCTCCAGGTGCACGTCGGAGCCACAGAGCGCGTAGAACAGGGCCAGATAGGCGCCCTGCCGCCAGAAGAACCGGGCCGCCTCGGCGCGGTCCGCGCAGGGGGCGGTGGCCACGTGTTCGACCCAGCCGTGGCTGCCGCGGTCGAGGACGAGCAGGTGGCGCAGCGGGTGCCGCGGGCCGTGCGCGTTCAACCACTCCAGCAGGCCGTTGACGTGCACCTCGACCGAGAGGCTCCGCGGCTTGTAGACCAGCCGCTGCCCGCCGGCCAGGGTGACGACGGCGACGGTGCGTCCGCCGTCGTGGGTGTCACCGGCTCCGAACGCCACGGCGCGCAGGTCGTCCAGCCCCGTGGCCCGTACGCCGAACGTGGCACGAAGGGCGGGAAGGTCGGCCAGGAACCGCTCCGCGAACTCGACCCGGGTCGCCGCGGCGGTGTCCAGACAGGCGACCACCTCCCGCGCGAGCACCGGGTACTCCGCGAGCAGGCCCAGGGCGGTCTCCGGCTCCCGCAGCGACGCGACAAACGACGCCAGGCGGGCGGCGGGCGTCTCCCCGGTCAACCGGCCCTCGACCCGGGCGACGTTCACCTCCAGGACCAGCGTCGGGACGACCATCCGGAGCAGGCGGTCCAGCGGCAGCTCCAGCAGCGGATGGTCGGGCCGCACCGGGGCGTCCGCGACGCGCGCCAGCCGGGCCCGGAGGGCCTCGTGCTCGCGCACCAGCAGCGGCGCCACCAGCTGGAGGAAGGCCGTGTCGGGGTGGTCGTGGCCGGTCGGGCACGCGTCGTCGGGCGGCGCCGGCAGGTCGGCGAGCGTGGCGTTGCCGTACTGGTGCCAGGCGTCGCGCAGCGTCGCCCGCCACTCCGGGCCGGCCGGCAACCGCTCCACAAGAGACTCCGGCGGCTCGCCGAGCAGGTCCACCAAGCGCTCGTCGGTGAGGCCGGCCGCGTGCCAGCGGTCGAGCGTGACGTCGCCGCCGCGTATCATGTGCCCGCCCCGCCAGGCGTCGCGCCGGCGACGGCCGTGATCGCGCTGCGCGGCGGTGAGCGCCGGCGCCGCGGCCGAGCGCTGGGCCAGCGTCGTGGCCCGCCACCAGTCCGGCGCGTCGAGGATGGTGTCGAGCATGGGTCCCCTCCGGTCAGACGACGGTGGGTGCGGGCCCCCGAGGAGGCCCGCACCGTGCGACGGCGCCGCGGTCACTTGCACCACGGCAGGTTGTGGCAGGTGAAGCAGGTGTAGCAGGTGGCGTGACAGGTCAGGCACGTGTGGAAGCTGGCCGGCCGGTCGCCGCCGAACGCGACGTCCACGGCGTCCAGCGACTCCACCGTGCCCACCGGGCTCGCCGGCAGCGCCGCCAGTTCGGCGTCGGTGAGGGTGGCCCGGAAGAGCGGGTCCTTCCAGGCACGGGCGGTGTCGGGCATCGACGGCACCCCCTCGTCAGCAGCCGAAGCAGGTGCGGCACGTCCACTTGCTGTCCCAGCACGTGAAGCACGACCGGAACGTGATGGGCGTGCCGTTGCAGCAGCCGAACGTGATGTTCGACTCGGTCGCGGCGCCGTGCACGTCGTCGACGGCGACCTCGGCGAACTCGGGCGACCCGACCGGGTGCGCCGGCAGGGCGGCCAGTTCGCTGTCGCTGAGGGTGGCTCGGAAGACGGGGTCCTTCCAGGCCCTGGCGGTGAGGTTCACGGACTCCTCCGTTCGTTTGGGGACGGCCGGCGGGCCACGCCGCTCCGCCGCGGCGACCCGCGGTCCACAAGAGACGTACGGCGAATGGATGCGCCGGCTCGGCCAGAACCGGACCCGGCCGTGGCGTGCGGCCGACACCAACGTCCGCCGCGCCGCCGGGACCGTCAAGGCGAACCGGCGCTCCGCTCTACCGCCGTCGAACCGCCGTTGGACCGGTCGCTGCGAGCCTGGGTGGGCTCGGCCAGGGCACCGGAACCGCACCTGTCGGATCACGTCCACCAAGGAGGAACCATGGCGGAGCAGTTCGAGCCCATCGACGACCCGGTCGGCCGGATCGACCTGACCGACCTGGAGCTCGCCGACGCCGAGGGCGGCACGCTGAGCATCACCATCGGCGTCGCGAGCCTGGTCTTCTGCTCGCAGCGCACGCTCTGCGGCACCTGCGGCGTCAACACCACGGGCTGCTGCTGACGACCGCACGCCGGCCCGGGTGCGGCGTCGTCCCACCCGGGCCACCGCGGCGCGGCGACGAGTCGAAAGGGGGCATCGGATGGGCGAGGCGGAAGCGATCCTGGACAGTCCACGATGGTGGTTGGCACTGCGGCGCGAGGAGCGCCGTCCGGCGGAGGCGCCGGCGGGCGAGCGGGAGTGCGAGGCGGGCCGGCGGCGGCTCGCGATCTGGCGGTCGGAGCGGGCCGTCACGGGCGGTCTGGAACCGGACCTGGCGCGCTGGACGGCCGGCGGGCTCGGCGACGCCGGCCTCCTGGCCCTGCTGGGAGAGCCGCCCGAGTCCCTGCGCGACCGGCTCCCGGACCCGCCCGACTGGCTGGACCCGATCGCCGCGGCGTGGTCCGCGCCGCCTGACGAGCGGACCGCCACGCCGGCCGTCGACCGTACCCACGGGCTGCTGGAACTGGTCCGCCCGCTGAGTGCCCGGTACGCGGGCATCCTCCGCGCGCGGCTGACGCGGCTCCAGGCGGCGCACGGCGACCCGCGGACCGTCGGCGCCGGCCATCCCCTCGTGCGGCCGCCCGCCGAGACGCCGCTCGCCATGGTCACCCCGGTGCTGGCGGTGGCGCTGCACCGCGCGCGGCGCGCGGGCGAACTGCGCGGCGACACCGGCGCCGAGCGCTTCGACGACTTCGTCCGCCGCCTCGCCGACCGCGACCTCGCGCTGAGCCTGCTGGCGGCCCACCCCGTCCTGGCCCGCGAACTGGTCGACGAGTACGCCACGTGGGCCGCGGTCCGGACCGAGCTGGCCGAGCAGCTGCTGGCGGACCTGCCGGCCCTGCGCGCGGCGTACGGGCTGACCGCCACGTCCCTGTCCGACGTGGTGGAGGTGGGGTTCGGAGCCGGCGACACCCATCGCGGCGGCCGCAGCGTCGCGATCCTCACCTTCGCCGACGGCGGGCGGGTCGTCTACAAGCCCCGCTCGCTCGCCGTCGAGGAGCACTTCTCCGCTCTCGTGGGCTGGCTCAACGGCCGAGGGCTGGCCCACCCGCTGCGCCGGCTCCGTGTCCTGGACCGGGGCGACCACGGCTGGGTCGAGTACGTGGCCGCCGCGGGATGCGCCGACGACGCCGGGGTGCGCCGGTTCTACTGGCGGCAGGGTGCGCAGCTGGCGCTCCTGCACCTGCTCCGGACGTCCGACGTCCACCTGGAGAACCTCATCGCGGCCGGGGACCAGCCCGTCGTGGTGGACCTCGAAGCGGCCTTCCAGCAGCCGTACCCGGAGAGCACGGCGCGGCCGGCCGCGGTGCCGCCCGAGGCGCTGCGGCTCGTCGCCGACTCGGTGCTCGCCGTGGGCCTGCTGCCGCAGCGGGCGGTCCGCCGCGACGGCGACGAGCTGCGCGGCCTGGACGTGAGCGGCCTGGCCGGGCGGGGCGGCGAGCTGACCCCGATGGCCGTGCCGCGCTGGCACGACGGTGGGACCGACCGCATGCGCCGCGGCCGCGAACCGGTCCCTATGCCGGGTGCCCTGAACCTGCCCACGGTCGCCGGCGCCGCCGTCGACCCGGTGCGGTACCGGGCCGACTTCGTCGCCGGGTTTCAGGCCTGCTACCGGCTGCTGATGGCGCACCGGGCGGAGCTGCTGGCCCCTGACGGGCCGGTCGCGGCGTTCGCCGGCGACGAGACGCGGTTCCTCGTCCTGCCGACGATGGTGTACGGGCGGATCCTGTCCGAATCCTGGCATCCGGTGGTCCTCCGCGACGCGCTGGACCGCGAGTGCCTGTTCGAGGTGCTCGCCACCCGCCACCCGCGGCTGGCCCACAACGCGCGCGTGGTGGCCAGCGAGTGCCGCCAGATCGCGCGCCGCGACATCCCGTACTTCGCCACCTCGCCCGGCTCGCGCGACCTCCGCGACGACACCGGGCCGCTGGTGCGCGACTTCTTCGACCGCACCGCACTCGACCTCGTGCGCGACCGGATCGCCGGGCTCTCGGAGGCCGACCTGCGGCAGCAGACGTGGACCGTCGAGGCGTCGCTGTCCGCGCTCGCGATCGGCGACGGGGTGCGCGACAGCGCGCCGCGGCACCGCCCCCTGCCCGCCGGCGAGATCGGCGATGACGCGGTACGGGCGGCCACCCGCCTGGCCGACAACCTGCTCGACACCGCGTTCGGCGACGTCGGCGACCGTCCGGTGTGGCTGACGCTCACCCTCGTCGGCGACCGGTACTGGACGATCGTCCCCACCGGCTACGACAGCTTCGCCGGCCTGTGTGGCATCGCCCTGTTCCTCGCCCAGCTGGACGCGCGGCTCGGCGGCGGGCCGACGGTGTACCGCCGGACGGCGGAAGCGATCGCCGCGATGCTCGCTGACCACCTCGCCGCGCTCGACCGCTGGCCGCCGGCCGACCGGGCCCGGCTCGGGATCGGCGGCTTCACCGACCTGGGCGGCTACGTGCACACCCTGGTCCACCTCGGTGCGCTGTGGGGCCGCGCCGACCTCCTGGACCGGGCACACCTGCTGGTGCCCGAGCTGACCGCGCGGGTCGCCGGCGACCGCCACCTCGACGTGGTCTTCGGCGCCGCCGGCGCGGCGCTGGCGGTGCGCGCGCTGCACGCCCTGGCGCCGACCGGCGCGACCCGCGCCGCGCTGCTCGCGATCGGCGACCACCTGCTCGGCGCGGCCACCCCGCACGGCGCCGGGATCGGCTGGACGACACCGATCCCGGCGCGCGCTCCGCTGACGGGCTTCTCCCACGGCGCCGCCGGGATCGGCTACGCGCTCGCCGAGATCGGCCGCTGGACCGGCGAGGAGCGCTTCGTGGCCGGTGCCGCTGCCGCGGTGCGGTTCGAGCACGGCGCGTACGACCCGCGGCGGGGCGCCTGGCCGGACCACCGGACGACGACGCCCGAGGGCGGGACCATGGACGCCTGGTGCCACGGTGCCGCCGGCATCGGGCTCGCCCGGGCCGCCACCGCCGACCTCCTCACCGGCCCCGAGGCGCGCGCCGACCTGGCCGCCGCGGTCGACGCCGTGCGCCGCGACCTCCTACCCCGCGGCGCCCTCGCCGGCGTCGGCGACGACTCCCTCTGCCACGGCGACCTGGGGCTCGCCGAGACGCTGCTGTCCGCCGGCCGCGCCACCGGCGACGGCGGGCTGGTGCGGCTGGCCCGCCGATGCGGCCAGGCCGTGGCGGAGGCCGTGCTCGCCGGCGCCGAGCGGTGCGGCGTCCCGCGCGGGCTGCACGTCCCGGGCCTGCTGATGGGCGTGGCCGGCATCGGCTACGGGCTCCTGCGGCTGGCCGACCCGGACCGGGTCCCCAACGTCCTGCTGCTCGAACCGCCGACGCCAGAGGAGGAACCGTGTCCCGCGTGCCCGTGATCCTGCAGCTGACCGCGACCGAGTGCGGGCCCAGCTGCCTGGCGATGGTGCTCGGCGGCCTCGGCCGGGCCACCACCGTCCGGGAGTTGCGGCCGCTGTTCGAGGTCGGCCGCGACGGCACCAGCGCGCGCCGGATCGTCGAGGCGGCCCGGGCGTGCGGGCTGGACGCGCGCGGCGTGCGGGTGAGCCCGGAGGCGCTGGACTCGGTGCGGCTGCCCGCGATCGCGCACTGGCGGCACGACCACTTCACCGTGGTGGAGAAGGTCGGCCCGCGGCGCGTCCGGGTCGTGGATCCGGGGGCCGGCCGGCGGCGGATGCCGCGCGCGGAGTTCCTGGCGCACTTCACCGGGACGATCCTGGAGTTCACCCCCGCCGCGGCGCTGGAGCGGCGCCGGCACCGCCTGCGCGACCACCTCGCGCTGCGCTTCCTCCGCGACGTCGTCCGCCTTGCTCCACTATGGATTCTCGTGGCGGTCGTGCTCTCCGGGCTGTTGCAGGTGCTCGGCCTCGCCTCGGCCTGGGCCACGAAGTACGGCGTGGACACGCTCGTGGAGCGCGGGGCAGGCACCGTGTCGGTGTTCGCCGCCGGCGTGGGGGCGTACCTCGCCGTACAGGCCGCGGCGGCCCTCGGCCGCGGGCTCACCCTGCTGGTCCTGCAACGCCGACTCGACCAGGCGCTGGGCCGCCGGTTCATGGCACACCTGATCCGCCTTCCGTTCACGTACTTCCAGAACCGCGGCGCCGGCGACCTGATGAACCGCCTCGGCAGCAACATCGTGGTGCGCGAGATGCTCACCTCCCAGATGATCACGATGCTGCTCGACGGCGTCTTCGTGCTCGTCTACACGGCCCTGCTGGTCGCGCTCAGCCCCGGACACGCGGCGATCGTGGCGCTGCTCTCCCTCGCCCAGCTCGCCGTCGTGGGGCTCACCTTCCGGCCGGTGCACGAGCGGGCACAGCGGGAACTCGCCGCCGACGCGGCCGCCCAGTCGAGCGCGATCGACCTGCTGGCCGGCGTGGAGTTCCTGAAGGCGTCCGGGCTGTCGGGCTGGGCCCTGCGGCGCTGGACCAACCGGTTCGGCGACGCGGTCGAGGCCGCCTTCCGGCGCCGGCGCTGGGACACCGCCAACGAGGCCGCGCTCGGCCTGTTCCACGCCGCCGCGCCGCTGGTGCTGCTCGTCTACGGCATCGTCCAGGTGCGGGCCGGCACCATGTCCCTCGGGACGATGCTGGCCCTCAACGTGGTCGCGGGGCTGCTGCTCGCACCGGTGGGGCAGCTCTTCGGCGCGCTGCGCTACCTCCAGACGATCGGCTCGCACCTGGAACGCATCTACGACGTGCTCACGGAGGAGCCCGAGCGGACCCGCCCGGACGGTCCGGCGCCGGCCGAGCCGCGAGGGTCGATCGAGCTGCGCGGCGTCGACTTCCGGTACGACCCCGGCGGGCCGCTCGTGCTCGAGGACGTCAGCGTCACCGTCCCCGCCGGGTCCAAGCTGGCGGTCGTCGGGTCCACCGGATCGGGCAAGACCACGCTCGTGCGGCTGCTCACCGGGCTGCTGCGGCCCACCGGCGGGGAGATCCTCGTGGACGGCCGGCCGCTGGGGGAGTACGACCTCGACGCGCTGCGCCGCTCGTTCGGCGTGGTGACCCAGTTCCCGTACGTCGTGGGCGGCACGATCCGCGACAACCTGACCCTGGGCCGCGGCGACGTCGGCGACGAGGAACTGCGCGCGGCGCTGGCCCGGGCCCAGTTCGGCGCGGACCTTGAGCGGATGCCGCTGGGGCTCAGCACGCCGGTGGGCGAGAGCGGCGGCGCGCTCTCCGGCGGGCAGCGGCAGCGGCTGGCCATCGCGCGCGCGTTGCTGGGGCGTACCCGGGTCCTGCTGCTGGACGAGGCGACCAGCCACCTCGACGCGCTGACCGAGGCGGCCGTGGCCGCCGAACTGTCGGCCCTCGGCTGTACCCGGATCGTGGTGGCGCACCGGGTCAGCACCGTCAGCGACGCCGACCAGATCATCGTGCTCCACCAGGGCCGGATCGTCGAGCGCGGCACCCACACCGAACTGATGGCGCGCGACGGGCGGTACGCCGCCCTCGTCCGGCGCCAGACCGGCACCGTCGCCACTCCGGCCTGACCCGCCACCGGCACCACAGTCCACTCCGGACGGAGCTGGACCACCGACCATAGAGGAGGGAAGCGTGACCGCCACCACCAGAGCATGGAAGGACCTCGCCTACCGGGCGAGCCTGGACGACGGGGCGTTGGCCGCCCTGGAACCGCACCCCGCCGGCACGATCGACCTCGGTGACCACCACCTCGACGACCTCGCGGGCGGCGGCACGTTCGGGACGGTCTGCCCGTCGTGCCACACCTGCGTGACCTGCACGTGGCTGAGCACCTGCCGGACCTGCTTCACCTGCAGCGGCTGGCCCTGCTGACCCAACCCGGCACCGGTCGGTGCGGCGTCCACGCGCGCCGCACCGACCCCTGTGGACAGAACGGAGGCGGCATGTACGACGACATCCTGCGCGACCCGTCCTGGTGGCGGGCCCTTCCGCTGGACGCGCGGCGCGGGGCACCGGCCGGCACCGCGGAGCAGCGGGCGGCCGGGGCCCGCCGGCTCGCCGCCTGGCACGACGGCATCCTGATCCCCTGCGACTCCTCGGCCACCGACGGCTGGCGGGCCCGCGGTGTCACCGACGAGGAGCTGACCGACGTCCTCGGCGAACCCGCGGAGGCGCTGGCCCGCCGCCTGCCGGCACCGCCGTACCTCGCCGCCGTCGCCGACGCCTGGCGGCGGTTCGGTGACCCGGCGGCGGAGCCCCTGCGCGTGGCCGGCGACGACGCCGGCGGCACGCACCTCGGCTTCGCGGAGCTGGCCCGCCCCCTGCTGGTCCGGGCCCAGACCGCGCTGCGCCGGCGCCTCGCCACCGGGGCCGAGTCGCCCGCCGATCATCCGCTGCTCGCGATGGGCCTCGACCGGGTCATGTCCATGGTGACCCGCACGGCCGTGCTCGAACTCAACGTCGCCCGGCTGGAAGGCCGGCTCACCGGCGACACCCCCGAGGCGCGGTTCGCGTCGTTCCTGCGCGACCTCGGCGATCCCGTCCGCACGCTGCGGCTTCTCGCCGAGTACCCGGTACTGGCGCGCGAGCTCGTCACGTACGCCTCGAACTGGGTGGCGGTCCGCGCCGAACTCGCCGACCGGCTCCGCGCGGACCTGCCGGACCTGCGCCGGGTCTTCGGCCTCACCGCGACCGGCCTCGCGGACCTCGTCGACGTCCGGTTCGGCGCGGGCGACTCCCACGACGGCGGCCGCAGCGTCGCCGTCCTCACGTTCGCCGGCGGCGACCGGCTGGTCTACAAGCCCCGGTCGATCGTCGTCGAGCGGCACTTCAACGCGCTGCTGGCATGGCTCGGCGCGCGCGGCCTCGACCATCCGCCGCGGACCCTGACGGTGCTCGACCGCGGCGGCTACGGCTGGGTCGAGCACGCGGCGGCCGCGCCGTGCGCGGATGGCGCCGCGGTGGAGCGGTACTTCTGGCGGCAAGGCGCGTTCCTGGCCGTCTTCCACGTGCTCTGCGGCACGGACCTGCACCTGGAGAACCTGGTCGCGGCGGGGGAGCACCCGGTGTTCGTGGACCTGGAGGCGACGTTCCAGAGCGCGCCGCGCGACGCCGACCCGCTCCTGGCCGAACTGCTCGGCGCCGCGCCGGCCGTGCTCCGCTCCTCGGTCGTCGGCACGGGGCTGCTGCCGCAGCGCCTCATCGAGCTGGACGAGACCGGCTGGCGCGACGCCGAGATCAGCGCCATCGCCGGCGGCGACAACCAGCTCAGCCCGAACCTGGTGCCCACGTTCGTCGACATCGGACGGGACGCGATGCGGCTGCGGCGCGAACGCGTGCCGATGCCCGGCGCCGACAACCTCGCCCGGCTCGACGGGAGCACCGTCGACCCGCGCCGGCACCAGGCGAGCATCCTCGCCGGGTTCGAGGCAACGTACCGGCTGATCCAGCGCGCGCGTGGCGACCTGGCGGCGCCGGACGGGCCACTGGCCGCGTTCCGGGGCTGCACCGTGCGGTACGTCGCGCGCAGCACCCAGGACTACGGCACCATCCTCTCCGAGTCGTTCCACCCGGACGTCCTGCGTGACAGCCTGGACCGCGAGTTCCTGATCGAGGCGGCGCTGCGCCGGGGCCAGCGGCCCGCGCCGGCCCACCCCGCGCTGATCGCCAGCGAGGCCCGCCAGCTCGCCGGGCAGGACATCCCGTGCTTCCGCACCACCACCGACGCCACGCACCTCGCCGATCCCCACGGGGTGGTCGTCGCCGACTTCCTGGAGCGCAGCGGGCTCGACGCGGTGCGCACCAAGCTCGCCGCGCTGTCCCCGGAAGACCTGCGGCGACAGCGGTGGTGTGTCGAGGCGTCCCTGGTGGGGCTGACCGTGGGCGGCGGCGAGCCGGGCCCCGCCTCCGCCGGCGACCCGGCACCGGGGCCGCTACCCGACGCGCCGATCGACCGCGACCTCGCCGTCCGGGCCGCGTCGCTGATCGGCGACCAGCTGCTCGCCACCGCGGTGTGGGGCACCGGCGGCGGTGCACCGCACTGGCTGGCCCTCACCGTCGTGGGCGACCGCTACTGGACCGTCGGCCCGACCGGCATCAGCCTGTACGAGGGCACCAGCGGGATCGCCCTGTTCCTCGCCCACCTCGCCGCCGAGTCCGGCCAGGAGCGGTTCCGCCGGCCGGCCGAGCAGCTCGCCGCGCAGCTCGCCGCGGGCCTGGCCCGGTACCGCGACCTCGCCCGGCCGCACGCGGCGCTGACCATCGGCGGGTTCGGCGACGCGGGCGGGACGGCGTACGCGCTGACCCGGCTCGCCGCTCTCTGGGACGCCCCCGAGCTGCTGGACCCGGTGGTCGAGGCGGTGCCCGCGCTGGCGGCGCGCTTCGAGGCGGACCGCGCGCTGGACGTGATCGGGGGCACGGCCGGCACGCTGCTCGCCCTCGTCGCCCTGCACCGGACGCGTCCCGACGAGCGCGTTCTCGACGCGATCCGCGCCGCGGAGGACGTGCTGGCCCGGCGGGCCGTGCCGGTCGGCGACGGGTTGGCCTGGCCCACCGGCATCGAGCCGGACGCGCGGCTGGTCGGCTTCTCCCATGGCGCCAGCGGCTTCGCCTACGCCCTGGCCGAGGCGGCCGCGATGACCGGTTCCGGTCGTGCTCTCGAGCTGTGCGCCGGCGGCCTGCGCTACGAGCGCCAGCACCTGTCCCGCGACCGGGGCAACTGGCCCGACCTGCGGGGGATCACGCCGGACGGCACGTACCTGGATCTCTGGTGCCACGGAGCGGCCGGCATCGGGCTGGCCCGCGCCGCCCTGGCCGGGCGGGCCGGCCTGGAGCCCGTCCAGGCGATGATCGAGGAGGATCTGGCCATCGCGCTCGACACCGTGCGCCGCGACCTCGTGCCCGGCGGCTACGCCGGCCTGGGCAACGACTGCCTGTGCCACGGCGACCTCGGCCTGCTCGACACCCTGTACGCCGCGGGCGACCCGGACCTCGCGCTGCTCGGCGGCCGGGTGGCCGCGGCCGTCGCCGCGCGGGTGCTTGCCGGCGAGGTCCGTCCGGGCGTGCCGTCCCGGATACCGACGCCGGGGCTGATGATGGGCGGTGCCGGGATCGGGTACGGGCTGCTGCGCGCGGCCGCGCCGCGGCGGGTGCCGAGTGTGCTGACCCTGGCCGCGCCGGTGCCCGTGCCGGCCGGCTGACCCCGTCAGCCGGCCACGGGGGCACCCGGCGCGGCCAGCAGCCGCCGCGCGTCCACCGGCTGGCCCCGCAGGATGGTCCGGGCCAGGCTCTGCACGCCGTGGCCCGGATCCAGGCCCAGCTCCTCGCGCAGCACGCGCCGGAGGTGGTGGAACACGCCGAGCGCGTCGGCCTGGCGTCCCGTCCGGTACAGCGCGATCATCAGCAGCTCGCTCAGCCGCTCCCGGACGGGGTTCGCCGCCACCAGGGCGGCGGCCTCCGGGACCACCGTGTCGCAGTTGCCGGTGGCGAGTTCGGCGCAGATCCACCCCTCGGCGGCGATCAACCGGCACTCGTTGAGCCGCGCGGCCTCCACGGTCACGGCCGGGATGTCGGCGACGTCGGCGAAAGCCGTGCCGCGCCAGATGCCGAGGGCGCCGGAGAGCTGGCGGGCCGCGGTCACCGGGTCGCCGAGGGCGAGGGCCCGCCGGCCGGCGCCCATCGCGGCCAGGAACCGCTCGGCGTCCAGCTCGCCGGGCCGGGCCCGCAGCTCGTAGCCGCACGGACGGGTGCGGATCACCGCGCCGTCGGTGTCGGCCAACGCCCGGCGCAGGTGCCCGACGTACTGCTGGACGAGCTTGCGGGCGGCGCGCCGGGACGTGTCCGGCCAGAGCTGGCGCTGCAGCTCCTCGGTCGGGACGACCCGGTTGGGCGTGACCAGCAGGACCGCCAGCAGCCCGCGCCACTTGGCCCGGGCGATGCCACACCAGTCGTCGTCGCCGGTGCGGACCTCCAGCGTGCCCAGCAACCTGTACCGCACCTCGTCGGGTTCACCCATGATCGACCTCCCGCCGCTCCGCGGGCATCGTGGCCGGCCCGGGTCCATATCGGGTCCACCGTGGATCCATCCATCGAGCCATGCGCGTGGATCGGTGCGTTGTGATGATCTTCCGACCCTAATAGCCTGGTCCCTGCGATCCGGGCGGGAGCGCGCCGCCCGGACGGCCACGGGGACGGGGAGGCGCGCGTGCGATACAGGCTGCTCGGGCCGCTGGACGTGGAAACCGCGACGGGCGAGCGGACCGGTGTCCACCGTCCCAAGCACGCCCGGCTGCTCGCCCACCTTCTGCTGTCGCCCAACGTCCCGGTGCCGGTCGACCGGCTCGTCGCCGAGCTGTGGCCGGCCGACCCGCCGCCCTCCGCGCACGGCAACCTCAAGACGTACGTCTGGGCCCTGCGCCGGCTGCTCGGCGGGGACACCATCGCCAGCACGCCGGCCGGCTACCGGATCGCCGTCGGCGCCGACGAGCTCGACACACTCGTCTTCCAGCGGCTGGTGCGGGAGGCGGCGGACGCGACCCGGGCCGGCGACAGCCGGGCGGCCGGCGAGATCCTGGAGCGTGCCCTGGCCCTGTGGCGCGGCGCCGCTCTGCAGAACCTCACCGGCTGGGGTGACCTCGACGCGGCCGCCCGGCTGCTGGAGGAGCAGCGCGCCACGGCCGAGGCCGACCTCGTCGACCTCCGGATCGCGGCCGGCCGGCACGGCGAGGTGATCGGCGGCCTGCGCGCGCGGGTCGCCGCCGAGCCGCTGCGGGAGCGGCCGTGGGGCCAGCTGATGCGTGCGCTGGCCCGCGACGGGCGGCAGGCCGAGGCGCTGGACGCCTACCGCCGGCTGCGCGGGCACCTGGTCGACGAGCTCGGCGTCGAGCCCGGCCCGGCGCTCCAGGAACTCCACCAGCGGATCCTCGCCGGCGAGGAGGCGCGGCCCGCCGGCGCCGCCCCGCCCGACGCGCCGGCGCCGCACCCGGTGCCCCGCCAGCTCCCGGCCGACGCGACCGTCTTCCGCGGCCGCGCCGAGACCCTGGCCGCGCTGCGCCGGATGCTGCCCGGCGCCGGCGCCGCCGGACGCTGTCCGGCGGTGGTCGTCGTCGTCGGCGCCGCCGGGATGGGCAAGACGACCGTGGCGGTCCGGTTCGCCCACGAGGCCCGGGACCGGTTCCCCGACGGCCAACTCTTCCTCGACCTGCGGGGATACGCGCCGACGCCGCCGCTGACCCCCGCCGAGGCGCTGCACCGGCTGCTCACCGCGCTGGGCGTCGACCCCGGCGCCGTGCCGCGCGAGGTCGACGAGCAGGCCGCCCTCTACCGGTCGACGCTCGCCGACCGGCGGGTGCTGGTCCTGCTGGACAACGCGCACCACCCCGACCAGGTGCGGCCCCTGCTTCCGGCCGCCGACGGCGCGATGGTGATCGTCACCAGCCGGGATCGGTTCGCCGGCCTGGCCGCCAGCCACGGGGTGCGCCGGCTGTCCATCGGCGCGCTCCAGCCCGTCGAGGCGGTGGCCGTCCTCACCGACATCGCGGGGCGGGATCGGGCGGCGGCCGAGCCGGCGGCGCTGGCCGAGCTGGCCGAGCTCTGCGCGCGCACCCCGCTCGCGCTGCGCATCGCCGCCACCAAGCTCGCCGAGGATCCGCACCTCGCCGTCGCCGACTACAACACCGACCTGCGGGCCGGCGACCGGCTCGCCGCGCTCGCGGTCGACGGCGACCCCGGCGCCGCGGTCGGCGCCGTCTTCGAGCTGTCGTACTCGCGGCTGGGCTCCGCCGAGCGCCGGATGTTCCGGCTCCTGGGCACCGCTCCCGGCGCCGACATCGGCGTCGCCGGCGCCGCCGCGCTCGCCGGCGTCGACCGGGACGAGGCGGCGCGGCTGCTGGAGCGGCTGGTCTCGGCCCACCTCCTGGAGCGCGCCGGCCCGGCCCGGTTCACCTTCCACGACCTCATCCGGCTGCACGCCGACGCCCGCGCCGAGCCGGAGGAGCGGTCCGCGGCACGGCACCGGTTCTTCTCGTGGTACGTGCACAGCGCGCACGCCGCCGTCCAGCTCGCCCACGCCACCCCGATCCGGCTGCCGATCGGCGAGCCCGACGGCGACCCGGAGTCCTTCGCCGCCGCCGACGAGGCGATGTCCTGGCTGGACACCGAGCGGTTCACGATGCAGGCGGCCGTGCGGTCGGCCGCCGAGGAGGGGCCGCCGGAGGCCGCGTGGCAGCTCGGCGACGCCCTGCGAGTGCACCTGGACCGCACCTGGCACCCGACCACCTGGTTCGACACGGCCCGGCTGGTGTGGGAGGTCACGCGCGAGCACGGCGGCGCCGCCGAGCAGGCGGCCGCCCAGCTGGGGGTCGCCACCGCGCACCACTTCGCCGGCCGGCTCACCGAGGCCGTCTCGCACATGGAGGGAGCGCTGGAGATGGCCCGCGCGGCCGGCTGGGAACGCGGGGAGGCCATCATCCTGGGCAACCTGGGGTTCGCGCAGGCCAGCCTCGGCCGGCTGCGGCTCGCCAACAGCTACCACGCGCGCGCGTACGACATCAACCGGCGCCTCGGTGCCCCTGCCGCGGTCACGAACCTGGTCAACCTGGCGTTCACCTGCACCGCGCTCGGCGAGATCCGTACCGCGGTGGGCCACGGCGAGGCGGCGCTGGACCTGACCGGCAAGGGCGGCAACCCGCTGGCCCGCGCCTTCTCCCTGGACGCCATCGGCACGGCGTGCCACCTGCTGGGCGAGTTCGAGCGCGCGTTCGACCACGTCGGGCAGGCCGTGGAGATCTACCGCCAGCTCGGCAGCCGCCGCCACGAGGCGGCCGCGCTCTGCGTGCTCGCGCAGGCGTACCGCGACGTCGGCCGGCTGACCACGGCGCTCGACCTCGCCAACGCCGGCCGGGAGTGCGGGGAGGACATCGGCGACCGCTTCTACGACGCGACCATGATCAACGTACTCGCCACGATCGAACTGCGGCTGCGCCGGCGGCCCGGGCCGGCTATCGTGGCCGACCAGGGCGGCGCGCTGGAGGTGGCGCGCGAGCGCGGCGACCGGTTCACCGAGGCGGAGGTGCTGGTCGACCTCTCGCACTCCCACCGGGTGCTCGGCGACCACGAGGAGGCGGCGCGCCGGGCCGAGCAGGCGCTGGACGTCGCCCGCGACGGCGACTTCCGGCTGTTGGAAGGCCGGGCCCTGACCGCGCTCGCCGACGCCCACCTGCTCGCCGGCGACCGGGAGCGCACGCTCGCGCTCGCCGACCGCGCGTTGCCGGTGCACCGGGAGACCGGCCACCGTCTCGGCGAGGCGCAGACGCTGGTCGTGGCCGGCGAGGCGTTCGCCGGCTGCGACCGCACCGAGGACGCCCGGTCGGCGTGGACGACCGCGCGGGCCGTCTACGCCGACCTGGGCACCCCGTGCCACGCGGACGCCCTCGCCGCCCGCATCGCAGGCCCTGCCTAAGCGCTCCAGGACCGGGCCGCGGCCTCGATGTCCGCGTCCGGGACGTCGCGGTCGTGGCGGGCCAGGCACCAGCGCACGCCGTAGGGGTCGCGCAGCACGCCCA
>Ga0164243_10008009_pt1 | contig 15690 bp, 10 predicted proteins | sample OricompcompostOP_FD_108781 | JGI IMG/M metagenome (GOLD analysis project Ga0164243, IMG submission 108781) | Organic Plus compost microbial communities from Emeryville, California, USA - Original compost - Organic plus compost (OP) | ecosystem: Engineered > Solid waste > Mixed feedstock >...
CAACGCGCCGCCGGACGGGCTTCCAGCCCCAAAGCGACGAAAAAGCGCCGGTAGCTCAGTTGGATAGAGCACCAGACTACGAATCTGGGGGTCGTGGGTTCGAATCCTTCCCGGCGCGCCATTTCAGAACAAAAGAGAGTACTCCGTATTCCAAAATTCTGTCGGGCGTTTTCGAGCGCGGCAGGATGGACGTGCTCGGCATTCTCACGGATGCTCGTCGAAAACGTTTAGGATCCTGCAGATGAACTCACCGCTTGTATCCTGACTAAAGTCCGGGCTAATCGAGACGAGTTCGACTCCGGCCTTGCGCGACTGGCGAACAGAAAGCTCCTAGTGCAGTGCGTCGCGACTGAAACGGCTCAGCGAGTGGACGACGACGAAATCGTACAGCCCGCTCGACCCGAGTCGCCTTGAAGATCATTCCTGGAACACGGGCGCACCGGCTCGGAAAACACCTCGGCCAGTTGCTAACCGCGCTGTTCGCAATAAGCACTGCACTGTGCAATCGCTGTGTAAGGGGGAACGTATCCTAAAACAATCTCACATATGGGTCGGAGGCACGATTCCAAACCGTTTCATTTGTCGATATACGGACGTACGACAGAGACCCAGCTCAGCCGCAACGGCTGTAATATTCCACTTGTTGCGTCGAAGTGAGCCTTTCAACCGGGCACTTGGCTCGGGCAATTCATTATGCTTCATCGCTTCGAGATTAAATTCGTCCCCCTCTATATGCGCGAACCTTGGGGATTCATGGGGCGTCAGCACCTCGGTCGTAATTTCCGGGGGCAAATGCTGGACGAATATTCCGTCATCGGAAATCGCGAGAGCGAACCTGAGCGCATTGCGCAGTTCTCGGGCATTTCCCGGCCATGCGTAACGGAGTAACAAGTCCATCGCGTCTTGGTCGATCCAAGGCTTGCAGCCGAGCTGAGACGCTTCCTGGCTTAAGATGCGATAAATGATATAGGATCGATCTTGTCGTTCCCGCAAAGGGGGCAGGCACAGAGTCGCGCCGCAAAGTCTATAGTAAAGGTCCTGCCGGAAGCCCTCTTCCGCGACGAGCTTGCGCAAATCGCGATGCGAGGCGGACAACACCGTTATATCGACAGGCACACTCCTATCGGCGCCGAGAGGCAGAACTTCTTTTTCCGAAAGAACGCGCAACAGCCGTGTCTGGAGCTGCAGCGGCATGTCGCCAATCTCGTCAAGAAAAAGCGTTCCGCCGTCAGAGCGGACAATTAAACCTTGCATGCCTTTACTTCGTGCGCCGGTGAATGTTCCGGCCGTGTATCCGAACAATTCGCTTTCGATGAGCGATTCTGGAATGGCGGCACAATTTACTGCGATAAAAGGCTTATCGGCGCGATCGCTTGACTCGTGTAATGCCCGAGCCATGACTTCCTTACCCGTCCCCGTCTCGCCCTGGATAAGAATATTGACGCGCTTATTGACGAGCCGCCGCGCCTGCCCGATGACGCGCACCATCTGGCTGTCTTCACCAGCGAGCTTCGTCAGCGCGGGGCAAGCCGCATCAAGGGACCGCGATTGACCTGCCTTCTCGCCTCTGTCGCATGGCCGCGTCTCGCGAGGCGGAAGCGCGGACGCGAACAAGTCCGCATGATCCTTGGCCTTGAGGGTAACGGCATCACCGGCATTCTGCGGCCGCATCAAATTCCAGACGTCGCCAAACCCGCATTTGAAAATTTCCGTCAAATGCTTACCGACCGGCGCATCCGTAAGACAGGATGTCGTCAACAGATTTCGCGCGCTCGTATTCGCGCCGACAACCAGGCCTTCGCTATCGACGGCGAGCAATTTGTCGCCGCTAACCTCCAGTAGTTCCGCCGACGTTCCCAGACGGACGATCCATTGGCGGCGAAAATGGCTTTTGAAACTAGCACTTTCGATCAGCTGAACGCATTGCCTTGCGAGGTAAGCTGCCCAACTGTTGTGTCCGCGGGTATGAGGTGTTGGAAGCGCGGAGACATTGAGGACACCTAGAAATTTGCCTTCAGGTCCAAAGAGAGGCTGGCTGTTGCAGCTCAGTCCGATTTGGGTCGTGTGAAAGTGATCGTCGCGGTGACACGCAATCGCCGATCGCTCGACAATGCACGTGCCAATTCCGTTCGTCCCAGTGTACTGCTCTTTCCAGCTTGCACCGGGGAGCAGTCCCGCTGCCGGCAAGCTGCGATCCCAGGAGTCGTTGCCGATGTAATCCAGGATGACGCCCTCAGCATCCGTCACGAGAACGTAGCCGATGTCGCCTACATTTTTTGCCAATTGCTCGATGCCGGCACGCGCAATCTTCAAAAAGCCGCCGAGTTCATTTCGCAGCGCGTTCAAGCGTACTGACGTCTCGACGAAGGGCTGGTGCTTAGCAGCCGGATCCAAGCCATGCTGATTTACGCAGCGGTACCACGAACGCTGGATTGCATTTTCGTTATCGCCAACAATCAAGAGGGGTTCGGCTCCCCCCGCTATGCTTAACACACGGCCGACATGATTTTGCAGGTGTTGTGGTTTCACCGCTGTTTCCCTTTTTTATTTGCGGTGGCGTTATGTGCGTCCCTCATTGCGGCGCCTGGATGGCCTACCGGATTCAGGCAATCATTGTACGTTTCCCCAATTATTGTTTCTAAACGAGTTTCCCGCGAGGAACAACATCGAGGAGCCATATGCGTCCGCAGCATGGCCGTTTTATCACGCCCCGAATGTGGTCTGGGTGGTTGATGATGTCTGTTCTTGATTGATCGACAATCAACGCGGCCGTTCTCGCCACGACGACCGCACTCATCCGGTTACAGCACCGCTACAGATGTAGCGCCATTCGCAACACATGCTCTTCTCGACAGTTTGAGATCAAGTCCGAGCGGCGGCGCACTCGATGCTCAGCGTAGCTTCGAAAAATTCGCGTTTTCAAAGCGTTGCTTTCTTGCCGGACCTGTTTGTGCCGGCCCTCCCATCGCTTCGTCTGCGATGGCACGCCCCTTGCGCAAGCATTCCCGTCGCCGATCCCAAAAAATCGCGACCGCAATGAAGGCGCTCCCGTTCTCATCCTGACCAATGGGGGGTCAGGCGAGTTCATGTGCCGACATCGCGCCAGTTCCTGCGCGGCGTCTATTGGTTAGGGCTCGCCCAACCAATCTTCCCGCGACTTCCCGTCGAGCAGCGGTCGCCCTCACAGGGCGGCCGCTGAACGAAGAGTTGTGGCCGGTCCTTATGAGCTGATTGGGGGGAAGCCTGTGAGCAATGGTTTGCGAAATCTCGCGTCGCTTTCCTTTCGTCTGCAACGACAAGGCCCAGCCAGGACGTCCGCGCATCGCGTCTCTGGAGCGGGAGTCATTTAGACGGAAATTCCTGCTCCGTACCCACGAAAAATCAAAGTGAACAATTGGGGGACTACGAGATGAGAAGGCTATTGCTAGCCATCAAACTTTCGCGAATGGCATTCACGCGCTATGCGACTGGCGCCGCGTTCGCGACCTTCGCGTTATTAGCATGCTCCAACGCCCATGCTCAGACGACGTTCGATGTCATCGGGCCACACGAATACGACCTTCCCGTTAACTACTCGCCGTTCAACGTTTTCGTCCAGTACAGCTATATCCAAGACGACTCGCACGTCTGGAACGGTAACGGCGATCTCGTCAAAGGTTCGGGTGCTCAACGCATCGTTGGCATGTCGAAATACGTGCATTTCTGGACTCCCGACTTCAATCATAACATCGGATTGGCGTGGGAAGTCATTCAGCCGGAGATCGCCATTCGAAATGACGGGCCAGGAAATGATGTCAGCGGTCTGGGCGACACGATCACCGGTTTCGCTACCTGGTTCAAACCGACTCCCAACTCGACATTCGGCATTCAGTCGTTCGTCCAGATTCCGTGGGGAACTCCGGACGTCAGCGATGGAGTTTGGAAAAATCTTACAAGCTTCCTGTGGGATGTCCGTTTGCCCGCCAACTTCGGCTGGACCGCGGATGCTGGTTATGTCTGGCAGTCTAAAAACGATGACGATCAGCAAGCAGGAATAACGTTCCATACCAACCAGCGCTTCGGATGGCAGGCCAATAAATGGTTCGAGCCCTTCCTAGCTCTCGACTACGAACACACCAATGCATCCGGTGCACTTCCGACATCGTGGGCCTTAGACGGCGGCGCTGGCGTTATGTTTAACTTCTACAAAGCAGAGTCCATCACGCTTCGGTATTCAACATCCTTCGCGGGTGAAAATCATTCCGACAACAACAGTTGGAACCTCAAGTACGTTCACGTTTGGTGAGATCTTCCCCTCGCTAATCATGAACGGACAAGACCGCGGTTTGGCCGCGCTGCGCGACGAAGACGATTGGAAACTATCATCGACCGCTTCGCCGTCGGCCAACCGCCAATGCCCGAAACATCAGCACGATTTTGCTGGCGGCTGACGGCGCAAAAAGTCTTCTAGGGAGTGAAAATTGAAAGATCTGTGCAAAAATTTCGTCGACGGCAGATTTATCGATAACGATGGCGGCACCATCGAAGTCCACAATCCTGCCAACCACGAGCTTCTCGGCAGCGTTCCGGACAGTTCTCCAGCCGTTATCGATCTCGCCGTCGAGGCCGCGCGCCGCGCGCAGCCCGCGTGGGAACGCCTTCCGGCGATCGAACGCGCCAATCACCTTAAGGCGATTTCGGCCAAGCTCCGTCAGTCCAGGGATTCGCTTGCCGAGATCATCACAAGGGAGCAGGGCAAGGTGCTACCTCTCGCGCGTGTCGAGGTCGATTTCACAGCTGAATATATGGACTACATGGCGGACTGGGCCAGGCGTCTCGAAGGGGAAGTCATCACGAGCGACAAGGCCGGAGAAAGCATCTTTCTGCTCCGAAAGCCCCTTGGTGTCACCGCGGGTATCCTTCCGTGGAACTTTCCGCTGTTTCTCATCGCGCGCAAGATGGCACCGGCTCTCGTCACGGGCAATACGATCGTCGTGAAGCCGAGCGAGGAAACGCCGCTCAATGCCTTTGCGTTTGCCAAGCTGGTCTCCGAAACCTCCCTTCCGGCCGGCGTTTTCAATCTTGTTAGCGGAACAGGCGCGAGTGCGGGCGCGGCTTTGTCTGGCCATCCGAATGTCAACCTCGTGAGCTTCACAGGCAGCGTCGAAACCGGGCTTCGGATCATGCAAGCGGCCGCAAAGAACTTAACGCGCGTCAATCTCGAACTCGGCGGCAAAGCTCCCGTGATTGTGCTCGCCGATGCCGATCTGGATATGACGGCGAAAGCCATCTACGATTCTCGAATGGTCAACACGGGGCAACTCTGCAACTGCGCGGAACGCGTTTATGTGCAACGTGCAGTCAAAGACGCTTTGGTCGAGCGTTTGGCAAAACTCATGCGCAACACGCGATATGGCGATCCGATGCGGGAAGCTGACCTCGACATGGGACCGCTGATCAATGAAGCGAGCGTGGCAAAAATCGGGGCGATGGTCGACCGTGCACGCGCCGACGGCGCAGAAGTCGTGACCGGCGGCAAGCCCGCACAAATTCCTGGTTTTCACTATGAACCGACTGTTTTGACCAACTGCCGCTCCGATATGGAGATCATGCGCAAGGAGATCTTCGGACCTGTGCTGCCGATTCAAGCGGTCGACAGCTTGGAAGAGGCAATCGATCTTGCCAACGATTCGGAATACGGACTGACATCGTCGGTCTTCACCAGGGATCTGAATTCGGCCCTTCGCGCAGTTCGCGATCTTCGCTTCGGGGAAACCTATATCAATCGCGAACACTTCGAGGCCATGCAGGGCTTTCACGCCGGCCGCCGCAAATCCGGCATTGGCGGCGCCGACGGAAAACATGGTCTCTACGAGTATACCGAAACGCACATCGTCTATATTCAAATGCACTGATGAGCGGGGGCGCACTGCCGAGTGCTTCGGCGGCGCGGTCCGCTCGCGGTTCACCTCGCGAGATCCATTTCCAGAAGCGCGGACAAGCAAGGGTTATGATTGCTTGCCGTCCATGCAATGACCTGATGGACGAACGGCGCCGTTGGAAGCGCCTTGAATGTCACGCCTGCCAGAAGCATTTTTGTCATTGATTGCGGGACCAGCGCAATCCCGACGCCTTCCGCCACAAGATTCAGAATTGTCTGCTGCAAATGTGCCTGCAGGCGAATTGTAGGTTCAAATCCGGCGGCATGGCAATAAGAGATAATTGTATCGTAGAATGCCGGAGCGGCGGCACGCGGTGGAATAACAAATGGCTCGCTGGCCAAATTCTCTATTCGCAATTGATTTACGGACGCTAGCGGGTGATCAGCCGTAACGGCGACGCAAATCGGCTCTTTATATATCTGCTTCGTATTCAATCCGATGTGGGGCTCCGGGGGAAACATAATTGCGGCATCTATTTTCCCAGCCAGCAAATAATTGGTGAGATCGTCCGATAGAAGCTCTCGAATCTTGAAGGTTACTTTCGGAAAGGTGGCCGAATACGCGCGGGCTAGCATCGGAACCACGCTGTAGGCGGCGCAACTCGTGAAGCCGACTGAAAGCGCCCCTTCTTCACCGCGCCCGGCCGCGGCTGCATTTTTTGCAGCCTGCTCCAGGGCCGCTATAATTGATTTCGCGTCGATATAGAATCTCTGGCCCGCTCCCGTCAGCGTTACGGTGCGTGTGGTGCGCGAAAACAATGCTACGCCGAGTTCTTTTTCCAATACCGCTATCTGCCGACTCAGAGGCGGTTGCGACAAATTGAGACGCTCTGCCGCGCGCCTGAAATTCAGCGTTTCTGCGAGCATGCAGAAATATCGCAATTGCCTGACTTCGATCATGATGCAATTCGGGTATCAATTCCAATCCGACTCCGAATTAGACTAACGCATTTCGCCGCGGTAATCCTGCATAAAATCAATCAAACCTGGATAATTGAATGCTTTCGATCATCGTGATGGTTCTACCTATTTTCGTATTGGTATTCGCCGGGTTTCTTTTCAGTCGTCTCAATTTCTTCGGTCCGACCTTTGCGTCGGAATTCAACAGGTTCGTCGTTTACTTGGCGCTACCGGCGCTTCTGTTCGACATCATGGCCAATGCGACGTGGACGGATTTATACCAGCCAGGATTTATCGCAACATTCACGTTGAGTTGCGCGATCATCTACGCACTCGGAATTTTCATACGTCTTTCCAGCGCACAGCACCTCGCGGACGCGAGCATCGATGGTCTCAGCGCCGCGTACGCCAACACCGGCTATATCGGCTTTCCCCTCTGTCTTCTCGTGTTCGGCAAGCAAAGCATGCCGGCAGTAACAATTGCGGCAGTCATTACGACGTCGGTCTTATTCGCAGCTGCCATCATCGTCATCGAACCCAGCCTTCAGCCGGAACGCAACATGCATCGGCTGATTGCCAAAGTCGGCCGAGCTCTTGTTCGCAATCCGCTCTTGATTTCGCCCGTCGCCGGCGGCCTTTTCGCCGCTTCCGGTCTTTCGATGCCTGCCGGCGGCGAGACTTTTTTCAAAATTCTCGGTGGAGCAGCGAGCCCTTGTGCGCTGGTGGCGCTTGGCGCATTCCTTGCGCAAAGGCGCGGAGAAGAAGAAGCTGATCATTTCGGCCCGCTGTTGCTCACCGCGATCAAACTTCTTTTGCAGCCCGCGCTGACTTGGCTCCTTGCCTATGAAGTTTTTTCTTTGCCTCAGAAGCTTGCGGAAGTTGCGATCCTCTTAGCAGCGCTGCCGACCGGAACCGGCCCGTTCATGCTCGCGGAATTGTATAAGCGAGGAACGCTGGCCACTTCGAATACCGTTCTGCAGTCAACGATCCTCGGCATGATCACACTGTCTGCGTTTCTCTTCCTTTCGCGGTACGGCACTTCTTAGTCGATGGGAGGACGAAAATTCTTCACTTCCGTCGCGCGCCATCGGTGTTCTGCATCGTCCCAAGCAGTGAGCGCCTGCAGATCTGGGACTTGCGCGAGTCCTGAAGCTCCGTCCGACGAAATTGCCTCGGGTGAAACGACGACATCTAGAAGTGCCGGCGCGTTTGCGAATGCACGATCAAGTGCTGAATGCAAATCATCCGGCGACTCAATACGTTCGGCATACATACCCAAACCCTTGGCCATCGCGGCGTAATCCGAAAAGCGCAGTTCGGTTCCAATGACTCTGTTGAAGGAAATCTTCTGGTCATGCACTTCAATCTGCCATGCGCCATTATTCGCAATGACAATGACGACAGGCGCCCGGTGGCGAACGGCCGTGTCGATCTCGATTGCGTTAAACCCGAATGCGCCGTCGCCGGTTGCAACAATAACTTTCCTGTTGCGGTAAGCGAGACTTGCGGCAATTCCAAATGGAACGCCAACACCGATGCAGCCAAATGACCCGGGATCTAAGCACTTCCTGGCGGTGAGACCAATACGGCCGAAGCTTAGAAAGTCACCGCCGTCCGTCACCAGCACGGAGTCGTCATCGATCTTCTCCTGGATAGCCGCCAACAGCCGATTTGGGTGCATACGACCTGCGGAGTCCGCAGGGGTTGAGCGCATCGTTTTACGATATTTCAGGGTGCGATCTTCATGCTGCGCGTGGAGCAGTTTGACCCAATCGACATCAATAGCAGGCTCTCGCTTATCAGCGACACACATGATCGCCTCCAAAGCGGCCGCCGGACTCGCCATAATCTCGACAACGCCACGACGGTTGTCGCGCAGTTCCGAGGGCGCGTCGGCGATACGAAGAAATAGCGCCGATCCGAAAACAGCTGGGGAACCATAGGCCAATTGAAAGTCGAGTCGGCGCCCGATCGTCATGACGACATCGGCCTGACTCATAACTTTACCACGCATCGCGTTGACGATCGATGGATGATGATCGGGAACGAGTCCACGGCTCTCTGCCGTGTCGAGATAGGCGGCACCCAGACACCCGAGGAAATCGATAAGTGGTTTTCCAGCGTGACGCACGCCTCGTCCAGAAATCACAAGCGGCCGCTTGGCCGACCATAGAAGTTCGACAGCCCGGGAAACGGCATCCGGATCCGGCCGAATAACGGCCTGCATCTTTGGACGAAAGTGCTCCTCCAATTGAACCGCCGAAGGAACTTCCGCGCGAAGCGTATCCGTCGGAAAATCGAGATATGCCGGTCCAGGATCTCCGCCATTTCCGAACGCTTTATCAAGCGCGGCGTCCAATTCCTGCAACACAAGCGCAGGCTCTCTCACCGTCTTGGCGTAGCGCGTGATCGACCGAACCAACTGAGTGTGATCGATATCCTGAAGGCTACCCCGGTTTTCTTGACATCTCGGCGGAACTCCGGACAACACAAGAACTGGCGCCCGCGCTATATGAGCATTCGCGATTCCCGTAATAGCATTCGTCAGGCCGGGACCTGCTGTTACTAGTGCGACGCCGATCTCTCCGGTTAATTCAGCATGCGCGTGCGCCATATGGACAGCGGCCCTCTCATCACGAACGTCAACGATTTGGATACCCTCGGCATCGACGCGCATCCAGATGGGCATAATGTGCCCTCCGCATAGCGAAAAAACGCGTGTAACTTTGCGCGACCTTAAAAAGCGAGCGATAACCCCGGCAGAGGACATTTCTGAAATAAGCACCGACTACCTCATATTTCGGACGAGCGGTGATCCTCAAATTTGGCACCAGGCATCCGGCCCACAGTCAGACGCCGAAAACACCCTAAGCTTCACGCTGAATCGCCGACCTGACGACTTTCGATGCGAGCTATTGCTTGGAGCAATTCCGAGAGACGACATAGGTAAGCTAGGCCGTAGTCTCTTCGTTCTTTTCGGATACCAAGGCCCTCAAATAACGTGTCGTGCTGCAAAAAGCTGGCTAACCTCCGTTCGGCACGCCGACAGACTGCGTGCGCCACATGCGAGAACGCAGCTGGGGGAGCACCGCCTGGCAAGTCGACTCTCCTTTCAAGAGCGCCACTGTCCGGCATCAAGCATTCGACCGCCGCATCAAGCCGATCGATATGCTCAAGAGACAACAAAGACGTCTCCGAAATCGTGATCTGATCGCAAAGATAACGAAGATCGTCCTGGACGAAGCTCAGCGTCTGCTTGACCGATGCGCGCGATCCGAGCGCCATAACGACACCAATCCAGCAATTCAGCTCATGGATACTTCCCAGAGCCTCCGCAGGGGGACTATCCGGGTCAACCATCATTCTCGTTCCCAAAGACACAAGGGAGCTAGGATCGCTTGGCGGCGCCGAGAGAGATTTCATGGGATTCTCCAGTGTGAGGGGGATTTTTGAACGGCGTGATAAGCTTCGCCATAACTGCAATAGTGGCCTATGATCTCGCTCATCATGGCCCGCTTCGAATCGTCGAGCTTCGCAATTGGACGCGCCGGCCGACCGCCCCATATCCACCCGCTTTCCAAGCGTTGATTGGGCCGTGTCACTGCTCCGGCGGCGACGAGAACATCATTCTCTATGATCGTTCCGCCGCTCAACAAGCTGCCGATTCCAATGAGGGATTTGTTTCCGATTTGGCAATCGTGAATAAAGACGTTGTGGCCGATGGTCGTGTCGTCGCCGATCGTTACGCCATCCCCAGAGCACTCAATAACTGTGTTATCCTGGACGTTCGTATTCCGGCCAACGACGATCGAACTCTTGCCCGCTCGCAGGTTGCACGAAAAGAATATGCTCGAGCGCGATTTCAGCTCAACGCGGCCCGAGAGATGCGCATTGCTCGCCACGAAACACGCGTCGGGATAAGCTGCCACGTCGGCACGTTCCCCCGCGAACGACATGCAGACCGATGCGGCAATTGCCTCCCGGATATTCTTTGCCCGCGTCGCAATCTCATCGGGCTGAACCTCACGCACGACCTTTGCGGGGCAGCCGCCATAGACATGGCCGCTCCGCAAAGTCGAACGCGGAAATACGATCGCCCCCGGCTCGACGATAACACCGCTTTCGATAACGGAACCATCGAGCACCACCGCATCGTCATCGATAACGCAGTCATCGCCGACGGTGCACGCGTGGACGACTACGTTGCGCCCGACCGTCACACGATTTCCGATAAAAGTCGGAAGAACACCGTGGGCGATATGCACGGTCGAGTTTTGTCCGATGCAGAAATCATCGCCGGCTTCAACAATGTGGCCGTCAGCCCTGATGACCACTCCCGGTCCGAGCGCCGCATTGGCTCCAATCTTCGTTTTTCCGATGATGCAGGAGCCGCCGCCGCAAAAACGCACGCCGGTTTTAAGCTGAGGGTAGACGTTATCGTATGAAAGGATGCCCGGCACGGTGGGGGAGAGCAGCTCGGCTGTCATTTCATGAACCCTTTTCCCATTGGCAATGTATTGCGTCGCATTGCGCGCGATTCCGAGCAATTCATCGGCCATTATGCCCGAAGCCGCCGCGCGGCAGTGGGGCCGGAAGGCATCAAGCCTTCCCGCGCCGAGCGCATGGGCCATGAAGTAGCGGCGAATGCTTAGCCGTTCATGGCCACAAGACACGCTATGATCGAGCAACTGAATCATGGCGTCACGGTCGCCACGCTTTGCGGTGATCTTGACTTCCTTGAGCTTAGCGCGCGTCTGCTGCATGTACTTGCTCAGTAAACTGGCGTTTCCCGATAGGTTCCCCAGATCGTCCGAAGAGTTTCGACGATGTCGCCCATCGTTGCGCCGGCACGCACAAGATCGATGGTGACCGGCATGATATTTTGCGTCGGGTCCTTAGCCACTTCGAGAAGTTTGGCCAGAAGTTCCTTCATTTTCTTGGGATCGCGTTCGCTGCGCACGCGCCGCGTGCGGGCGATCTGTCGTGCCGCGGTCGTTGCATCGTAGGGATGGGTGTGGATCTTTGGATCTTCCTGACCATCGACAAAGCGATTGACGCCGATGACGGGCTTTTCGCCCGATTGTTTGCGCAACGCCGTCTCATAGGCGAAATCGGCTATCTGTTTCTGGAACCATCCTTCCTGGATCAGCTTCAGCGTCCCGCCGCGTTTGTCGACCTCGTCCAGAATTTCGAAAATTCGCTTTTCGTATTCCGTCGTGAGTGCTTCGACGAAATAGGATCCTCCAAGCGGATCGGTCACTTGCGTGACGTTCGTCTCCTCGGCGATCACCTGCTGCGTGCGCAGCGCCATTCTCATGGCGTCCTCAGTCGGGATCGCGAAGGCTTCGTCATAGCCGTTGGTGTGCAGCGACTGACATCCGCCAAGGACGGCGGCGAGCGCCTGAATCGCGGTGCGCACGACGTTGACCATATACTGAGGCTTGGTGAGAGACGCTGCAGCCGTCTGGCAATGGAATCGAAGGCGCATCGATTCCGGATTCTTTGCCCCAAAGCGCTCTTTCATGATCTTGGCATAGCAGCGTCGCAGGGCGCGGAACTTTGCGATCTCTTCGAAGAAGTCCGCCTGTCCGACGAAGAAGAAGGCGAGCCTTGGAGCGAATTCGTCGATGTCCATGCCGGTCTTCAGAACTTCTTCGACGTAGACGATAAGATTTGCCAGCGTAAATGCCGCTTCGTGCAACGGCGAAGAGCCCGCTTCCGAGATATGATACCCCGATATGTTGATCGGGTTGTAGCGCTTCATGTTCTTGGCGCAGTACGTGATGCAATCGCGAACGATGCGCACCGACGGCTCTACCGGGAAGATGTATTCCTTCTGCGCCATGTACTCTTTTAGAATGTCGGCCTGAACGGTGCCCGAGATCTTGTTCATGTCGTATCCGCGCTTCTCGGCCAGCGCGATGTACATCGCCAGAAGAATCCAAGCGGATGGATTGATCGTCATCGATACCGAAATCTTCTCGAGATCGATTCCGTCGAGCAGCGCCTCCATGTCCGCCAGCGTGTCTATGGCAACGCCTTCACGCCCGACCTCACCTTCGCTCATCGGATGATCGGAATCGTAACCCATAAGCGTCGGCATATCGAAATCGGTCGAGATGCCCGTCTGGCCCTGCGCAATCAGAAACTTGAAGCGCTTGTTCGTATCCTCGCCGGTTCCGAATCCCGCAATCTGGCGCATCGTCCAGTTGCGCGATCGATACATTGTGGGATACGGCCCGCGCGTGAACGGATAGCGACCGGGCAGACCGATATCCTCGACCGGTGTTTCGGCAAGATCTGCCGCCGTATAGGTTCTTTTGACCGGAATGTCGCCGAGCGTGAAAAACGCGGTTTTGCGCTCCGCCTGCTTTTTCAGAAATTGCGCGACCTCCCTCGACTCCCAGTCCCGTTCCTCGTCGCGGAGCGTCTCGAAGGCGCTATGAAGGATGCTCTTCTGGCTGACTGTTTCGTTCATTATTTCATCCTTATCGGAGAGCCGCAGCGACCAGATCGGTTGCCAATGAATAGGGATCGCCTTCACGATTGCGCAGGCGTTCCGCGAACGTTGGATTTAGCGATGAAGACGCGCTCGTGAACTTCTCCATGAGAATGTTCTCGGCGGTCTTCTGGAGACGAAACCCGGCGATTGCTAGCCGCCGTTTCTGGCCAAGATCGGTACCGAACGCGAGCGCACGGTGCTTATCGAGTGCTGCCTGGAGCTCGTCGAACCCTTTACCCGCATAGGAGCTGACCCCGATGACCGGAGGTGTCCATGCGGACGATTCTGCCGTTGCCAGGCCGAGCATGAGCATCTGCTTCAAATCCGTGATCGTCCGGTCAGCATCGCTGCGATCGCATTTCGAGACGACGTGGATGTCTGCAATTTCGAGCATACCGGCTTTGATGGCCTGGATCTCATCGCCGAGTCCCGGAGCCGACACGACGATGGTCGTGTGCGAGGCCTTGGCGATCTCGACTTCATCCTGGCCAATACCAACTGTCTCTATGATGATCGTATCGAAACCTCCGACATCTAGAATATCGACGGCGTCGAGGGTGGCGCGGGCCATTCCGCCCATTGCGCCGCGCGTCGCCATGCTGCGAATGTAGACGCCCGGATCGTTTGCATGCTCGGACATTCGAATGCGATCGCCGAGAATGGATCCGCCGGAATAAGGGCTCGACGGATCGATCGCGACAATCGCAACCTTCGAGCCTTTCTTCCGAAGATGATTTGTCAATGCGCCGACAAGCGTGGATTTGCCGCTACCAGGCACCCCGGTAATGCCGATGACATGCGCATGTCCTGCTCGCCGATAGATCTGGGCAAGCGCCTCTCTCGCTTCAGGCACGCCTGCTTCCGCTCGCGTGATCAGACGGCCGATCGCAGAGACTTCGCCTTGCTCCGTGCGCTCGACGAACTCGACCGAAGGAGTATACCGGTTCATAAGCTGTCCGCCTTGATCTGGGCGTGCATCTCTCGGAATACGGCACGGTCGTCGATCACGCGGCGAGCCTTGAAATCGGTACGCGGAAGTGTGCCCTTCGCGACGACTTCTGCTTGCGTGCGAAGGCCGAGAAGCTTTTGGATGCGGCGGCTGACATCCTGTCGAAACTGCTCGACGCTGCCTTCACCGCTTGCGAAGGTTTCAGGAAGCGCTTCGACTCGAAGCAGAAGCTCGTCCATGTTCGTGTCGCGCGTGATGACGATCTGATGCTCGCCGCCATAGCCCGGCGTCTCGTTCAGCGCCGCATCGATCTCGCTCGGATAGACGTTCTCACCCCTGATCGTGAACATGTCGTCGATCCGGCCGAAGATGCCGTTAGGCAATCGAGGGTAGGTTCGTCCGCAAGGGTTCGGACCATCGACCCAAAGCGTCAGGTCACCAGAAGCCAGGCGAATCATGGGCTGCGACGTCCGCTCAAGTTGCGTATAGACTGGTGTTCCGCGCTGTCCGTAGGGTACGCGCTGCATCGTCTTCGGATCACAAACTTCCGTATAAACGACGTCCTGCCAACATAGCATTCCTTCGGTTTCAGCCGAGCCCGCAACGTTCATCCATGGCGTAACTTCGGCCATGGATCCTGAATCGAAAACCTTCGCACCATAGATGCTCTCTATTCGATCGCGTACGCCTGGGATGGAGGCGCCTGGCTCTCCGGAGAAGAACATGAACTTCAACCCGAAATCTTTCGGATCGAGCCCCTCATCCATTGCCGTTTGAGCCAGATGCAATGCGTAGGTCGGAGTTCCATAAAAGCCCGCCGGCTTCATGGTATTGAGCCATTGCGCGCACCGGATTGTCATTCCCGGAGCGCCCGCACCAAAAGGAAACGCTTTGGCGCCTAGCCGCTCTGCGCCCGCCAATGCTCCCCAGCTTCCCATGTAGAGGCTTAGAATTGCCGCGACGCAGACGATGTCGCCGGGCCGCATGCCCATTGCCCACATGATGCGCGCATGAGCATTTGAAATGGCCGACCAATCGTTGCGCCCTATGGCAAAAGCCGTGGGCCGCCCCGTCGTCCCGCTGGTCCCGTGGATATGGTAGATCTCGCGGTCGGGTACGCAGAGATAGTCCCCGAACGGCGGCTGCGCAGCTTGCGATTCTCTTAAATCCTTCTTGGTGACGACCGGAACTTTGCTCTCGAAGTCCTCAAGCGTGCGCAAGTGGTCGGGATGAAAGCCGGCGGCGCCCCAATGACGGCGATAGAAAGCCGAATTATCGTAAGCGTAGCGGCAAACGATCTTCAATCGCTCGAGGATTGCCTTCTCGCGGCCACCTGGCGCCATGGTTTCGCGTTCGGGAAACCAATATTTTGAGTTCGCGGGCGGGAAATACGCGTTGTCATACGCCGGCGGAAACGTC
>Ga0164243_10008011_pt1 | contig 15688 bp, 12 predicted proteins | sample OricompcompostOP_FD_108781 | JGI IMG/M metagenome (GOLD analysis project Ga0164243, IMG submission 108781) | Organic Plus compost microbial communities from Emeryville, California, USA - Original compost - Organic plus compost (OP) | ecosystem: Engineered > Solid waste > Mixed feedstock >...
GACTTCCGATCCCGCACTCTTTTTGCCCTGATGTATTCGTGTACACGGGTACGAAGTACTTTGAGCAAATTGTGGAGTCGAGTGTCGAGTTCTCATCATCCGAAGCCAGGCTTACCCCAGGTACTCTGAGAAAGTTCCCCAACGATCCATCACCAATACCTCGTAGAACGAGATCCTTCCTTCGCGCTGCGGAGGTTGCAGCCAAGGCTCGACAACGTCTGATAAATCTACCGAGTTCCAACAATATGGTTCATTGTCACATACTCTGGAAATTTCAAAGCAACATCCTTCTATTAAGCCTTCACCACATTCGTTTTTCCTCGCATCCTTAGTTCACCCTCCCCGTCCGTCTGTTCCGAGCCTTTATAAAGGAAGAGGGTGAGGGCCTGTGAGACCTCGCTTTCCGTCTCGGAGTTAAAATGGAGCCTCGTGGGCCAAGACTAGACCGCCCATCAATACTACCCAATGCCAGGGACAAGGTGCGATGTACTTGGCGTCGCGCACTCAGATTTCTCCAGGATTGTAAGATAGGGTGTACACAGCACAGCACAATGCTGCACATCTATCACACTACTTCGCACGACTGCCTTGGCTGAGAAAGTGAGAAGAAAAAGAAAGAGAGAGAAAGAAAGAAAGAAAACTCTGCATCTGATGTTGCCCGCCATTGCCGGCTTCGCAGTTTCTAGCGTGTGCGACACTGCATCCCTGCCTTCACGCAACTTTCCACGCCCCACTAGGGCCTACCATTGCCACATCCCTTCACACCTAGCACTTCGTAAACAACCTTGTTATTACCAAGAGACTTGATATTAGAGGTTATCTTGGAAGTTGAGAGGATATCCACCCTTCTCTATTAATGGGAATTAGCTCCCGCACGCTATTGTAGTCTAGACTGCCCCCCTAAAGGGGTCCATGGGTTCGCCGATGAGGCGCTGTTGGGTGAGAACAACGCTGACGAGTTAAATAACAAAGTCGGCGAGCGAGGGATTCGAAGCATGATAATAATACATGCACTCCCCCTTTGGCTGTTACTGTTACTACCCTGCGCCGTCTCAACTGAAATCCACCTCTTCATTGGATGTCGCCGGGGGCACCTGGTCGTTTTGGTTATCTTCTATCGACCCGAGGTATGCTGCTACGCTGTCGTCTGCAATGAGTACTGCTTTCTGCATAACTGGTCAGCTTCCATCGCCACAGTCCAAGACGCCATGGGGCCCCCGCAAGTCTTGTATCTGGGGGCCAGGCATGAATGCCCCACGGAATTAGTGTAAATGGGGTATTATTAGACGCTTCACGTCGAATCCCCGGTCCTGGCGTGCTCGGCGACCACTTTTATGAAACAGTTCGCTAGGGGGGTGGGCGGGAAGTCTGGGCTGTGTTTGCAAAACGAGAGGGAGTAGGATTCCGCTTACCTGTTCCTGAAGAGACTGTAGCGCGGCCTCGAGGATTCCGAATTCAATATCCCGGAGAGTTTTAGCCATTGTCAGACAATCACTCCTTGGTTCGCCATGGATACTGCGCAACAGTTCCTGTTCCTCGGGGGACGTCACGGACTCCATGCGGCCCATATGGGATCCCACGAGCTCCTCGATGACCGTTACCACCCTGAGCCTGAAGATCTGGCTCAGTGGGTGGCCGTCAATGAGTACGTCAAAAGTATCTACTCGATCCGTGACGTCGTCTTCTTGCCAGAATACCTTGAGCTGCTGACCTCCCTCCAGGTCTTGCAGCACGCGGAACTCGAGCCCGTCCTCCTCGTTGAGGCACATGTAGTAGGCAAACGGGCTCTTCCATGATATCTTACCGTCTTCTAGTGAGATGTCCACCATCGGTGCCTTTTTGAAGCTATGTAGCTTCGCCTTGGTAAGTGGGTCATCTTCGAAGGGCGTCAGAGGAAGCACGAGCTGTCTTTTCGCCCCTTCGACGTCGATGAAGCCGTAACTGAAGAGGATCTCCGCGGCGGATTTCCCCTCGCCGTACGTGATCGTTACTTCCTCTCCAGCAGCCAGTGCTACGCCCTGACGCAACTGAAGCGTGACCTCATAGTTGACGCTCTCTTCGTAGATTGCCGTGGGCCGCGGCGAGTGATTCGCCATGTCTATGATGGGAACCATCGCGTCGCCCGACCTCGGCAGCTCGAGGCAACGGGATCTATACCACGCGTCCGCTAGGAACCAGTCGCGCAAGGTCAAGGTTCGCCTTGCCCAGAGGTCGGCCCATTCTGGAAGTTCACCCGATTTCTCTTGGAATGTGTCGAACTCGCGAGTGAGCTCCGTGAATTTTGCTTCTACAGCGGACTATATGTGATGTTAATTACCATAATAAATTCTTCCTATCCACAGTTCCCAGGGAATATAAAACTGGAAGGATTGAAGATGGCCACACTAGCTTCCATAATGCGGAAAAGATCAACAGGAGAGGATCTCAGCCGAGGTAGGTTAGGCTCCACCAACAACTCACCTCGAGTGAAGTCCCTCGTAAGAGGGCGCGCTCATGATCATGCCACATCGTCGGAACAAACACATCGTCCGGAAGATACTTCACATATTCCGTCCACGGTGTTGATACGCCACTGTCGAATATTCTTAGCTCAGAATGGACTTTCTGTGCTAGGAGGAATATCAAAGCCTTGATTCTCGTCGACTAAATATCCCATCACGCAAGTAGTGCAGGGTTAGTTAAGAGTTCTCGTCAATTGAAGATCAAGGCTGCTGCATTTACCTGCGGGCCCAATAATTCAAGCAACTCGTAGAACCGTTTATCTGTTTTCGAATATGCTACAATGACGTCCTCGCAGAGGGTTACCGCATGCGGCACCTTAACAAGCACTCGTGGTTCTGAAGCCTCCTCCTCAAGAGATGAAATATCCGCCTCCGCAATAAGGCCTTGGCCCTTGCCGTCAATCGCGCCGACCCTAACGTCATTGAATTTGACGTTGTTAAACGTAGCCCATACGGGGAGAGACGTGATAGAGAGCTTTGCTGTGGACATTCTTGGTTCGTACGATGGCGTTTTCTTGAATTGTGAGTAGGACGTGTCGGGGGCGGCACTTGAGATTGACCCTGTGGCTAGCAATTTATAAGTCTCCCATTATCGGCGCGTTGGCCACATCAGTTAATGCAAGAGAATACGTGGACGGTTAAAGGAGATCGGGTCTCTGAGTCAAGACTTCAAGTTGAGATGAAGTGCATGAATTGAAAGGGAATTTGATGCTACATAGAAACATCTGCCAACCGATGAACCTTCATTCAAATTAGAAGTGCAGGCGCGACCGACTGTGGCTACAACAGGCTTGCCGCAATCGCAACAACACTACGAAAAAGTTACCCCGCCAAAAAAAATTATTGCCCCGCCTCGATCCTTGAAGGGCGCAAACCATCATCACCATGACACCTCGTATGCGCAATTTCAAACTAAAGTCTAGTTTCTATCCTCCTCCTCCAAACCCACCGAAGGCGATCAGGGCGGAGGCGACCTGTTGTCACCGCTTGCGATTACGTTACGACTGAAACCCGAGGCGTGTGTGGCCCCTTCGTAGATATGGGCCGCGACCCGCTCATCGGCCTGGTGGGCAAGCCGTCGGCCGGGAAGAGTACAACGCTCAACTCGCTTACCGATGCTTCCTCCAAGGTTGGTTAGTAGAGACCTCAATTGGCTATTTTGTATACGCGCCTTCGGAGCTGAGAGAGCTAATTCGTGGCCCCTTTCAATGCAGGCAACTTTCCGTATGTCACCCCCTGGTTCCTGGGCATCGGCTTCACTTTCATATTCGGGATGAACGGGAAGAGGGCATACGCTGCCGACCGGGCTTACATTTCTGCGCCTTGTTGCTGACTTGATTTATAGCTTCACGACAATTGATCCTCAGAGGGCCATCGGTTACCTACAGATCCCTTGCGCATGTGCGCGGTACGGGCTCGAGGACAAGTGTAAGCCCAACTACGGTGCCTGCGTCGAAGGCCGGCGCTCGGTCCCCATCGAACTTCTCGACGTCGCCGGTCTTGTACCCGGAGCCCACGAGGGTCGCGGTCTCGGCAACAAGTTTTTGGACGACCTACGACACGCCGATGCGCTCATCCACGTCGTCGACGCTTCCGGCACCGTGGACGCCGAGGGCAAGGAGACCCGCGGATACGATCCCTCCGTCGACATAGCATGGCTCCGGAGCGAGATAGTAGCCTGGATCAAGGGCAATCTTATGGACAAGTGGAACTCCATAAAACGGAGACACGTTGCCATCAAGGCGACGGCGGCCGAGACGTTACAGGCGCAATTCTCCGGCTACGGCGCGACCACGACGATAGTGAATCGCGCCCTGGACAAGACGGGGATCAAAGAGCCCTTGGAGCACTGGAGCGAGGAGACGATCGATCTAGTGGTGAACGCGTTCACGGACGAAAAGTTCCCCACGGTTCTGGCGCTGAATAAGATCGATCACCCGGACTCGGATAAGAATATCGTGAAGATTGCCAAGATGTACCCACATGTTGTCCTTTGCTCGGCCATCTCTGAGGTCTTTCTACGGAAGATGGCGAAGCAAGGCTACATCAAATACACCGAAGGCGGCGAGTTTGTCGATACGAGGGAGGACTTAATAGAGGCGGGCGACCCTGAAGGCGGTGGACTCAAGGAACTTGACGACAAGAACAGGAACAGGATAGAAAACCTGAAAGATATGGTGCTCTATCGGTTCGGATCGACTGGCGTCGTCCAGGTTCTGACGAAAGCGGCGGAAGTGCTGGGACTCGTCCCCGTCTTCCCCGTGAGGAACACCACCACGTTTGGGGCGTCGGACTCGAAAGCGGTATTCAGGGACTGTGTTCTGGTCAAGAAGAACTCGACGGTGGGCGATGCGGCGAGGAAGGTCATGGGCGACGCTCCTATTGCTTACATAGAAGGCGCGGGAGGTATTCGGGTAGCTGAAGACGACATGATCGCTGTTGGCAAGAACGATGTGAGTCCTTGCCCCCTTTCTATTCCCCGGTTCCTGCATACCAGTTACCACATCCCATCTTTTTCGCTGTATATTCTGACACGGACTACTTTAGATCCTGTCCTTCAAAGTCGGCAGGGCTTGAAACCCGTACCGGAGCCCGCCCATCGCCGCAACACACCGCCAACAAATCTAGCCTGGCCAGCACAGCCCCCGATCCGCCGAAACCAAAAGTTTCCTACGGCACGGCGTTTATGGAGTTAATCTCGGTACCGTCTAACGTCAGTCTTAAATCGCAATCTGTAGGAAATACTCCTCTCATCAGCCGGCTAGCAGCTCGCCTGTCGCTACAACACCCATGCTCCGGGACGCCAAGATACCACCCACTCGGACAGAGGTGACAAGCCTCCGGAGCTACCGTCACTCCGATATATCCGCCTTCCCGATGATAATCTCTTAAGACCGCCCCCTCTAATTCCTCATTAGGCCGGATAGTTCAAGGCATTTCAGGACACTCCAATGTATATATATTCATGCATATTCTAGCGTATCTATAGATGAAGAAGAAGTTGGATACAGACCGTAGTCACTTCCCACTCGGCCTCCTTTTCGCGATAGTTGATTCCCTTCAAGTGTTGCCTCTAACACAAATTATATACAGCGAACGATAGCAGCAACCAGCGAGAGCTAGCCAGAACCAGCGTCAGACGGAAGCCGCTATTGAAACCGCGGCTCCTATGAAAGTCACTGAGACTCTCCATATAAAGCTACTAGAATTCCTAAGTAGGATCGCAGACCTTACTCTTTGTATCTCCTCTTCTGCTCTATGCCTTGGTGTGGTTCTTCCAAAATATCAGTTGTTCGTGTTACTTGTTCTCATATCTCCTCTTTAGTTCAGTATGGAGTTATCGGCAGTTATACAGAGTTCCAACCTATAGCCATTCTCGTTGCTTGAAGCTGCAATAATGTCCTCCGAGAGCAGTTCCTGCTTTGCAACAGAGTCATGAGGAGACGATGACATCATAGCTTTCTTTCATGTTTTTTGCCCACCATCACCACATTCGAGGCTTCACCTTCACCTTATCTTCGCGAGCAAACTCAATCGGAAATGCAATTGAAACAGAACGAGAGACATAAAGATATTCCTCCTCATTTATTTCTTATTTCTTCTAAATGGAAACCCATAGGGAATCCGGTCTGGTAATGTGGTGGGTATCGGAATTAGGGTAGAAAGAACTTTTGCGGAGTTTGTTTTGTCTCTTGTTTATTTATTTTTCCTTCTTCTTTGCGCCGAGGCTTCAAGGAGCTTGCAAAGACGCAAAGATCTCAGACTTTGTGAGAGAGAATAAACTAAACAGTGCCATGCGCATGATGCCAGAAACACCAGTCCCCCAGATACATTAGATAGAGGCCATAAAAAAATAGAATGGAGTAAAAAAAAATTGCAGGGGATCTCGAAGACGAAAGATCAAAATGCAAAGGTTAAAGGAAAGACGACAAGAAACACATTCATCAAGTAAAAACGATTCATAAGGCCGGAATTGCATGAGAAAAGAGTGGCAAGGAAACTTGCGAGTCAAGCCACATCGCCAAGAAAAAAGAACCCCATCACGATGGATCTGCTGAGTCCATCTGCAGATTTTTCGATTGCGCGTCTCGTCTCCATAAGTGTATGCGATCATGTCCCGTTCGCAAAGCTGCAGTTCAATCTCGGCACTGGATTGGGCGGGGCACTAGGGCAACAAAGTCCCAAGACGAAGTGCGCTGCCGGCGTCTCCGGAGCCAAGAGGTCGGGGTCTTGCCAGTGCCGAACTCAGCTATTGACTACCATTTGAATATGATGTACAGAGCGTGGATGATGCCGGGAAGGTAACCTGCAGCGTATCGCAAAGACCTGCTGTTAGCTCTGATTCATGGGCCATCGTGCGGTTTTGACGATTGGATATGGATAGCATCATAGCAAGAGAGGCGGCGGGCGACATGGGGTGACGGGAGACTGTAAACATACCGAGACATGTGAGGATGATGTTAATGCAGAGAGCCGATGTGCAACCGACCTCAAGGAAGACACCAAGAGGGGGGAGGATGACGGCGAAAATGATTTTGCAAATATCACTATTAGGAGGAGGAAGTTGACGTCAGTATCAAGATGCGAAAAGTAGTAGCATTCTGCGCGCAAATCCCTCGATCTGATCGAGACTCGAACTTGATGGCTTAGCAGCAAAGGGTTCGCTCGGTTGGGGGGAAGCATTAAGCTCTGCAGCCAATACCCAACCCCCGCATTGCCGAGTGCTCTCTCAGTAACCGCCCTTCCCGCGGATCGAAGCAGAGTTGAGCTCCTCTCGCGAACAGAGACTGAAGATATAGCGGCGGAATGTTCGGAAATTGCATTCGGAGAGTAAGCTTACCTTGCGGTGAAAGGCATGATGGGCGAAAGTGTTGGATAGTGTCGTTGGTTGAGTTGTGTGGGTGGTGAAGTCGAAAGGTTCGAGCTTGTTATGCTGGAAGGGGCAGAACGATTTGTGAATTGTCGATGGGGAAGGTTGGGGACAGGAGATTGGCGAGGGAGCTGGTTTGTCTTATACCTCACTGAGTGATGATCGGTGGACGCTTCTTTTTGTGGGTGTACCGGATGTACATGCACTATTTGCTGCGATTAGCGAGGCCAAGGATAACTGGAAACGGCGCTCCGAGAAGTGGATGCGGCATTGATCGAATGCGTCTTTCACCGTGGGCGACTTCCCGGCCTGGATTTTCGCTGGTGGGTACGCAAAAGTACTAATATTGTGCGTGTATACTTCGTACTTCGTACGTCAACCGCTAATCATCAATGAATGAGCATGGCCTGGCAATGTCCGACTCTGACAATGGGTAATGGCGACGGCAACGGCTGCAGCAACAGCCCGCCACTCTACCCTACCACTTGCATGAAGATGTCCAATCCAGATCGAATGGTTTCTTGCTGCCCGTCCGCAAAGTACTGTATGATTGGAGCAAGACGACTTGTATTGATTTGCCAGATTCACATTGCCAGTCGCCGCCCGATGCATCCTCCCGGCTTGTGACCTTCAAGTTCTCGCCAAGGTACCTCGGGTTTCTGTTGTGGTAATTGCTGCGTCATCAGTGGCTCTTCCAAGTCCACGAAGCCCTCAAAGAATTGACCACGCCAGACCACATGTGGCTATACACATGGACGACCATCCTTGTCTTCCAGGTGAGGGGAATGGCGTCCCTGCCATCGATAATCTCTCGGCTGGTTGGAGCGATTTTCAGCCCAGATTCTTAAGATGCGAGGCTCTGCTTTGTGATGTGGGAATACCCACAGGACGGGTCCCAGCGAAAACAAGCATAACATTCCCGATTTAAAACTAAGCTTATTCCTTGAGGAAAAAAATTGGATAGAAATAGAAACTCTCTTTCGTCATATTCCAGCGTCCATCTTACCGGATCTGAAACATCCTCCATTTCCTTGTGCGTATCCGCTTCCTGATTATGATCAGGTTGCGAGTTTTGCCTTTGCTACCACCTGTCGTCGTCCCGAAGCCTTGCGAAGGCGCCTAGAACTGGCTGTGCTCAATTCCGATCTTCGGGTCGGCCTACGTCATCGCCGGCCTAACAACATGGCGACATTGCCTTTTAAGCGTGCCCAAGGCTTGGTGATGACGTGTAAACGTCATTGCAGACCAACACAGACCAATTGGCACAGAGACTACGATCTGAAAGCCTCGGCGATGGCGAGCCCTTGCCAAGCAAGGACCTGTGGCGGTGCTCCTTCCATCGTACTTGTTAACCATCATCTGTGGCTTGCGTACTTCGCCATTCATTTGACGACAGGAAAGACGCTTAGGGCAGACCGAAACCCTTGGCATCATCTGTGAGTGCCGTTGGAGGCTCACTGCCTGAGCAGCCGTACTACATCTTCGTAAGTGACGGCTGTGGCTACCAGGTCGAAGCTATTTTTGGAACGACTCTAAAGGTAGGTTTTGAGTAATACTTTGAGATATGTTGACCGAGAAGCATCTGAGACTCAAATTGGCATCCAAATACTGCCTCTTCTGGGGATCGATCTAGTCGAGGTAATAAATACAAATCCGAGTATGAAATTCGTCAGGACGGGTGTGCCTTCCTCAAGAGTCTGAAGGCAAGTGTGTATATGTGTCATATATCAAATTTAGCTGTGGAATCTTATCGCCTCATGGAAGCTCAAGTGGTCGAGCGGTGACGCACTGCTTACAAACTACTTCCGCAAGGCGCCGGCGTGGAACCTGGTCTGGTCAAACCATGAGGCGTGGGGGAAATTGGGAACTGGGGAGGCAGAAGTGGGATTTCTTTTTTTGATAGATTTTATCTATTTTATCTAGACATTTTCCCCTCCTTTTCCGCAAGAGAGTGCGCTCTTCTGAGGTTGTGATATTTACCTGTGTAGGGGTTGGAGATGTTTGGACGGAGTAGAGGTGAGGCAGGAAACTTTGGGGAGCTTGTCAGTTCGAAGCCCAGGGTGAACTACAATTTCTCTTTTTCCCCTACCTAGTTACAGTCTTTCCCTCTCTACCTACGTCGGGAGGTTGACGTCAGATAGCTGTTAAACTCTAGCTACCTTGCAGATCCATCGCTAAGGAGCGCTAGGAGAATACACGACTCCAGTAATTGAGTCCCTGGATGGCGGCAATGGGGTGCTTCCGTAGATGGAGCCTAAGGGTAAACAGCTGCGTATGGTCATTAGACGGGATTATCACAGATTGCCCTCCGAAAGTCGCATCAATGATTCTATTTTCGTTCATCCCTTTGCGCATTTATCTATTATTTATTTCTTTTCTTCATTCCTTCTTGGCCCGGCTTCCCTCACCCTTCTTCGCCTCAAGCGTCGCGAAGCCGCCAACAAGACGACCAACAACGTACCCAGCAAGAAGCCCACACACAATAGTCACTGGCCACTTCTGCCACTCACGGTCCCAGTCGAGAGGGATCGGTACGGCGCCCAGCCAAGCACCGATAATGCCGCCCCAGAATCCGCCCACGATCTCGTCGAGCGGCGCGCTGAATCCGCAGATGGATTTCCACGCGTTGGCGCCGACGCCGTGGGCATAGAAGACGGGGAACACGGAGAGGATGGCGAGGGTTGCGGAGCAGAGTAAGGTTTCGGTCTGGTGCGTTAGGAATGGGGCGCCGAAGAGGACGAAGATGATGTGTAGGAGAGGAACGATGAGGGCTGTCAATACTAGTGACAAAGCCGCAGTCTATAGAGCTCAGGTGGCGAGTCATTAGCTTCCAAGTGTGGCCTCCTCGGGGCTCTGTAGGTCCAGCGGGAGCATACCGTAACGGGATTGGCCGCGCGCTTCTTCTGATGATGACCAGCAGGAGGACAACACAAGACAGCCCAGAGAGCCTGTAACGCGCCAAAGACTAGAAGGCCATTTTGTAAAGTCGGCACCGGCTCCTCAACGAGCTTGCTAAATTGGAGCCTCAACAAGACAGCGACAAGGAGGAGCTGGACACCGTCGGTAGTCCTCGCAATGGGGCTTCCGAAGAGAATAACCGGTCGCAGAGGAGTCGCGGATGGCGCGGGCTTCTTCGTGGTTTGCCGTCCCGGGCTCGACATTGTGACTGGGTCGACGAGTGGCATCGCGACAGCTCGAGATTGGGTGATTCTTCGGAACGGGGAGGAGCTGAGCTCGTACGAGGTTTAAGAAACGGCGCTTTCCATCGAGAGGTTTGAAGCTCGGCGTCTCGAATACTTGGAATTACCGCCAAGCCGCGCAGGAACCCTTGTGGTCCCAGATTGCCTTTCCATACTGCTGACACATCTCCTTTATTACTTAATCATGCAACGATTTTGGATTTGATGTTAAGCTTTGCCAAGACGGAAAAACCCGCACTCTGGCTCTTAATCACGTGAAGATAAGATAATGGTTCGACGTCAGTCAAGTGCCAGGCAGCTGGATTAGTAAAATCGAGGCATGACTCAGAAGTAGACTCTCGTTCGACAAACTTCTCATTGTTCCCGTCCCGCGAAATGTTATCGCTGACCATCATGAACAGTTGCCATGACATTGTGATGGAGGGTTGATTTGCGTCACGACACTTCATAGAGCGCCGATCGTTGCTTTGTAGGCAAGCGTGGAGGGGACTAATATTAGCAGGTACCTCAAGCCTGGACCGTCCGAATGAGGTAGAAGACTTACTTGAGGGACGCTGATTGGCCCCGAGACCAAGGGATCATCTGATTCGCGAGGATTGAGAGGGCCGAATCAGCCCACGAAGGCGGTGGTACCACACCAAAATGGAAGACTCCCTAGGGAAATCGTTCCATCTCGGGCTCTTTCGACCACTCCAGAGCGTTGCTCACCCGGATGCTGCTGAAATCCAGGCGCTGCTATTGGGTCTCGGTCTGGTACAGGACGGGCATTCTCGCTGAAAGCATCGCAGTGATGGCACGACTTGACCTCAGAGGTCGATACTCGGGCGGGTCCCCGGGTCTCGCGTGTTGTATGGTTTTTGGGAGGGCTGTTCGACTGTTGGGGACTCTCCGCATCCCGCCGAAATGTCATCAGTCTTAGGCGATATTACTATGGGGAATTTACTTTCCATCTATGTATATAAGATCTCATGCAGGATCCCGTTCTCTGGATTCCCTTTCGTCACTATCATCATCATAGACAAAAGTTCAATACTCAACTCATTCATTGATTCGCATCTCCTTTCGGTCAGAACTGTCTGAGGGAATCCTATCTCCGCACACTACTCTCTCTAATACCAACGACTACTCGTCGATCATCTCTCCTCCGAAACTCTCAACCAAACTCGACTCCTCTCTTCATTTTTGAATCAACTCTTTTTCAAAATGTCCGCCATCGCCAGCCGAGCTATCATCCGTGCGGCCACCCGCAGACAGGTCTCTACTCTCCGTGCCGCCGCCCGATCCATGGAGTCCCATCCCTTCGAGAAGCTCCCTGCCACCCAGAAGGTCGCTTCCGGTGCCTACGGAAAGATGGCCAAGAGCGCCGCTACTCGCCTTGCCTTGTACGTACATCCTTGACACCATCTGCACAACGAATTGTCTTACAGGAGGCTCCCTCGAGGAGTCCTTCTGTATTTCCTATACAAGAATCTCTCTTTGAGACTGACACAAACTAGCTTCTTCCCAGGCATTGCTCTTCTTCTCGGATGGCCCTACCTTAGCAAGGTCGGCCTCGACGGCCACGTCCAATGATTGTCCAGCGTCGGCGTTCAGTCATACACAGGAAAACTTAGGCGTTCCTGGAATTCTCTTCTTCTAGACATGGAGGATTGGAAAACAAAAACACAAACAAATAGAGCATCGCGATGAACGAACCCTTGCTCGGGGTAATTCTTTTTTGCTTTACACTGCACCCACGAGAAGTTGGGTTTGGCAGTTGGATAATAGATGGTTTGGTCTTCACGACATCCATGGGAGGGGGTGTCAGTCTGGCTACTAGCATTACATTATGGGCGTTCTTTTTGTTAAGGGAATTTCTTTTCTTCGAATGTACAAACTTCAATAGCCAGTACTGGTGGTTTCCCATGATTACGAGCGGTATATATTTGGAAAGCCCAGAGAAAGAAACAAAAAAAAACTATTGAAACTTTATACTCATCGTTCATGATCTGTGCATGATGGTGATTCTTGGAGGCTACAGCCGCCGTGTAAGTGGGAAACGCTTGGCAAGCGTAGCTCGTACCGCAGGGTATCAACGCATCAGAAACTTAGTATTTTCCTCTTTAGTGCGGGATAAGCGCGGGGGTGGGCTTTGCAGAGTGGACTTGATGCAGCTGTTGCGGGCTTATTCAGAGTCTAGACTCCAGAAAAGACCAGAAGAAAGGAACGATTCAAGCTCAGCTTAGAAGACCTCGGCAGACGTCGAACTATTGATTTTCCAACGCCCCGGCTCCGGTGGGCCACCCTAAGACGCTACACTATAGTGTACGACCTGAGTTCCAGTTTATCGAGGGAGTACGAGGGAAATCAAAGAGAGGGACAGAAATGGCTATAGGATGGAGAGGCTTGGAGGATACGCCGCTTTTACGAAACGAGAATGCAAACTGGCCGAGACTGCCCACGAAAACAACGTCTCTGCAGGGTGTCCTCGGGGCACTGATGTGTCTAAAGTCCTCACTCTCCATCCGCCTCTCAAATCCAGCCTTACTAGATTTCTTCTAGCTGGCCTGGCTAGGGAGGCATCTCGGACATACTGCCCCTCTTAACAATCGTGATGAGATGAAGTTGAGCTTTCCCTTGCATACATTTTGCTTGGGCGACATATTGCTTTCGCTTCTACCGGATGCAAGGGTAATATGGAAGCAAGATTGGCGCATATATATCCGTTTGGCGAAAACCGGAGCATTGGCGTACTCAATTGGTAACGGATCAATAATATAAATAAACCTGGTTAAGATGTTTTTAGCAGTGCTGAAGATTTCGCAACCCAATTTACTTCAGATGAAGCGATGCGTCGTCAATGGTTAATTGTGAACACATGTCTACATCTGTTACCATCTGTAATCCAGCCAGCTGACAGCTCTCGTCGTTTGTTTCATTGCAGCACCAATCCCAGCCCAGAGCATCCAAGAGCCGGCGTGACCCCTGCAGCTTGTTTCAATACGTCAAATCAATTGTGACCGTCCTTGTTGCGGCTTTGGGGTTTTGGGGGCGTTTGCTTCGCGTTCCTGAATCCGACAGCTCCTAAATTTCAGCCAACAAACACAAATGATTGATTTAGTGTGAGGAACGCCAGCCTTGACGAGACTTTCTATCTTCCCCGAGTCCAGCTTGACGATATCGACGACTTCTTCTGCGCAGCGTGGTTTTTTCTTCTTTCTCTTCTCTGGTCTTCTTTTCACGCGTGATTCCTCTTTTAATTTTATTCAATTCCTACCGCATTCTGTCTAGCTGCAGTTCGTAAACTCCGGTGGATCTGGGGAGGAACAATTCAGGAGGAAAGCCATTGACGCCACGTACGGATTCTGTCCGCCTCTTCCCCCCCACCCCCATCTTTGGCCTCCCGAACGAACGAACGATTCCACTTGGCGATCCGCGAGTATCTCTGCCGTCCTCGAAGCCAACTCCATCCATTTGAGGCTCGCCGCCGATATTGCTCCGCCGCCCCTTTGCTGCCCGACATACATGCGGTGACGAACAAGCGACGATGGCCGAAACGCTACACAACGCCCCGATTGTCCTAGACAACGGCTCGGGAACCATAAGAGCGGGATTCGCCGGAGAAGACGTACCCAAATGCTGCTTTCCGTCATGGGTAGGTCGGCCGAAGCATACCAGGGTGCTAGCCGGTGCCTTGGAGGGGGAGCTCTTTATCGGCGAGAAGGCGGCGTCCGAGTACCGGGGGCTACTTAAAATTCGGTATCCCCTCGAGCACGGCATAGTTACGGACTGGGACGACATGGAGAAGATATGGGAGTATGTGTATACAGAAGGCCTGAAGAGTCTGAGCGAAGAGGTATGTGTAACGGTGGGGTTTTGGCGGGGGAAGTGTCTGCGCTTGCCAGCCAAATCCCTTTGTGCTCCAGGGACGAAAAAGAAGAAATTAAGAGAGGCTGTTGGAATTGGCGAAGGAAATATATACCTCTAACGCTTGTTTCTTTTCTTGCGCCTGTATAGCATCCTATCCTCCTCACCGAACCCCCCCTAAACCCCCGCAGCAACCGCGACACCGCCGCCCAGATCCTCTTCGAGACCTTCAACGTCCCCGCGCTCTACACCTCCATCCAGGCCGTTCTGTCACTATACGCGAGCGGGCGGACGACGGGCATCGTGCTCGATGCCGGCGACGGCGTGTCGCATTCCGTGCCCGTGTACGAGGGCTTCGCCATGCCGAGCAGCATACGGCGCATCGACGTCGCCGGACGAGACGTTACGGAATATCTGCAGACGCTCCTCCGGAAGAGCGGGTATGTCTTTCATACGAGCGCCGAGAAGGAGGTTGTTCGCCATATCAAGGAGACGGCGTGTTATATATCACGCGACCCGAAGCGCGAGGAGAAGGAGTGGGTAGGAGGGAAACATGACTCTGGGAAGATGTTTGAGTACACACTACCAGACGGCAATAAGCTCCAGGTAGGGAACCACCCATATCGTCTACACAGACACGAGTTTCGTAAATTACGGAGCTATGGGAAAACCACTAACCGCGCCCCTCCGTCACCAAACAGCTCGGCCCAGAACGCTTCAGAGCCCCCGAAATCCTCTTCGACCCCGAAATCATCGGCCTCGAATACCCCGGCGTGCACCAGATCGTCATCGACGCCATCGGCCGCACCGACATGGACCTGCGGAAATCCCTCTACAGCAACATCGTGCTCTCGGGCGGCAGCACCCTCACGCGCGGCTTCGGAGATCGCCTCCTCAGCGAGATGCAGAGGCTCGCCGTCAAGGACATGCGGATAAAGATCTTTGCGCCGCCCGAGAGGAAGTATTCGACTTGGATTGGGGGGAGTATTTTGGCGCAGCTGAGTACTTTTAGGAAGGTGAGTCTTAGGGCGGCCAGTGACTTTTGTGATGGGATTGAAAGGCTAACGGGGCTTCTTTTTTCAAGATGTGGGTGAGCATTGACGACTGGCACGAGAACCCGGATATCATCCACACGAGATTCACTTGAACCCGAACCTAAGAAACAACGGCATCTGTTTAATGAAGATGAGAAAAAAGGGGGGGGGGGGGGGTGGGTGGGGCGGGGAATTTTAAAAGGGGAGGCCAAGGGGGTGGGTTTGACTCATTCCCTC